>ENA-ORTV01003042-ORTV01003042.1-human-gut-metagenome-genome-assembly--contig:-NODE-3042-length-14695-cov-2.511544_pt1 | contig 14695 bp, 7 predicted proteins | sample MGYA00241915_ERZ509194 | MGnify/ENA primary metagenome ERZ509194 (study PRJEB26280, sample SAMEA2338810) | human gut metagenome | biome: human gut; feature: human-associated habitat; material: faeces... | reverse complement strand
CATCCTCTCGCTCGTCGGCCTGACGGGCGTCGGGCTCAAGCTCTCGTGGCTGTTCACGACCCTCGCCAACGGCAGCCCTCTCGTCGCCATCCTGCTCGTGGGCCTCATTTCCATGATCCTCGGCATGGGCCTTGCCAGCGGACCGGCCTACATCGTCACCGCCATTGCCGTAGGCCCCGCGCTGGCGGATATGGGCTTTCCGCTGATGACCGCCCACTTCATCATGATGTGGTTCAGCATCGACTCGGAAATCACGCCTCCGGTGGGCCTCGCCTCCATCGTAGGCGCGGGCATCGCCAACGCCGACCCTATGAAGACCATGTTTACGGCCTTCAAGTACGCAAAGGCGTTGTATATCCTTCCCATTCTCTTCTACTACCGCCCCGCGTTGCTGCTTCAGTCGAGCCTGTTCGACATCGCGCTCACCTTCGTTACCGTCATGCTCGGCCTCATCGCTTTCGCGGCGGTCTGGGAGAACTACCTGATGCGCCGGACCACGCTGCTCGAACGCCTCCTGCTGCTGAGCGGCGCGCTCCTGCTGTTCATTCCCGGCCATATCTGGGACTTCGCCGGCATCGGACTCTTCATCATCGTCTACTGTCTACAACGCTACTACTGTCCCGCCGGATTCCGGCAGACGGCCTAGCCCTTCCTCACGCTTCAAGGAGACCGCAATGCAACTCGCACTTCGCACGGAACACATCCCCTTTTCCAGCCTCTGCGCCTTTTTCGACGCGGCGGAAGCCCGACAGCGCGCCGGGCAGGACATCATCAACATGGTCATGGGCCGCCCGGACTTCCTCCCCGCGCCGCACATCAACGAAGCCGTCAAGAAGGCCGTCGACGACGGGCAGGTTCACTACACCTCCAATTACGGCCTCCTTGAACTGCGGCAGGAAGTGGCCCGCAAGCTGAAAGGCGAAAACGGGCTCGGCTACGCCCCGGAAACCGAAATCGTCATCACGGCGGGCGTCTCCGAAGCGCTGCACCTGAGCATGGCCGCCCTGCTCAATCCCGGCGACGAGGCGCTCATACCCGCCCCCGCGTTTCTGAGCTACGGCAGTTGCGTACACATGGCGAGCGGCGTCCCGGTATTCGTGCCCACGGAACAGGCCAAGGGCTTCCAGCCCGAACCCGATGTTCTGGAGCGTCATATCACCCCGAAGACCAAGCTCATCCTCATCAACTCACCCCAAAACCCCACAGGAACGGTTTATCCGCGCGAAACGCTGCAAGGCATCGCGGATCTGGCGATCAGGCATGATCTCATCGTCGTCAGCGACGAAATCAATGAGAAGATCATCTTTGACGGCGAGGAACACATCAGCATCGCCTCGTTGCCCGGTATGCGCGAACGTACCGTCGTCCTGAACGGCTTTTCCAAAGCCTATGCCATGACAGGCTCGCGCATCGGGTACGCGGCGGGTCCGGAACGGCTCATAGCCCCCATCTATTGCGCGCATCAGTATTCCGCCATGTGCCCCTGCACCTATGCGCAGTGGGGGGCCGTCGCCGCTTTGCGCGGCCCGCAGGGACACATTGCGGATATGGTAAAAGAACTGGATCGCAGGCGGCTCATGCTGCTCGACCGGCTGGCCGCCATGCCTGGCGTTTCCTTCGTGCGCCCCAAGGGAGCGTTTTACATCATGGTAAGCATCCCCGGTCTGGGAACACCCATGCAGGCCGCCGAATTTCTGCTTGACGCGGGGCTTGCCATCGTGCCGTGGGATGAGGAGCACCTCCGCATCTCCTACGCCAATTCGTATGAAAACCTGAGCATCGCCATGGACCGGATGGAAAAGGCCCTGCGCGGACGCTTCTGATTCTCCCTCCTCCCCAAAAAGCGGGCCTCCCGGCTTCCCAAAGGCCGGGAGGTTCCTCCTTCCCCCCACTCACCGAAACAGAAAGCCCGGCGACCGGAATATTCTCCGACCGCCGGGCTTTCTGTTTCTGATTGGGAGGTTAGAACTTGTAGGTGAAGCTCACGTTCACGCCATGTCCCGCCTTATGCTCCGAAGCGCGGATGCCGTAGTCGAGGCCGAACGAGATGTTGTCCTTCTGCACCTCAAGCCCGAGCGTGCCGTCAAAGGATACGCTGTCCATCATCCGGGCCTTGATCGTATCGGAAGCCGCGACGCCCGGCACCCGGACCTTGGTCTTCGCCTTGAGATCACCCGCAGCGGGCACTACGGAAAGGTCGGCCCTCGGCTTCACCTTCCAGCCGGACGACGTTTCAAAGTCGCGGCTGAAGCTCACGCCGATCGGGAATGTCCAGATCTCCTGCGTATCGCGTCCCACGCGGAACACGTCGTGATCGTCGATCCGAGATGTGAACCCATCCGTCCGCAGGTTGTAGTATCGTACCCCGACATGCGGCGTCACATCGGCCCAATCCGTTTCGAACCGGTATTCGCCGCGCAGACCCGCCGTCAGCACGCCCGTATCCACATCGGCCCTGAGCTGGCCGAGCTGCATGGTTGTGGGCAGATCCTGCTTCACCTCGTTCTTGTTGGCGGAATAACCGAGATCGCCCACGATATTGAACTGATCCCGCGACCAGCTCCCGTACAGGTTCATGCCCCAGAAATCGAAATCATTCTTGGTCGCGTTGAAATCCCCACGGGAACGGGCCGTACCGCTTCCGGCGTTCAGGGCCATGCCGACCCGGAAATCGCCGAACGCGTAGTCGCCGCCAAAGACGATGCCGCCGAAATCGGCATTGTAGCCGCCATCAAGAGAGCCCGCGCCCAAATTGCGCGCGTGTTCCGCTCCATACAAAGCATTGATCCAGAGGTTCAATCCGTCCTTACGAATGGCCCCTTCTCGCGTGGTGGTCATATGTAAAAGCGACGCGTGATCCTGAATCGCCCGAACCGGGGCATCCGCCGCCGCGACGGCCATACCCTGCACGCCTCCGGCCACGGCGATCTGCGCCGCACCGTCAACAGTATGCACCGTGTCCGCCTTGGGCAGATGGTTTTCATTGACCGCCCGAGAGAGGAACCGGATGCCCATGTTGCCGCTTTCGGTGTCGTTCAGCCCCTTGCCCCAGATGGCATCCATCGTGTTGACGAGGGAAAGCCCCCGGAAAACATCGGACGAGCGCCGGGCTGTGGCCTGTACCTTCATCGAACCGTCGGCATCCTTGCCCAGCACAAGCCCAATGAGATTATCCGGCGTGGAAAGGTTGTCTCCGTTCCAGCCCTGCACATTGCTGACCGAGAATCCGGACGTAATCGCGTATTCGCCCTGCGTGATGTTGTCGATAAGCAGCTTGGCGCCCGCATCCACATTCAGCGTCCCGCCCTGGGACGTCAACGCCGCGGCGCCGTTGAGACCGCTCCCGTCAACGAGCAGCAAAGAACCGTCAGCGAAAGTCGCCGTATTCGGAATCAATACCGGAGCGCTGGTCTTGGTTCCGTCCACCATCACCGCGCCTAGCGTACCGTTCAACGTCTGCGGCTTCCGGATAGCCAGCGCGGCGGTTACGCCGTTCTGTCCCCACTGGAGGCTGGATCTGCCGAACGCGTCCAGCGCCCAACCGGTATCCGTGTCACCCAACACGAGCAGGGAATTCTGCCCCGCCGTGAGCAACCCGTCTATTTCATTGTTCACAAAGGTGAAGACGCCGTGCGACGCATCAGCCAATGCATCATTGCCCTTCCACGCGGGATCAAGGAATACCCTGCCGCCCTGCAACTGAGCCTGACGGGCGACCACTCTACCGGCGCTCCCTTGATCGCCGATGTTGAGCTGGACATCGGAAGATGTGGTCAAGACGTCCGCCGCCAGCGTTCCCGCAACCTTGATATCTCCCTTGGAGGCTGTGACGGACGAAGAATCCACAGCGCCGGAGACATTCAGGGCACCTCCGGAAAGTTCGACAGAAGCGGAAGTCAGCTTGCCGGAAACATTCGTCTGCCCATCGGCCTGACGTATCGTCGATTGGAGATGTGCCCCCTCGGCAATGTTGATCGTGCCGCCGTTGTTGTTCATCCCGGCGACGTCCGCCGTGCCGGTGGTTTCATTGGCTTCACCCGTGATGACGTGCGTTCCCGCACGGACATTGACGGTGCTCGCCGCGGCGATTTCTATATTTCCCGAGAGCGTGCCGCCGGAATCCATGACCGGCGTGCCGAGGTTCAGCACACCGAATGCCCCTTCCCCAGTACCTCCTACATGAACATTGACGGGATTTCCCCCTGCCGTGACCAAAGGCGTATCGGAGGAACCTCCAACCAATGTCAGATAATGGCCGCCCACTACGGAGATATTCCGACCGGAGGAACCGAGATCGATGTTCTTCCCACCAATGCTGCCGCTTATCGAGTCCGTCTTGTCGTCCTTCGCACTCGCGCCGACAACGAAATCCTTGCCCGAATCCGAACTTGTGCCGGTAGTGATGGTCACATTGCCAAGAACAATGTTGTTGGCGTGGTTGTTGTTCAATTCGTCAACGGAGACCTTTCCCGTGCGATCTTCATCGGGCTTCGGTTCAGGAGCGGGGGGAGTCGGGTCAGGCTCCACAGGGGGAACCGGATCTGGGACAGGATCTACATACCCCGTTCCGATGAATGTGATCTCCTTCGCGGAGGTGGAGCCAGCCCCCTCACCCGCTTCTACGTTGTTCGCTCCCAATGAATCAGCCGCTGCCTGAGCGTACGTAAGGTTGTACAGAGCGTCATTGAACGCTATCAGTCCAGAATCAAAGCTCCAATTGTCTCCGCTCAGCTTTACGGCACCGGGATCCTTGTTATCCCCCTCCGCGTTCAATCCGTTTATAAAGATCTGTCCCGTTCCGGTCTCCAGGATGCCACCAGCAAGGATCAGCTTGCCGCCAGCGACATTGTTCCCTTCACCTTGAGCAACAAAGGAAAACGCAGGCATCTTCAATCTGCCGCCCGTAATGGTCACCGTATTCTTGATGAGCCACTTCTGAGGAATTTCCGTGCGCCCGTCCTCAAAGGCAGCCGTTCCCAGAAAACCATCCATTGAGGCGTTGAGGAGCAGTTCCCCGCTCCCCGTCTTCTTCAGGGCCGGCGTTGCGCTTTGAGACGACAGCGCATCATTAAAGACGACCTTGCCGTCTCCCGTGATGTCCAGACTGGAACCGTCGCCCATGAAGATCGCGTTCGAGCCCGTGGAGTCCGTATTCCCGTTGAACACGATCTCCTGCCCCGCGCCGGGATTGAGGGTAATGGAACGGGTGTTGTAAATGGCCCCGCCAAGCCCGCTGGCCGTATTGCCGGTGAAGCGCGCTCCGCCGTTGAATGCGAGGGAACCTGCACTCACGGCGTTGCCGTCCTTATCCTCGGAGAAATCGTTATAAACGGCGCCGCCGTCCGTCGCGCTGTTCCCGGAGAAAACGGCTCCATCGGCAAACGTCAGCTGGTGCACGTTGAATATGGCTCCGCCACCGTCGGCAGCGGCGTTTTCAATAAAGGAAGCCTTGCCCAGAGAAGCAATCCCTTCGTTATAAAGCCCCCCGCCCCCCCCAGCCGTATTCTTGGAAAACGTGGATTCCGCCGCCATGTTCAGCGTATTCAGGTTGCAAACGGCACCCCCGATCTTGCCGGCCGTGTTCTCAACAAACGAGACAGGACCGTTGAAGCGCACGTCGCCTTCGTTGATGATCGCTCCGCCATAGCTTCCCGCGCTGTTTTGAGTGAACGTCGCGGATCCCAATACCGCCTTGGCGGGCAGTTGGGGGCTCCAATCGCATACGGCTATGGCGCCGCCTGTGGACTTGGAGGTATTTCCCGTAAATGTGGCTCCGTCATCAATACTCAGCTCTCCCGACTGCACTTCGATGGCCCCGCCGTTCCCTCCGGAACCCAGCAATTCAACGCTGTTGTTCTTGAAAAGGGCGTTCTTCCCGATGTGTACATACTTTACGCGGCGCGCGCCGGACGCATAGTCGGGATCAGTGAGGTAGTCTTCATAATCGTCAACCACATTCAGCGCACCGCCTCTGCGGCCCTTGTTGCCTTCAAAGACAACGTTGTCGCCGATCGTCGTAAACGATTCGCTGTAGAGGCCGCCTCCAGAGCCTCCCGTACAGTTGATGAAACCGACGTTGTTTCCTATTTCCACAATGCCGTGCGCGGTCCTGACGGCTCCGCCGGCGCCGTCACCTACGCTTTCCGTATTCCTGAATTGGACGCCGTCACCGATAATCAGCTTTGCGGTACTCTTCCAGTTATCGGCAAAGTACCCCATATCAAAGAAAATGGCCGGGCCGAAGGACACGGGCCCTTCGTATCTGTCGCCAGAAGACGTCTTCAAGCCGTCAAAGGCAATATTCTGGATGGAAACAGTCCCGGAATCCATCCCCTTGAACCACAGGCCCGGGTAGGCTCCGCTTATCGTGTGCCCGTTGCCGTCGATGGCCAATGAGCGAGCGACGGGTGTGGTTCCCTGCAAGCGCTTGGATAAAACGATATCGCTTCCCAATTTGATGCTGTCGATTCCGGTATCCAGAACGGCCTTTTGCAGCGTTTCAAAGCTGTCAGGATCTCCAGGGGGCAACTCGACAAGCGTTCCGGTGAACGTGATCTCCTTTGCGGAGCCCGAGCCGGACACATTGTCCGCCGCAACATTACCAGCCCCCAGCAGACCGGCCGCTGTCTGGGCGTATACAATGTTGTACTTGGCGTCATCAAACGCGATCACCCCTGAGTCAAACTTCCAATTGCTGTCGCTCAGCTTCACCGCGCCGGGGTCCTTCATATCCCCGTCCGCGTTCAAAGCGCTCGTAAAGATCTGTCCCGTTCCCGTTTCCAGCGTACCGCCCGCAAGAGTAAGCTTGCCTGTCTTTTGGAAGGACAAGGTAGGAGCGACAAGTGCGCCCCCCGTCACGGCTAACTGCGCCTTGCCAAAATACCCGGCTGCACCTTCACTCAAGAACGTCGTTCCGCCCTTTTGATTAAACACTCCGCTAAAATTGGAAATATCGCCATAGAATGCAAGAGAACCTGCGTTCTCCTTGTTGATTGTACCGGAGGAACCGGTGACACTCCCCCTCACCTTTGAATCCGCGCTTTCCTTCGTGACGGGGACATTGATCGGCGTAGGGTTATAGGCAAAGGTCACGGAAGCGCCGACCTGCTCTCCGGCCTTGATACTCGTGACAATCGCCTTGTCCGCATTTATAGTCGTAGGCCCATCAAACCGGACGTCTGCGAAAACATTCTCATTGCCGCCCCCCTCAACAAAGACGCCCGTGCTTCCCGTTATATTGATTCGCTGTCCCGTGAGGGAAACGCTTCCTCCCTGATTATTTATGCCATAACCTGAAGAATTCAGCGTTACGGCCTTCCCGTCGGTACCTAGGGAGATAACCGGGCAGATACCGGCTTGAGTCGAATAATCATAACGGTAGGTCGTATAAAGAGCACTACCGGATGCGCTACCCGTAACCGCAATCTCGACATCCCCAAGAAAGCTCATATCAGCTTTGCCGGAAGCGGTAATACCCTTGGCGTCAAAGGGGGCATTGGTAGCCAAACGTAATGAGGTAGGGCCAGAGACGACCATTTTGCCTGAGTCATTTGATATACCAAGTACTGAAGCAAAAGAATCTTGCCCTGTCTGCGTTGCCGTCAGATCAAGATTCCCGGCAAGCTGCACATCGGAGGAACTCGCCGTAAGCTGGATACCCGTTGTAGCCTTGTTTCCCTCCACCACGATATCCAGATCCGTATCAGCACTTGTTTTGACCGTACCATCAGCACAGTTGATACCCACGCTGCTGGAATCCGTATTTTTTGATTCAATCAATACGGACTTACTGGCAAAGTCAATCATACCTCCATACTTGACGAAGGCCCCATTGGCATTGTTCCCTGTAGACGCTTTCGCCCGTAATGTCGTCCTGTCCCCTCCAAAAACCAGATTTCCCCCTGCCGCTGCAGCAGCAAATGAGGCATACCCATTGGAGCCGTTCATCACGGCTTCGGCTTCACCAGTAATATCCCCAGAAAGAGTCAGCGTTCCTTTACTTTCACTCAAAAAAGCGCACACGCCCAACAGCTTTCCGCCGCCCACCATTGAGAAGGTTCCTGTCCCCGCAAAAGAACCGGAACTTCCCGAACCAGCTACATGGAAAGCCGACGCGTATTGATCATACTCAGAATAATCCTTTAAATAGATCCCATCAGCATTTCCAACAGCCATCGGACTGCCGTTGGACATGGAAATATCAAGTTGCCCTTGCCCCGACACATTGATGAGATACCGCAGCGCAGGCTCGGTCGACCGGAGACTTATATCCCCAACCCCAATAATATTTCGGGTATCTCCTGATAAAGATATCGGGGAAATGTCGCCTGATAATTCCTCCGCGCCGGCAAACCCCGCGTTTCCCGCGACAAGCATGCCGGCCACTGCTAATGACCCGAATACGTTCATCATGCGACACTTCCGCAGGACGGCACGGTACCTGTTGACCAGGTTCCCGATAGCTCCTCTCGATAAGGTCATGATTACATCCTCCTCAGGATGGATTTGAAACTTACGGCGTTAAAGATGTAGTTATTTCCCAATGAAAAAAGCCCACGCCGAGAGGCGCGGGCTTTCACCGAGCGGAACCGAATACACTACTAGAGAGAGAGCGCCGGAACGGCAACACCGGATAATCTTCATTTTGGCCTCCCTTCCCCTATTCCGCTGACAGTTTTAAATACATTATATACCCGCATATTTTTCTTTACAAGATTCGGCTCAACAAAAGTGAAGAGGTATGAAAATCTTATTAAAACAAAAACATGTTATAAAGACAAAACTAGTTTATAAAAACAAGTGATGCACGTTAAATAAGACGATAAAGACTCTATAAAACGAGAAGGCACGAATATATGAACATTCGTGCCTTCTTCCCAAAATTTCTTTTGCCAAAAGAGTAAAAAATAAATTATTTCAATCAAATTTTCCGTATGCTGCAGGCTGGCGGAGCGTCTTATGCCTCTAGGGAGGCTACGGCTTCATCCGTAAACAACGCTGTCAGCGTCTGCCTGACAACAACCTTTCCAGCGGCTTTGTCAGGGCGCATCCGGGCCATGACTTTGAGGCCCCAAACCTGCACTTGCACGTACAGTGCCGCATCTTCCGGCGTCACCTCTGGCCGCAAGCCCGGCGCACGCTTGAGCGCGTCCTTGATTCTGCCGCGTATCTGCTCCATATAATCCGCTACCGCCATTGCGAAATCCGGCGTATCCGTCGAAATGTTGGTGACGGTGTTTACCAGAAAGCACCCTCGCGCACGCGGGTCCTCAAAACTGCCCATGGCATGTTCCAAGATGGCGCGTACTTGTCCGGCTCCCGGCTGCGTCGCGGCCAGCAAGGCTTCAAGCGTGTCGATTGTCTCCTTGGCATACAGGTCCAGCGCCGCAAGCATGATCCCTTTTTTGCTGCCGAACCGGGCATAGAGGCTTGCCGCGTTGACTCCCGTCTCCTGGACGATGACGCTGATGGGCGTCGCCGCGTACCCGCGCTCCCACAGGCAATCAATGATTTCACGCAGTAACATCGTATGATCATAGGATGGTGGCCTTCCCATTGCAAACTCCTTCATCGCTTGGCATCAAAAACCGCTTGACAGAAACGGTCACCCGAGTATTTTAATGAGCGTTAAATAAAAAAGCAACAGAGGCATTTTGCCCACAGCCGCATACCCCTGGAGGTCGCTATGCATTCTCTTCGTTCCAAATGGTTTGCCGTACTCTTGGCTTGCGTTTTCATGTTCGCGGCATACGGCCACTCCCCCGCCGCCGAACTCCCGCAGACCGGCGCGCTCGCCCCGGCTGAAGCCCTGCAGCTGATGGACACGCTTGGCGACAAGCTGACCGTCATCGATGTCCGTACCGAGCAGGAATACGCCCAAGGCCACGTCCCCGGCGCTCTGCTCCTTCCGATCCAGACACTGAGCGAACATATGGGTCAAGTCCCCGCCGACGGCTCCGTCCTGCTCCTCTGCCGGACCGGACGCCGGGCTGAAACGGCCTACGACATGATCCGGGAAGCGTACCCTCAGAAGAAGAATCTATGGTTTCTCAAAGGAATACCCGTATACGGCAATGACGGCTCATTTACTTTCAAGTAAAACCTTCTGAAAAGCCCGCAACTGCCGACAAGGAGAATATGCCATGCAACAGCGCTATAACGCCATCATTATCGGATTCGGGAAAGGAGGCAAGACGCTGGCCGCCTATCTCGCGGATCAAGGACAATCCGTTGCCATCGTCGAACGCTCGGACAAAATGTACGGCGGCACCTGCATCAACATCGCCTGCATCCCCACCAAGACGCTGGTCTACGAAGCGCATAAGAGCCTGTGCCGCGGAGAGCGCAGCTTTGAGGAAAAGGCCGCCGACTATCGGCGCGCCATCGCCCGCAAGAACGAAGTGACCGGTTTCCTGCGCGGTAAAAACTACGCCATGCTTGCCGACCGGGACAATGTGGACGTCATCACGGGGACGGCCTCGTTCGTTTCCCCGCATGAAGTCGAAGTCAAAACGGCGGACAAAACCCTGCTCCTCTCCGGCGAACGCATCTTCATCAACACCGGCGGCGAAACCGTCATCCCGCCCATTGAAGGCGTCCGCGAAAACCCGCGAGTCTACACCAGCACCACCATGCTGGAGCTGGAAGACCTGCCCCGCCGTCTGGTCATCCTCGGCGGCGGGTATATCGCGCTGGAATTCGCCTCGTTCTACGCGGAATTCGGTTCACAGGTCACCATACTGGAACGCGGTTCCCGCTTCCTTGCCCGCGAAGACGCCGATGTGGCCGACAGCGTCCGCAAGGCGCTGGAAAACAAGGGCGTAACAATCATAACCGGTGCATCCGCCAGTGCCGTACGCGACGCCGGGGATGAAGCCGAGGTCCGTTTCATTCTCGACGGAACGGAGCAGGCGTTGCCCGCGGATGCCATCCTGCTCGCTACGGGCCGCCGCCCGCTCACGGCGGGACTCAACCTTGAAGCCGCTGGCGTGAAGACAACGGAACAAGGCGCGATTGCCGTGGACGAACGCCTGCAAACCTCCGTTCCGCATATCTGGGCTCTCGGCGACGTCAAAGGCGGCCCGCAGTTCACGTACATTTCGCTGGACGACTTCCGCATCGTCCGGGATGCCCTTTACGGAGAGGGCAAGCGCGTCGCCAGCGACCGCGATCCCGCGTATACCGTATTCATGGACCCCCCTCTCGGTCGCGTGGGGCTCACGGAACAGGCCGCCCGCGACAAAAACCTCGACATCAAGGTTGCCGTCCTTCCTGCGGCAGCCATCCCCCGCGCCCGGTTGATGGGTGAAACCACGGGTATGCTCAAGGCCGTAGTGGACGCAAAAACCGGAGCCATATTGGGTTGCGCCCTGCATTGCGCCGATGCCGGAGAGATGATCAATGTCGTGGAAACGGCCATCCGTGCGGGTAAAGGCTACACCTTCCTGCGGGATATGATCTATACCCATCCTTCCATGACGGAAGCCTTGAACGATCTCCTCTCGAAAATCAAGTAATCGCGCTGGTAACTTATATAGAGAGAGGAAGGGAGGAAGCCTAGGGTTTCCTCCCTTCCTTGCTTTTCTCGGCAATCAGCGCACATTCAGCCCATCATTCTCCGCATATAGGGAACCACGCGCAAGCGTCAGTCCGTCAGTGCCGCATTGCCGCCCGCCGGGCCCTCTCGGCCCGCTGGCCTGAGATGTGAAACAATGCCAGCCCGGAGAGGATGAGCGCGCCCCCGATCCATGTTTCCACGCCTGGCAGCTCGCTGATCACCACATAGCCGAGCACAAACGAAAGCAGCGGCGTCAAAAACATGAACTTGGTCACGTCACTGGTGGTCGCAGCAAAGGAAAGCGCCTTCGCCCATAACAGATACGCCAGCGCACTCGGGAAAACGCCCAGAAAGATCACCGCGATCACATGGGAAAGAGGGGCCGACTCGATCTGGCGTATGGATTCCGGCAAAAAGCCCGCAAGCATCACCGTTGCCGTAAAAAAACTGTAGGCCGTTATCTGGAGCGACGTATACCCGTTTGCATAGAGCCGCTGGATCACGTTGTACGCACTGATGGCAAGGGCGGCCCCGAGCATCCAGAATACCCCGGCGTTGATTGAAACGCTCCCGTTCCACAGCATGAGGACGAGCACCCCGAGGAACGCAAGCCACAGCGCAATCCACGCAAGCCGCGTCAAACGTTCCCGGAATACGGCGGACGCCATCAGCGCCGTAATGATGGGCGCGGTAGCAATGAGGATGCATCCCGTGGCCGCCGTCAGCGTCTCGGAGCCTTTATTGAAGATGAACAGATAGATGGAAAACCCAAGCGCGCCCGAAAGCGTGAACCGGGGCAACTCGCGCCAGCTAAGCATCCTCACCCCCTTGCAGCGCAGCACGGCATAGAGCACCACGGACGCGATGGCGCAACGCAGGAACCCGAGCGCGGTTGACGAAAAAGACAGCAACGCCACTTTCGTGAATACGAATGCGGACGACCACAGGACTACGGTGGCGAAGGCATACCACTGGCTCGAAACGGCTCCGGTTTTCATCTCTTCTCCACGCATTCGGGTATAAGGACTGTTTCTTAAGCTGCTCAAGTGCGTCCGCAGACGATTTTCCAACGTCTCCCGGACGGCCGCAGCCAGCGCTGCCGCTTTTCCGTCGAAAAAAGGCGGCGGTCCCCCAAATAGCCAAGGGCCCGCCGTCCGGATCAACCGTTGAGTCAGTTCCAGCCGATGTGCCTGACGAGCGCGGAACGGGTTTCAACCGTACGCCGATAATTGATGGAGGGATAGCCGAACAACATTGCTTATCCCAGTTGGTGCGTATCCGGAATACCCAAACGGGGCAGGAAGTCAGGCAGCACGTCCCGCAGGCACCAGTACAGCAGGCCGCACCAGAGCGTGCCTATCCCGCGCGCCTGTGCCATCAGCTCGAAGTACGACAGATAGATGAGCGGGTCCTGCTCGACGCAGGTCGCATTCTTCGCGTTGGCCACGATCACGCAATGCGGAGCGGAGCGGAAAATGCCGTCCCATCCCCCGGCCTTCCAGAGCTTTCCGGCGGAAAGGAAAAACGCGCGGCGCTGGCAGTCCGGCATGGCACCCGTTTCCGCCAGCTCGTCCAGACGCAGGTAGACAGCCTCCCGGAGGGCATCCATCGCCGCAATGTCGTCGACAACCGAAACCAGCAGATTCTGCGCATTGCTGCCGGTAGGCGCGTAGGCCGCACTGTCGAGAAGCTCTTGAAGCAACCCGGGCGAAACGTTTTCGCGCTTATAGTGCCGTACGGAGCGGCGCCCCTTGAACAACGTATCCAGTTGGCGGGGCTCCGGGATATTGCCCGCAAGCGGCGTGCAATCAGAGGCGGCAGTCCCCATTATGGAAACAGCCCCCGTAGGGCAGACCGCAAGGCAGTGCTGACAGCGGATACAGTGCCCTTCATCGACCATCACGGGGTACGTGTCCATGCGGAGAGCCTGATGCAGACAATCTTTGACGCAAGCCCCGCACGAAACGCACAGGGACTCATCCACCTTGAAATCAATCATGATTGCCTCCTTGAGGTTCTTCCTTCCGGGAATAGCATACCTGCCCTTTTTCGCAAGGGCGTACCTTTCATAAAAATGCCTTTTAAGTACAAATAGATGTTTGCCAGAAGCCACCTTCTCCACGTACAACCAACCCCATCCCTTTGCGCTTTCCACACAGGACACGAAAAAAGGCCGGAACATTCCGGCCTTTCCCGTTTCCGCCCGGCGCAAACAAAACCCGGCCCCACGGTACAGCAGGGCGAATCCCATTTCCCCAACGCAACAGGCGAACGGTACTTTCTCTCGAAGGAAAAGGAATTCCAGTGATGCCGCCCTGCCCTTCATGCAAGGCGGCAATCCCCAACCCCCTCTTTCTCCCGCTTACTTGTCTTCTGGATCTTCGACGGAAGCGACGCACAGGGCGTTGCTGCCTTCATAGGGCACGCAGCCTTCAACGCTCACTTCCTTGGCCCGATCGCCGAACGCCGCCGCGCCGGGCACGCGGAAGGTGGAAACGTCCAGAGGCTCGATGGCCGTTTCAACGGGCTTGGCGACCTGCGGCACCCATTCGTAGGGCACACGGTAAGCGCGGTACGTCATGTTCATGGGCACGAACTTGCCCTTGTACGGGGAAACGAATTCCCACACGATCTTGTGGTCGGACGTCACTTCAAACACGCGGCCGTCGGAACCTTCGGTGATCAGGGTGTTGCCGTTGGGCAAACGCTGCATACCGCTGATGAAGGGGCTGTAGAAGCGGTTGCTGTCCATCGGGGCGAGGAACCCGGCTTCAGTGGGCGTGTACTGCCACACGATCTTCATGGCCACGGGGTCGATTTCCAACACGCGGGAATAGTCGCGCAAGGCCGCCTTCACGCCGGTAGGAGCACCGGGGTTCGGCACGTCGTAGCCGCCCCAGCCGCCGTTGTCGAACACGAGAATGTTGCCGCCGCCAGGCAGGGTGTGAGGAATCATGTGCGCATGATGCTGCCCGATGATCCAGCCGATAGCCTTGGCCTCAGGACTGTTGTCGTAATCCGGGCCAAGCTTCCAAGTGATTTTGCCGGTGGCTTTGGAAATGATGAAAATGATGTTGGCCTCGCGGCCGTCCACGATGATATTATCGGGATGGAAACGCTCGTCGCCCGCGTCATACC
>ENA-ORTV01003041-ORTV01003041.1-human-gut-metagenome-genome-assembly--contig:-NODE-3041-length-14697-cov-2.819082_pt1 | contig 14697 bp, 13 predicted proteins | sample MGYA00241915_ERZ509194 | MGnify/ENA primary metagenome ERZ509194 (study PRJEB26280, sample SAMEA2338810) | human gut metagenome | biome: human gut; feature: human-associated habitat; material: faeces... | reverse complement strand
TATTTCTGAAATTTTTTTGCCTTTTTTGACAACTGCGGCCCGAAGTTCTGAAGTCTTGCCGTTGGGAATAAAGTCAATATAGGCGGTCAGCCCCTTGGTAACCGGATTATACATCAGATGTTTTCCGGCAATTTCGCCTTCGGTCGCCGAAACTTCCAGCTCAGCGATTCCCTGTTCGACTTCATCGGCCATATTCAGAATATCAAAATCAATGACAAATTTACGCTTTTGCGTTTCCAACATTCCCGAAACGCCGCCGATACCGGTATAAGTTGCGGTAATGTCGCCGGGAATTTTTTCGACCGGCAGTTTCGTAAACCAGAAAAGCCGGTATTGATAATGCAGTTCCTGCATGGGTTTGGCTTTTTCTTTGGGAACCCAATAAGCGACGACATTATCATGAATTTCCTGCAGTGATGGAATTTCAACCAGTTCGACCCAGCCTTTTCCCCACTCGCCGAGCGGTTCGACCCAAACGCTTGGGCGTTGTTCGTAATCTGCCTCAAAGTCCAGATAATGCGCCGGATTGCGGTCACGCTGCAAAAGACCGAAACCTTGGGGATTCCTGTCAACAAAAGCGCTGATTCGCAAATGTCTGGAATTATCAAGCGGCCGCCACAACCATTCGCCGCTGCCGTTTAAAACCAGCAGACCGTCACTGTCATGAACTTCAGGACGGTGGTCGTCAAATTTGTTTTTGGTGTTTTCTCCGAACAAATACATCGAAGTCAACGGGGCAATTCCGAGCTTTTGAATTTCTTTTCGCGGATACAGGGTCATGTCAACGTCAATGACGGTGTTTTCTCCCGGTGTAATGGTAAAAGTATAGGCTCCGGCGGCGCTGGGGCTGTCTAAAAGCGCATAAACAACGACATTTTCATTTTTACGTTTGGGGCGGACTATCCAAAATTCCCGGAAAATCGGAAATTCTTCGCCGGTCTGAACAGCTGTGTCAATCGCCAGTCCTCTTGCGGAAAGCCCGTATTTCTGATTTTTGCCCAAAGCCCGGAAATAACTGGCGCCGAGAAAAGAAATTAACTCGTCATAATAGTCATTATTAAGCGGCGTATGTAAACGAAAACCGGCATATCCCAGATCTGCAAACTGACGGGCATCAAGTTTGTTTTTGCCGTAGTCAAAATATGTCGGAGAATATTTTAACGGCCGGCTCTTGCCGTTAATAACCTCATTCAGCGGAACAGTGGTCTGAAATAAAGAACCCGGGTGAAAAAACTGAATCTCAAACGGCAGCTTTTTACCGTACCACGGGCCGTTTTCCCGGCTGAAACGGATGTCGCGGTAACGGTCATAATCAAGAGCGGCCAGCTCTTTGGGGAGTTTGTCCGCCGGCGCGACATAAGGAGCCTGCGCCAGAGTTTTGGCCATCTGTTGCAGAATGTCTTTGTTAAATTCTTTGTCTTGAAGAGTCAGAGCCTGCGCCAACTGATCTTGGCGGTAATCCAGATATAAATCTGCAGCGGCTTTAATTCCCCAGACAAGTAAGGCAGCAGCGGCAATCCATAAGATTATGCGGTAGCGGTTAAGCATTTTCATAAAATTCTTCCCTCTAATCTGAATATCCATAGCATAAAAAAACATTTTTCGGCCGAAGTCAAGAATTGTATTTTGCGATTAAGGGAAGAAAAGGCTGCAAAATAATATTTTACAGCCTTAAGAATAAATTAGTCAGTCATGGCGTCATGAGCTTTGGCAGCGCCGTCTTTGGTTGCCTGCCAGGCATTGCCGCTTACTTCCTTGGTTTTATCCCAGGCTTTCCCGGCGCCTTCTTTTGTCGCATCCCAGGCATCGCCGGACTTTTCGGCAATGGCGTCACCGGCATTGGCCGCGCCTTCTTTGGTGGCTTCCCAGGCATTGCTGCCGGCTTCCTTGGTTTTATCCCAAGCACTGTTGTTTACATTATTTTCAACCATTTTAATTTCTCCTTTTTGTGAATTAAGAGTATTTTGCGAATTATTGGTTTGTATTTCGGCATTTTGAGCCGGAATAACGGCAGGGTTAACCGCAGTATCATTATTGCTGAAGAACATTTCTTTTCCGGTCAGCAAAACCACAACTGCCAAAACAACGTAGAAGATATATTTCATTGTCGGATTCATTAAAAATCTCCTTTGCAGTTATTACCTCTAAAATGTAAGATTGCCGGGTTTTGTTTCAATTAACACTTTGTTTAATCGACTTTAGGTTAAACAAAGCCTCCGCCGAGAGAAACGGTTCTTCTCGCAAAACGGTCATAACCGGTGCAAAAGACAAAGATGTGGGATGAGTTTGTAAAACTTCTAAAAACCTTCTTCCTTATAAGGGCGGTTCATTAATTCTTCCATGGCGGTCTTGATTGGCAAATTATTGAATAAAACCTTATTCATCATCTCGCAAATCGGCATCTCAATACCCAGTTCGTGCGCGCGCTTTATCACTGCTTTGGCGGTCGGGAGGCCTTCGACCGTACGGGTATTTTCTTCAATCGGTTTCCGGGCGCCGCCGCAAACGCCGATTTCATAGCCGAAGCTGAAATTGCGCGACTGGGAACAGCTTGCGGTCAAAACCAAATCGCCCAGACCGCACATGCCCATCATAGTGCTGAGTGTTCCGCCCAAGGCTTTGGAAAGGCGTGTCATTTCATTTAAGCCGCGCGTAATCAGAGCCGCCCGGGCGCCGTCGCCGAGACCGGCGCCTTCAACAATGCCGGAAGCAATCGCAATGACGTTTTTCACGCTGCCGCCGATTTGCGGCGAAATCATATCTGCGGTTGTATAGGGGCGGAAGTAAGGCGTTGCAAGCATATTGGTTAAACCTGCGGCAATGCCTTCCTTAGCGCAGGCAATGGTGACGGAAGCAAGTTTTTGCCGGGCGATGTCAACGGCAAATCCCGGCCCGGATAAAATGGCGATTGTGGCTTGAGGAAGTTCTTCTTCGGCAACTTCGGACAGCATTTTACCGGTTCCGACTTCGATTCCTTTGGCGCACAGAACAATAATTGTATCTTTTTTTATAAAAGGTTTCATCAATTGTAAGGCTGAACGCGTTGCCTGAGCCGATGTCGTTAGGAGAACAGTATCCGAAAAAGCAAAAATTTCACTGATATCGGGAGTTGCTTTAATGGCGTCGGGCAGGGGAATGTTGGGCAGACACTTTTTATTGATATGTTTCTGATTAACGGAATCTACCACTTCTTGTTTACGATCCCAGCACAAAACTTCATTTCCGGCGCGGGCGGCCGTCAAAGCCAGTGCCGTTCCGAAAATTCCCGTTCCGATGACGCCGATTTTTTTCATGGAGAGCCTCCTTGGAAGATAAACTTGTTAAAGCCTATACTCGAACACCACCGGAGTCAAGCCAATCAACAATATAGACCTCGTCGCAATCTTCATAGATTTTGACAGATTTTCCGTTGTCAAGCTCGATAATTACGGCTTCACAAGCATCACCAGAGTTACTTTCTATGAAAATGTGTGCTACCTTGTTTCCGATGAGATTTTCTTTATAAGCCTCTGAAATATCATATAGCGTTCTCGTATCAAAATTGGAACTGCAGACGGGAATTAAATGGGTGCTGGGCCGTCTTTTGATTTCATCGATTTGTAAAGTATTCAAGCCCAGTTTGTATTGCCAGGGCGCCCATAAATTTAATTCTAATTGCTCTTCTCCGATAATAAGAACAATGTAATCTTCCCACGCAACGGCATGTTTATTTCTTTTTATATAATGATCTATGGGAATTATCGGTAAACGTTTTGTATCTGTTCCGTAAGCAAATTGGGAAACAAAAATTTCTTTTAGTTCTTTTCCTAAGATAAAAGGTTTAATTATTTCTATGAATTCTATAGCTTCATTCAGCTGGTTTTTATCATCAAAACCGCCACTGCGACAAAAAACACTTGTTTTTATTTTGACCATTAATATGACCTTTATTAATTTCCGGCATTAAATATTTCATCTCAATATTTAATACGAGCGGCCTTTACAGGCATCCCACCAGACATTTTGTTCATTTTCTTCTTTATTTAATCCAAGCAATCGGCAGACTTTTTGCAGCTCGCCGGGTCGATCGGATTCAATCTCAATCTAATATCAATATAAATAAATTATTTCAATATCATAAAATAAAGAGATTAAAAAGAAAAGCCCCTCTGGTTGCAGAGAGGGGCTTTAGGCGGCATAAGAGAATAGGGGTAATATGTGTCCGTAATTTTCATCGTGGCGCCGCCGGAAGTATCTTTAAACTTCACGAAATAAAAACATTGCCGTGAAGCTTTTTGATTTTTTTGCGGAGATAACGGCGGTAACATATCCGGCCGATTAAAAAAATCCCCGCGCCAATGGCTGTAATTATCAGACCGACTAAAAGCAGTCTGATGAGTTCTAGGCCCATTCCTCCCATCAGTTCCCCATAACTCATGTTCGGAATGGGCGGATAGACAGCAAGAAGAATCAAACAGCCGACTGCAATAAAAATAACAATGGTCATACACCATTGTTTAGTCTTTTGAGATCCGGTAAAAAACAGATAAAGCAGCAAAATAAATATAGCCCCCATTATCGTTCTTACCAGTTCGTCTGAAAAAAATGTCGTTGGTTCCATAGTTTTTTTAGTTTTTTTATAATAATTTTTTTGTTTTTTCATCTTCAACATCTTTGGTATAAGGATGAAATAATCCCCAGATACCTAAAGAAATGACCAAAAGAGCAGCAATCGCAATCACTGCAATAACAATTTTTCCCATAATAATTAAGTTTTATTGGTTAATTTAATTCAAAAGCAAAACCCATCTTTTCACGGCCTTAAACCAGGTAATAACCCGATCGGCAATAATCCCGGCAATGAAAAGAAATAAAGCGATGTCAACAATTGCCGGAAGAATCGACAATAAGATGACGAATATTACTTCATAGTTTTCCATATATTTAGTTTTAATGATTAGCATAATGATAGTTTACTGTCCCATAAACTATCAAATTTGTCTAAAATGTCAATTGTGAATTATGCTTATTTAACGATTTCTCCAAAGTTTTTGTCTGCAGCGCTGTGATTTTGGTCTTCGGTAATCTCTTCATAGAGATGCATGCTGCCGCTCAGCATATAAATATTGTCAAACCCGCGGTTTGCCAGAATGCAGGCGGCATTATAAGCGCCATAGCCGAAATTGCAGTATAAAATGACTTTCTTTTCATGCGGAATTGAATCCAGATTTTTGCGGATGGCTTCAAGCGGAATATTAATCGCGTTCGGCAGATGGCCGTCCTTAAACTGTTCGGGAGAACGAACGTCGATCAGCATGGTTTCGCCGGTCTGATTACTCCAGTCAATCTCGTCAAAAAAGGCAAATTTAACTTGTCCGTCATTGAGGCTTTCCGCCATTGAACCCAGATTATTAATGGCGTCTTTGCCGGAAGAATAGGGCGGCGCATAGCAGATTTCCGCGGCAGTCAGGGCTGAAACCTTGCTGTTGCGGCTCATATAAGCCGAAAGAATATCAATACGCTTGTCAATGCCGTCGCGGCCGATGCCCTGAGCGCCGAGCAGTCTTCCGTCCGGCGCAAACAATAGTTTGAAAAGCATCAGTTCGGCGCCGGGAAAATATGAAGCGTGCGAATAATCATACATATTAAATTTATGATAGGCGATATTATTTTCGATCAGGGTCTTTTCATTACAGCCGACCGCCGCCGCGGTATATTTGCAGACTTTGCAGGCTGTGGCGCCGAGAGCGCCTTCAAATTCGCTTTTCAGTCCGCTGATGTGTTCGGCGGCGATGCGTGCTTCTTTAACCGCCAGTCCGGCTTGCGGCAAGCGCATTTTTTCGTTGCAAACCTGGCTGGGAATCTCAATGACATCTCCGGCGGCATAAATATCTTTGTCGGAAGTCTGCATAAATTTGTTGACGATCAGGCCGCCGCGTTTGCCGACTTTCAGATCCGCCATAACCGGAATCTTGATTTCCGGGCTGACTCCGGTTGCAACAATTGCCATATCATAATCCAGAGTACGGCCGTTTGACAGCGTCGCTTTTGTTTCGCCAAAGCTGATAACTTTTTGATTCAGATACAGATTAATGCCCTTTTCGCGAAGATGGTTATGCAGCGTGGCCGCCATATCATAGTCCAGCATCGGCAGAACATGCGAGGAAGCTTCAACGATTGAAACTTCGATCTTAAGCAAATTCAGGGCTTCGGCCGCTTCAATGCCGACGGCGCCGCCGCCGACAATCAGAGTCCGCGCCGGACTCATGTCTTGTATGTAGTCCTTAATTCTTTCTATCGAGACCAGATCGTTAATCGTGAAGATATTATCGCCGAGAACCCCTTCAATATCGGGTCGCAGCTGTAATCCGCCGACCGTGATAATCAGCTTGTCATAATATTCGGGCGGGCGGTTGAGAATGGTAACGGTTTTGTTTTCCCGATCCACCGTATCTATTTCGGAATTAAGCCTAACGTCAATATTATAGCGTTGTTTCATAAATTCCGGAGTTGGCCCGCTCAGTTCGGCGCGGGTAACTTCTCCCGAGAGATAATAAGTTAATCCGCAGGTGGCTGTGCCGAGTTCGTCGCTTTTTTCAAAAATAACGATTTCGACATTTTCGTTCAGCCGCCGCAGCCGTGTCGCGGCGCTGAGTCCGGCGGCGCCTCCTCCGATAATGATAACTTTCATCTCCGTCTCCTTTCTTTAGGCGGTTTTAAGCAGTACAACACCTGAAATAATAAAAATCAGTCCGGTCATGGCCGCAATGCTGACCGCGTCCTGAAACATCAAAACCCCGATAGCATAAGTTCCTGCCGCGCCGATCGCCGTCCAAACGGCATAAGCCTTGCCGATCGGTATTTCGCGCTGAGCCAGATAAAGAAAAATACCGCTGAGCGTCATCGCGACAACCGAAAAACAAATCCAGTGAAAAAACGAACCGGTGGTTTGTGCCAGTTTGAAGCCCAAAGGCCAGCCGATTTCAAAAAGTCCGGCGATTAAAAGATAAACCCAAGCCATCATATTAACTCCCCTCAGAATTTGATAATATTTGCTTAATATCTAATCTGTCACGCGGCCATATCAAGGGAGGGGGAACGATTTAAAACATTTTGCCGATTTTAGACTTGACTCTTAATAATATAACCGTTATAAAACGGACAGATTTGAGTAATTTTCATTTGGTTATGAAGATAAAACTTATAACACGCCGAGGCGTGCCGCCAGTCAGCGAGGGTTCGCACACTGGCGTGCAATAGTTTATAGGTATTGAAAGTGTTTGAAGCGTTAAGTGATAAATTAGGTTCGGTCTTTGCCAAAATTACCTCTCGCGGGGTATTGAACGAAAAAGACATTGACGAAGCCATGCGGGAAATCCGCATTGCTTTGCTTGAGGCCGATGTTTCGCTGCCCGTAGTTAAAAGTTTTATTGCCGCCGTCAAAGAACAGGCACTGGGCGAAAAAGTCGTCCGTTCGGTTCAGCCCGGTCAGATGGTCGTTAAAATTGTTCATGACGAACTGGTCAAAGTTTTGGGCGCCGAAGACAGCGCACTGAACTTGCATGCCGCCCCGCCCGCCGTTATCTTAATGGTCGGACTGCAGGGGTCGGGTAAAACCACGACTTCGGCCAAAATCGCCAAGCTTCTTAAAGAAAAACACAAGAAAAAAGTATTATTGGTTTCTCTGGATATCTATCGTCCCGCCGCTCAGGAACAATTGGCGCAGCTGGCCGCCCGGATAGAGGTCGCTTCTTTGCCGGTAATTAAAGGCGAACTTCCGGCCGCAACGACCCGCCGTGCCTTGGATACGGCTCGTAAAGGCGGTTTTGACGCCGTTATTCTCGACTCTGCCGGCCGTCTGCATATTGACGAAGCCCTGATGAATGAAGTTGTCGAAGTCAAAAAGATTGCCAATCCGGTCGAAACCTTGCTGCTTGCCGATGCCATGATCGGTCAGGATGCCTGTACGGTAGCCAAAGAGTTTAACGAAAAAGTCGGCGTTACCGGAATTATTCTGACCCGTATCGACGGTTCGTCCCGCGCCGGTGCCGCTTTATCAATGAAGATGGTAGCCGGTGTTCCGATTAAGTTTCTCGGAACCGGTGAAAAGCTTGACGAATTTGAAGAGTTTCACCCTGACCGTCTCGCCGGACGGATTTTAGGGCAGGGGGATGTTGTTTCATTGGTTGAAAAGGCCATTGAAAATGTTGATCATCAGGAAGCCGAAAAAATGGCTCGGAAGATGATGAAAGGCAAATTTGATTTGGAAGATATGCTTTCCCAGCTGCGCCAGATGCAAAAGCTCGGCAGTCTGGGCAGTCTTCTCGGTATGATGCCGGGGCTTTCCAAATTTAAAGACCAGATTGAACAGGCCGGCGGCGACAGTCTGGTTAAAAAACAAGAGGCGATTATTCTTTCGATGACCAAAGCCGAAAGAAGAAATCCCGATATCATCAAGGCCTCGCGCAAAAAACGCATTGCGGCGGGGTCGGGTGTCGAAGTTCACGAAGTTAACAAGCTGCTTAAATCTTATGAGCAGATGTCAACGATGATGAAGAGAATGGGAAAGATGGGCGGTATGGGCGCTCTGGCTTCCCGGTTTATGCAAAAAAGTCCGCTGGGCGGGATGAATAATCTGCTCGGCGGAATGGGTAATAAATTTCCGTTTTAGCCATAAGGCGGAAGTTTTAATGTTAATCTAACTTATTGAAGGAAGGATAAAAAAATGGCAGTACGTATCAGACTATCTCGCGGTGGTTCGAAAAAACGTCCGTTTTACCGTGTTGTAGCTGCAGATCAGAGATCTCCCCGCGACGGTAAATTTTTGGAAAAACTCGGTACTTATAATCCGATGTTGCCCAAAGATCATGCCGATCGTTTTCTGGTAAATGAAGAAAGAGTAAAATATTGGTTGTCCAACGGTGCCCAGCCGACCGAAAGAATGCAGAAAATGCTTTCTCAGCTCGGTTTGTGCGCTGCGCCGAAAATTAACGAACAGCCCAAAAAATCTGCTCCCAAAGCCAAAGCTGTTGAAAGAGCTAATGAAAAGGCTGCTAAAGCCGCTGCTGCTGCCGAAGCTGCCGCTGCTGAGTCTTCTGCTGAATAATTCAGTGTTTTTATAAGTGCTGTTAATATAATTATGAGGACGCTTTAAGCATGACGAAGAAAAACCGCATTTGTCTGGGCGCCGTTGCCGGTGTTCACGGAATTAAAGGCGAGGTAAAGGTTAAGAGCTTTACCGAGGTCGATTCTGATTTGGATAAATACGGTTTGGTCGAAAACGAAGCGGGTGACCGCCGATTTGAGCTTAAAGTCGTCGGACATTCCAAGGAATTGCTGCGGGTCAAAATCAAGGGGGTTTACGACCGAAACGAAGCCGAAAAACTTATCGGCACCGCTTTTTTCGTTGACCGCTCGGTTCTGCCGGAACTTTCGGAAGAGGACGAATATTACGAGGCCGATTTAATCGGTCTGGACGTTAAAACGCCTCAAAACTCCGAAACGGCGGGAACGGTTGCCGGACTTTATAATTTCGGTGCGGGAGAAATCCTCGAAATCAAGGTTAAAGCAACCGGAAAACTGGAAATGATACCGTTTAACCGGCAGTATGTTCCCGAAGTGAATGTCAAAGACGGTTATATTATTGTTGAATCTGTTCTGCTCAACTTCATGGAAGACGAGGAAGACGGAGAAGGTGATGAAGGTTAAGGTTTTTACCATATTTCCCGAAATATTTCCGGGATTTCTGGGATATTCCCTGACCGGAAAAGCCCTGGATGAGGGAAAATGGTCGCTCGAAACGGTCAATATTCGGGATTATGCCACCGACAAGCATGGCTCGGTTGATGACACGCCCTGCGGCGGCGGAGCCGGTATGGTCATGCGGCCTGATATTCTTGGCAGCGCTCTGCGTGCCAATTATCAGGGCGGACGGCTGATCTATATGAGTCCCCGCGGCAAGCCTCTCACGCAGTCTTTGGTTCATGAACTGGCGGCGGAAGATAATCTGTCGGTGATTTGCGGACGTTTTGAGGGTATTGACCAGCGCGTGCTGGATGCCTATAACGTTGAGGAAATCAGTATCGGCGATTACGTGCTGACCGGCGGCGAACAGGCCGCGCAGATTATGTTGGACGCGGTTGTCCGTCTTTTGCCCGGCGTTTTGGGCAATGCGGATTCCACGGTAGATGAAAGCTTTGAAAACGGTTTGCTGGAACATCCCCAATATACCAGACCCATTGAGTGGGAGGGCCGATCTGTTCCTGACATTCTTCTCAGCGGTCATCATCAAAACATCGCCAAATGGCGCAAACAACAGGCACTTGAAGTCACGAAACAAAAACGGCCGGACCTCTTGCAGAAATATCTTGATTCTCAAAAGGTTTAGGTATATAAACTAAAAAAAATCTATAAAGGGTAAAACTGATGAACATTATTGAAAATATTGAAAAAGAGCAGATGGAAAAGCTCACCGCCGGCAAAAACCTGCCGAACTTTAAACCGGGTGACACTTTGAAAGTTCATACCAAAGTTAAAGAAGGCGACCGTGAACGTATCCAGATTTATGAAGGCGTTTGCATTGCCCGCAAGAACGACGGTTTGAATTCTTCTTTCACCGTTCGCAAAATTTCTTTCGGTGAAGGCGTTGAACGTGTATTCCCGCTGTATTCTCCGAATGTTGCCAAAATCGAAGTAGCCCGTATCGGTAAAGTTCGCCGTGCGAAAATGTACTTCCTGCGTGCTCTGCGCGGCCGTTCGGCTCGTATTGCCGACGATTTGGCTGCTGCAGCCAAGGCTCGTGAAGAAGCTGCTTCCAAATAGGAACAGTTTTGTCAAAGCATGGCTTTGATGCCTGAATGTTATCCTCGGAAAGATAAGCGAATGTGAGCCGGGGATGCTGAAGGAACAAACTGATAACAGGAACCGCCTCGCCAGGGGCGGTTTTTTGTTGTGTTGCGGAAAATGTAAATTTATTGGAAAAATTATTATATTATAAAGAATTTTTGATATAATATAGGCCTAAATTTAAGAATAAGCAAAGGATAAAAAAATGAGTAAAATTGCGGTTGTAGGCGTTCAGGAAAATGTCGGACGTGAGATTTTAAGCTTTTTGGAGGAAAACGGTTACAAAGCGGCAGACGTGGTGGCTCTTGAACCGGGCTCGCCTTTGGGCAATATGGTTTCTTACGGCGAAGAAGAAGATCTGGACGTATTGAATCTTAACGATTTTGATTTTTCCAAGGTTGAGATTGCTCTGTTTGCCGTTACTGAAGCCGTAGCCAAACAATATATTCCCAAAGCTCTGTCCAAGGGCTGCAAGGTCATTGACTGCTCTTCGGCCTATGTCAGCGATGAAGATGTTCCGTTGGTGATTGCCGGCTATAATGACCATAAGCTGGCTCAAGCCAAACGCGGTCTGGTCGCCGTACCGTCTGCCGCCGTTATCCAGATGCTGGTTCCGCTGCAGAAAGTGCATGAAGAATATGCCGTCAGCCGTATTGTCGTTTCCACTTATATTTCAACTTCCATTTACGGCAAGGAAGCCATGGACGAACTGTTTTCTCAGATTCGTAAAATCTATATGAACGATTCGCTGGTTGATGATCAAAAAGTTTTCAATAAACAGATTGCCTTTAACGTCATTCCTCAGGCCGGAGAATTTATCGGCGAAGAAACGCACTGTGAATGGGCGATGAATGCCGAAACCAAAAAGGTTTTCGGCGGCGGTATTAAAGTTCACGCCAATTGCGCCGTCATTCCGGCGTTTATCGGCTGCGGTCAGTTTATCAACGTTGAATGCGAACATGAAGTTGACGTTGATGAGGTTCGTAAGCTGATGAAAAAAACACCGGGCGTTATCCTGTTTGATAAGAACGTGGACGGGGGATACGTAACCCTTACAGACATTCAGGGCGAAAATGACATCTATGTCAGCCGTTTGCGGCAGGATGCTTCCGTAGAAAACGGTTTCAGCTTCTGGTGTGTTGCCGATAACCTGCGTGCGGGCGTGGCCAAAAACGCTTTTGAAATCATGAAAAAGATGCTTAATCCCGAGTTTCAGCACTAGGAGCGGACAATGAACAAAATCATACGGGTTTTAACTTTTGCACTGTTGGTTGCCGGTCTGTCTGCCGGCAGTTCCGAGGCAAAAACGGCCAAGCTTGAAATCGATGCCGAAACCAAGGTCGTGGACAGCCTCAGCAATGCCGAGGTAAATTTCGGCGTTATCGGCAAACAGCTGACGACAATGGAAAATCAGCTTAAAAACGGTAATTCCTCTTCCGATTCTCTTTCGGAAAACGTAAGATTTTTAAGCGAAACCCGTACCCGCATAAGCAATGCCAAAAAACTCTATGAACGGGAACTTGAGTTTGTTCAAAAACGTATTGAAGCGCTGGGGCCCGAACCGACGGACGGCAGTCAGGAAATTGAAGCCATCGCCCGCAAGCGCAAAGAGTTCAACGAAGAAGCGTCTTATCAAAAGGGGCAGGTGGCCGAAGCGGATCTTCTTCTGGCCCGGATTGATGAATTGGACACGCTGATTGTCAATGTTCGCAATCATGAATTGCTGGGCAATCTGCTGACAACTCAGAAGCCGCTGATTTATCCGGCTAACCTGTTTCGCGCAACCACGCTCTTTGTCGAATTTACGCTTGATATTCTGGAATCTCCCGTCAAATGGTATCAGGGATTGACGGAAGACCAGAAAATTTATGTAAAATCAAATATTATCCCTGTTTCATTGGTCGCTTTGCTTTCATTGTGGCTGGGTATTTACCTTCGTCTGTTTATTATGCGCCATTTCGGCTATAATAAAGAAGTTGAACATCCCCGTTACGGTCGTAAGTTTTTCGCCGCGATTTTTGTGGCGATAGCCTACGGCGTGATTCCCGCCACAATCATTGCCGGCTTTATGATTTGGATGTATTCCACCAAAATTATGAACAGCGGCTTTTTCGGCATCGTAATTAACAGTTTTCTGTTTTATACGCTGCTGGTGATTTTAGCTCGGGCGGTTTCCCGTGTCAGCTTTGCTCCTTATAATGAAAAATGGCGGCTGATTAACGTGGATACCGACAAGGCCAAACGGATGACTTCAGCCCTTTATCTGACGGTTTTTCTGCTGGGCGTTTGCTCTTTTCTGTCGCATGTGGCTGCCAGTGCCAATTATTCCGTTGAGCTGATTTCGTTCATCAGTATGATTTCCAGCGCCGTCAAAGGTTTGTGCATCATTCTGATTGTTAAACGCTACCTGTGGGACAGCATTGCAGATAAAGATATTGACGACGATGATGCCGAAGCATCCGCACCGTCTCCGGCCGAAGCGGCGGAAGAAGATGCCAGAGTCAATTCTGTTTTCAAAATTACCTTTTTGACGGTTGTTTTTGTTGCGGTAACTTTCGGCATATCGCTCTTTGGATATATTCGTTTGTCAGCGTTCATCTTTAACCGTTTTCTGCTGTCTGTCGTGGCCATCGGCATTTTGCTGGTTATCCGCAAAGCTTTGAGCGAGTTTCTGCACCGTGTGCTGCTGATGCGTTTTTGGGTCAAGACCTTTAAGCTCCGCCGCAAAATCGTTTCCAAAATAGACTTTTGGTCCAATTTGGTAATTGACCCGATGTTTGTTTTAATCGGCATCTTTACGATTTTGGGGATTTGGGGAGTTTCAACCGATATTATGCTGCAAAGCAGCAAAAAGTTTTTCCTTGGTTTCAAGGTAGGGGAAGTTGAGATTTCACCTTTGGCGATTTTGATGGGAATCATCAGTTTCTTCATTGCGCTGGCAGTGGTCAAGGCGTTGAAAATCCGTCTGGTCAACAATGTTTTGGCCAAGATGGACATAGATGACGGTATCCGCCATTCTCTGGCGTCCGGTTTCGGTTTCATCGGTTTTATCATTGCCGCGATAATTGCCATAACCATGATGGGCGGCAATCTTTCCAATTTGGCATTGATTGCTTCCGCTCTCTCCGTCGGTATCGGTTTCGGTTTGCAGAATATTATCAATAACTTTGTTTCCGGCATCATTATCCTGTTCGAGCGTCCGATTAAAGTCGGCGACTGGGTGATCATTTCGGGAGAAGAAGGTCAGGTTAAACAAATTAATATCCGCTCGACCGAAATTGAAACATTCAAAAAATCGAGCATTATTATTCCGAATGCAACTCTGCTGTCCAGCTCGGTTACCAACCTCACGCATACCAATAACTGGTCGCGCCAGTCGATTACGATAGGCGTGGCTTATGGTTCGGATATCAAAAAAGTGACCGAAATCCTGCTTGATATTGCCGCCAAGAATAAATATGTCTTGAAAAATCCGGCGCCTTATGTGCTGTTTAAGGATTTCGGCAGCAACAGCCTGGATTTTGAGCTCCGTTGCTATACCAATAATATCTGGAACGGCTGGCGTATCCCCAGCGATATCCGTTATGAGATAAACGAACGCTTTATTGAAGAGGGAATTGAAATTCCGTTCCCGCAGGTGGTTGTTCACTCCGGCGAAAAAGTTGCCGAAGACAATCAGTTCTATGCGAAAAGACGCGCCGCCAGAAAGGCTGCCGCAGCCGGAGGAGAAACGCCGCAAGGCTGAAGAAAAACAATTTATGCAAAAAATGATAAATTATGCTTGCAATTTTAAAAGCAAATATGTAATTTATCAGCAATGCCGCTTTAGCTCAGTTGGTAGAGCAACGCATTCGTAATGCGTGGGTCGGGTGT
>ENA-ORTV01003040-ORTV01003040.1-human-gut-metagenome-genome-assembly--contig:-NODE-3040-length-14704-cov-7.382210_pt1 | contig 14704 bp, 14 predicted proteins | sample MGYA00241915_ERZ509194 | MGnify/ENA primary metagenome ERZ509194 (study PRJEB26280, sample SAMEA2338810) | human gut metagenome | biome: human gut; feature: human-associated habitat; material: faeces... | reverse complement strand
GGTATGCTGCCGCTATGGGTCAAATGAAAATGTCCTTGACTTGGGGAGCACTTTACTGGCAGTCAGCGGCTTTGCCGCCTACTGCCAGCTCATGCCCCATGGGTACAACGAAATACGCAGAAAGACTTAAAGAGTACCGGAGAGGAAGCTTTTGCCTTCTCTCCGGTATTTTTGCTTTTTCTGCTTACATGACCTGTGCCATGAAGTTGCCCATCGTTTGTGCGGCCTCGTCTTGCTTCTGCCTTGTTGCGTGGGCGTAGGTGCGGAGGGTGAAGCCCGCGTCGTAGTGACCGAGCGTGCAGGTCATCTCCCGCATGGCCTTCGCGAATTTCAGCATGGCTTTCCGCGCCGCGACCACCAGTTCATCACGAGATTTGCTTTTCTGCTCGTAGACGTGCAGCAACTCCTGACGGAAAATTTGATTGGTCAGCGTGGACTTGATCTGCCGTATCCCATCTTTGGACAGGTACGCCTGATTCGGATTCACCGACCACGCCATCATGTGGACGTGAGGATGATTACCTTCGTCATGGAAGGCGGCGTACCAACGAAAATCCTCCGGCGGGATCTTCATCGCCGCGGCGATGTCATTGCGGTGGGTACGCAGTAATGTGCGCCATGCGTCTGTGTGGTTGTAGGGCGGGCTTTGATATACGGCTCCTCGGCGAACACCGTGATCGGCAAAACGAGGATATAAAACGAGGGACCGGTTGACAGCCATGCGGTCATCTCATCTTGGAGGATGGGCAGCCGGGCGTGTATCCCCTCATACTCGCTGATGGTACGGAGATTGAGCTGATGTGCGTTCAACTGTCCAAGTAATTCCGAGTATAACAATAAATGCAGTAACCGGCCTACCTCTTAACGGCTTCTTTGCTTGACGGTACTGGGAGCGTCTGGTACAATACCATCAATTTGAAACGAAGGAGGATGCGTGCCCATATGGATACCGACGGCAGTGACTATCACAGTAGCCACCTGATCTGTCATCTGTTTGTGAAAGCATATCTGCGCTGCTGAAAAGCGGGGCGGACATGCTTTTTGCGCTCATTTGAGCGCTTTGACGATTCGAACAGACGACAGAAAAGGAGCTTTTATCTTGTCAACGACAACTTGTATCATTATTATGGCGGTGTGTTTGCTGCTCTCCGCCTACTTTTCCGCCACGGAGACCGCGTTTTCCTCTGCCAGCACCACGCGGCTCAAAACCCTTGCTGAAAAGGGCAATGCCAATGCTGCGCTTGCGTGCAGGCTTTTGGAGCAGTATGACCGGCTGCTCTCTACCATCTTGATCGGCAACAACATCGTCAATATTGCGACGGCTTCCATCGGCACGGTGCTCTTTGTGCACCATTACGGCGACGCGGGCGCGACGATCTCCACCGTGGTCGTCACGGTGGTGGTGCTGATCTTCGGCGAAATTTCGCCCAAAAGCATCGCCAAGGACTGCGCGGAGCGCTTTGCCATGTTCTCCGCACCCATCCTGCGGGTACTCATCTGGGTGCTGCTGCCGCTCAATCTACTCTTCTCCCTCTGGAAAAAGCTGCTGGCGAAGGCGTTCCGCCTGAACAGCGAGAGCAAAATGTCGCAGGAGGAGCTGCTGATGCTCGTCGATGAGGTCCAGCAGGGCGGCAGCATCGACAAAAGCGAGGGCGAGCTGCTGCGCAACGCCATCGAATTTTCCGAGCAGCAGGCAAAGGACATTCTCATCCACCGCGTAGACCTCGCGGCGCTGCCGGTCACGGCGAGCTGGGAGGAGACCGCCGCGCTGTTCACCAATACCAAATATTCCCGCCTGCTCGTCTATCAGGATTCCATCGACCATATCCTCGGCACCATCCATCGCAAGGATTTTTACGTTGGCTGCGGCGTGACTGATAAGCCGATCGCCGAGCTGCTTTCACCCACCATCTTTGCACCGGAGAATGAGCCGATCAGTCTGCTGCTTAAAAAGATGCAGCAGGGCAAGACGCACGTTGCCGTCGTGGTGGACGAATATGGCGGCACCTGCGGCATTGTCACGATGGAGGATATCCTCGAAGAGCTGGTGGGCGAGATATGGGACGAGCACGAGCAGGAGGAGATTCCCATCCGCGAGACGGCGGAGCACGCTTACCTTGTGGACGCAGGAATGGACTTTGACGATTTTGCCGATTTCTTCCACCTCAAGACCGACTCGGAGATGGTGTCGGTCAGCGGATGGGTGATGGAGCGCTGCGGCGGCGTGCCGGAGAGCGGCGACCGCTTTACTTACGATGATCTTGATGTGCTTGTTGTCAAAGTAGATCATCACCGCATCGAGGAGCTGCGCGTCACACAGCGGCCGCACGCCGGTGAAAAGGCGGAGACTGCGCTGATTGGAGAGATGGCCCATGAATAAACAACTCAAGCAGCAGATGCTTCTGATTTTTTTCGGCGTGGCGCTTTTTGCCGCGCTGACTAACCTGAATGAAGTGGCGAGCTTTTTCCGTGTTTTGGCAGGTATTCTGTCGCCGGTGGTCTCGGGCCTTTTGCTCGCGTTCGTGCTGAGCGTTCCGATGCTTGGTATTGCGCGGCGGCTCACGGCCCATTTCCCGAAGATGAAGGAAAAAACGGTCGATGCACTGAGCCTGACACTGACGATGCTCTGTGTCGCAGTGCTGGTATTCCTGCTGTGCGTGCTGGCGATCCCACAGCTGGCCGCGTCGGTCCGGAGCATCGCCGTACTCGTAAGGGAGAACTGGCCCGACTGGGTGGCGCTGCTGAGCAGCTACGGCGTCGACACCACGGAGCTGACAAAGCTTGCGGCCTCGTTTGACTGGAAGACGGCCGTGGAAAAGCTCTTCACCGGTGCGGGGGCCGTGATCGGATCGGTCGTCAATCTGGCAAGCTCAACGGTGTCTGTCACGGTAAACGCCGTGTTCGCGATCGTGATCATGTTCTATGTACTGTTGGGGCGGCGGGAGCTCAGTAAGCAGAGCCGCGGCTTTCTGTACGCCTACTGTAAGGAGATGACGGCAAACCACATTTGCCGCATCGCAAAGCTGACGCACGATACTTATGCAAAGTTTTTCTCCGGTCAGTGCATCGAGGTGCTGATCCTCGGCACGTTGATCTTTCTCGCGTTTTCCGTCTTCCGCATCCCCTACGCAGCGCTGACGGCTGTGCTGACAGCGGCATTCGCGTTCATCCCATATATCGGCGCGTTTGCATCCTGCCTGATCGGCGTACTGCTCACGCTGCTGGCCGCGCCGGAGAAGGCAATACTGTGCTTCCTTGTTTATCAGGTGGTGCAGTTCATCGAAAACCAGTTCATCTACCCGCATGTGGTCGGCGGCAGCGTGGGGCTTTCCCCGCTGTGGACACTGCTGGCCGCACTGCTCGGCGGAAAGTTGTTCGGTATCATCGGTATCGTGTTTTTTATCCCGCTGGCCGCGGTGATCTCGCAGCTTTTGCAGGGGGATATCGAGCAGCGACTCACCGCACGGGAGAAAATGAAATCTGAGAAGTGAAGGAAAGATAGATGGAAACCAACCGGTTTTCATCTATCTTTCCTATCCGCATACCAACGCGTTCAGGTCGTCGAACTCCTGCCGGTCGAACTGCTTTTGAAGTGCTTTCATGTGCACCATCTCCTTTTGGCAGCCAACACACATACCATAACCCAGCGCAGAATGGTTGTAATGCCTCTCGTCGCATAGTATGATCAATAGGTAATCAAGCAAGGGATGAGAGGTAACATGACAGAGAAAGAAAAATGCTGCGCGGTCTGCTCTACGATGCAAGCAGCGAAGAGCTTACGCAGGAACGGCTCGCGGCGAAGGAACTGTGCTTTGCCTACAACCGGACGCCGCCTTCCGATGAGACGCGGCAGCGCGAACTGATGCGCCGTCTGCTCGGCGCGGTCGGCGGGCGTTTTACGATCCTTGCACCGTTCTGGTGCGATTACGGCTGCAACACTTTCATGGGCCGCGACGATTTTGCTGGTGAACCTCGGCAGCTTGCTGATTCTCCGTTTTCAGAGCCGCTGAAAAAATGACACCGCACGGCAGAAATAACTCTGCCATGCGGTGCGTTTTTACTTTAATTTGGTTCGTCAGGCCTGAGGGACGAGCGTGCCCTTCCGGCTCGCGTGGATGACCATGCCGATCGCAAAGCCGACGAGCGCGGGCAGCAGCCAGCCGAGATTCTTGTCGAACAGCGGCAGGTACTTTTCCGCAAACGCGATAGGCACATCGAGGCGGAGCGAAGTCTGCACCGACGCGGGCAGCATCTTCATGCAGTCGAAAATAGCAGCTGCCCATGTACCGATCATCGTTGCGACATACACGGCACGGTCATGAGCGAAGAACTTGCCGATAAAGGCCAGCAGGATAAGTGCAATGGCCGGGGGATAGATGAGCATGAGCATCGGGACGGAATACTCGATGATGGCGCTCAGTCCAATGTTGGAAACAGCAAACGAAAACACCGTGAAGAGGATCGCCCAGGTGCGGTAGGAAATTTTGCCGTTCGTCATCTTGACAAACGTCTCCGAGCAGGCCGTGACAAGGCCGATGGAGGTCTTGAGGCAGGCAAAGGTGATGGTGAAGGCGAGGATAAACTGGCCCACGCCGCCGAGGTAATGACCCGCGATCTGCGTGAGGGCGATGCCGCCATTTTCGGACAGCTCGAAAATGCCTCTCGACTGCGCGCCGACCAGAATGGACAGCACGTAGATCAGCGCCATCAGCGCACCGGCAAGAAGACCGGAGGAGAGCACGTCCTCGGCGATGATGTCGTCGTTGTCGACACCCATGCGGCGAATGACGTCGATGACCACGATGCCGAAGGCGAGACCGGCGATGGCGTCCATCGTGCCGTAGCCCTCAATGAGCGCGGGAAAGAAGGAACCGTTCTGATAGGCCTCCGTCGGCTCGACCGAGGAGATCGCTGCGCCGGGGGAGAGCAGCGCCGCGATGATCAGCACTGCGAAGAAGAACAGAAAGAGCGGATTGATGATCTTGCCGATCCAGAGGGTGATCTTACCGGGGCGCAGCGAGAAGAACAGCACGAAGGCGAAGAACGCCGCCGAAAAGACAAGCAGATACAGCCACTCCGGCGAATCCGCGCCCAGCAAGGGCGTGATGCCGGTTGTGAACGAAACGGTCGCGCATCTCGGGATGGCGAAGAGCGGGCCGATGGTCAGGTACAGAAGGCAGGTAAAGAAAATGCCGTAGCCCTTGCCGACCTTGCTCGAGAGCGTCTGCAGGCCGTCGGAATGCGTGATGCCGATGGCGGCGACGCCGAAGATGGGGATGCCAACCGCCGTGATGATAAAGCCGATCATGGCGACGACCGCGTTGCAGCCGGCCATCTGGCCGAGATGTACGGGGAAGATCAGGTTGCCCGCGCCGAAGAACATTCCAAACAGCGTTCCGGCGACGAGAATCTTCTGCCGGAAGGTCAATTTTTTAGTAGTCATGGGATAATCAACTCCTTTGTGTTGAAAATATTACACCCTGTACTTGAAAAAGAGAAACGCTCGGTTATAATAGGTATATTACAAATCAAAATACCCTTTATAGGAGTGGGGATATGGACAGCAAAAAATTTGAAATTCTGATGACCGCCGTCAACCTCGGCAGCTTTTCCAAAGCGTCTGAGGTCGTGGGCTACACACAGTCGGGGCTGACGCACCTCATCAACGGTCTGGAGCGCGAGATCGGCATGAAGCTCATCCGGCGCGACCACAGCGGTATTTCGCTGACAGAGGACGGGGAGGCGCTGCTGCCCGCGATCCGCGAATACCTCAGCGCGACGGCGAAGCTCGAAAACCAGATCGAGACCATCACGCAAAAGCGGACGGCGACGATCCGAATCGCCGCTTATGCGAGCCTTGCCATGCACTGGATGCCGGAAATTCTGTACCGCTTCCGCCGCGTGTGTCCGGAGACCGACGTGGATCTTCGCATGGTGGACCACGAACTCGAACCCTTTGAGCTGCTGGAGGAGGGGCGCACGGACGTCATCTTTGCCGCGCGGCAGAGCCACATCAACTGCGATTGGACACCGCTCTACTACGACGCGATGTACGCCATCCTGCCGGAGGACTATCCCACCGGCAGCGAAGAGACCTTCCCCATCGAGGAATTCGACGGAAAAGAATTCCTGATGCCCTACGGGCGCTTCGACATCGACGTGAACGCTGCGCTGAGTCCCAAAAAGGTGAAGCCGAATATCCGCCCCTGCCATGTGGACGATGAAACGGTCATCCGCATGGTCAGCAAGGGCCTTGGCATCACAATGATGACGGAGATCATGATGCGCGGGCGGACGCACGGCGTAAAGACGCTGCCGGTCAGCCCGAAAACGGGACGGGAGCTCGGCATCGGTATGCACCTGAGCAAGAACACGCCAGAGGAAATTCTGCGTCTGCGCGAGTGCGTGCTTGATTTCACGCGCGAGTTGATGTGAAAATTTCCCATCCGCGATTTAGAAACGGCTGCCCCATCCAAAAAGTAAAGCAGGGCGCTTGCCTAAAAGGCAAGCGCCCTGCTTTGTCGATTTTGGGAATGGTCTTATCCTTCGATTTTTGCCGAAGCCGCGCCATCACTCTTTTGCAGATGCGCATAGCGGCGCGAGGGGCGGAAGTATAGCACCGCTGCCAGCATTAGAAGCGCCGTGGTCGCAAGGCTGATGGGGAAGACCAGCATGATGTTCATAAATGTCTTGTACTGCGGGAAGACCCAGCGCAGCCAGCTCAGGCGAACGCCGCAGACACCCAGCATCGTCAAAACGGCGGGCGGCAGTGAAATTTCAAAGCCGCGCAGGTAGCCGGAAAGCACCTCGTAGCAAAGGCTGAACAGGTGCGACGGCATGATCAGCATGAGGCGAATATAGCCCGTCTCTACCACCTGCGGGTCGCCGTTGAAGATGGTGAGCAGCGACTTTCCGAAAAAGAGGATCAGAGCGATGGCGACGCCGAGGCTGATGATGCCCTCGAGAAGACACAGCAGCAGCGTTTTCTTGCAGCGCTTGATCTCGCCCGCGCCGAAGTTCTGCCCGACGAATGTCGTGCAGGCCTGCGAGAAGGAGTTGAGGATATCGTAGGTGATGACCTCAATGTTGTAGGCCGCGCTCGATGCCGCCATGACGACCGTGCCGAGGCTGTTGATCGCGCCCTGAATGACGATATTCGCGATGGAGAACATCGCGCTCTGCACACCCGCGGGAACGCCGATGCGCAGAATTTGCTTGAGGCACAGCCCGTCGATGCGCAGCTTTTTCGGCTCAAGGCGGATGACCTTGTCCGTTTTGAGCAGGAAACCCCACAAGATCGCCGCGCTGACCGCGTTCGACAGCACCGTTGCGATCGCGACGCCGTCCACGCTCATGTGGAGCGCGGCCACGAAAAAGAGGTTCAGGATCACGTTCAGAACGCCGGAGGCCGTCAGCGCGATCAGCGGAATTTTCGTCTCGCCCACGCTGCGGAAGACCGCCGCCTCAAAGTTGTAGAGCAGGATCACCGGCAGGCCCGCAAGATAGATGCGCAGGTATAGCAGCGCCAGCGGGAACACATCGTCCGGCACATTCAGCTGATTCAGCAGCGGAACGGCGAACAGCTCACCGATGATCGCCGCGATCAAACCGCCCAGTACCGCCACGACGATGGAGGTGTGCACCGCGTGGTGCACCATCGTGTCGTTCTTTTCGCCGATGGCGTGCGCGATCGTCACGTTTGCGCCCAGCGCGATGCCGATGAACAGGTTGACGATCAGGCTGATGATCGAGCTGTTTGTGCCGACGGCCGCGACTGCCACGGTGCGGAGTTCACCGGTAAAGTTGCCGATGACGGCGATGTCCGCGGCGTTGAACAGCTGGCTCAAAATCGCCGTGGCCGCCACCGGAATGGCAAAGCGCGGGATCTTATCCCAGAGCGTCCCGTGGAGCATATCCAATGATTTTTTCTGCGATGCAGCTTTCAATTCTACTGCCCCTTTTCGCAATTTGTCTGGCCTATGATATCACGCTTTGGCCCAAATGCAAGAGGCAGAAAAGCCAAAAATGGAGCACAGTGCAAAGAATGCTTTGTTTTGCTGCGAAAAGCGCGGATACTCACAGGCATTCCTTCAAAATTTCGTAGATCTCGTCGTGCGTCAACTTTTTGCAGCCGCCTGCGGTGACGTTCGTGGAATCCGCCACGGCGCGGAAGTCGGTGTCGGCGGGGATGCCAAGCTCTGCAAAGCTGGTCGGCAGACCGATTTCCTTAATAAACGCGGCCAGCGCGTCGATACCGGCGGCGGTTTCCCCGTCACTGCCCTTGGGTGCGATGCCCCAGACATTCTGAGCAAACCGCGCAAACCGCGCCGCACCAGACTTGTAGATGTGGCGGTACAGAACGGGATGGATCACCGCCAGCCCTGCGCCGTGGTTGCAGTTGGTGTACGCGCCCAGCTGATGCTGGATCTGATGCGCCTGAAAATCCGTGACCTTGCCGATCTTCAGCACGCCGTTCTCTGCCATGGCGGACGCCCACGCCAGCTCGCTTCTGGCGTCGTAATTTTCAGGATCGGTCAGCAAAATGCGGATGTTGCGGATGACGCTGCGCATGACGGCCTCATTGATATCATCGGAGAGGTCGTTTTCATCTATAAATACCGGTTGTAACAATCGGTCAAGAGGTTTTTGAGGAAAAAACACAATTTTTACGCAACAGAGAGGGATTACCATGCGCTACACCATGATGCAGGTCTGCAAGGAAACGGGCATGACCTATCAGGCCTTAAAATTTTACTGCAACGAGGGGCTTGTCCCCAACGTCAAGCGCGACAAAAACAACCGCCGCGTGTTTGACAAGCGGGACGTCGCGTGGATCAGCAGCCTGACGTGCCTGAAAAAATGCGGCATGAGCATTCAGGTGATGAAGGACTACCTCGCCCTCTGCCTGCAAGGCGAGCGCACCATCCCGCAGCGCAAGATCCTGCTGGCGCAGAAGCAGGAGGCGCTGCGCGCAGGCATTCGGGAATTGCAGGACAGCGTCGCCTACATCGACTGGAAGCAGAATTTTTACGACGAAGTGCTCTCCGGCAAGCGGCCGTATGAGAGCAATCTTATTCGGGTGGAAAAATAGGCGCAAGGCTGGCATCAGCATAAAAAGCAGGAGGCGTACCGCTCGGTACCGCCTCCTGCTTGCATTTCTGCCGTATTTCATCCCAGCGCCACGTCGAGCACCATCATCAGGCTGAAGCCCACGGCGAAGAACACCGTTCCGATGTTGGAGTGCGCACCCTGCGACATTTCCGGGATCAGTTCCTCGACGACGACATAGAGCATCGCGCCCGCGGCAAAGCTCAGAAGATACGGCAGCGCCGGAACGATGAGCGACGCAGCCAGGATGGTCAGCACCGCGCCGATGGGCTCGACGATGCCCGAGAGCACGCCGCCCCAGAAAGCTCTTGCTTTGCCCATGCCCTCGGCGCGCAGCGGGAGCGAAATGATCGCCCCCTCGGGAAAATTCTGGATCGCGATGCCGAGTGAGAGCGCCAGCGCGCCCGCCGCCGTGATCTGCGCGCTACCGGAGAGATAGCCCGCATACACCACGCCGACGGCCATGCCCTCGGGGATGTTGTGCAGTGTGACGGCCAGCACCATCATCGTCGTGCGCTGGAGTTGGCTCTTCGGCCCCTCGACCTGCCCGCTCTTGGCGTGCAGGTGCGGGACGACGTGGTCGAGCAGCAGCAAAAAGAGAATGCCGACCCAAAAGCCGAGAAACGCCGGCAGAAACGAGAGTTTCCCCATCGCCGACGACTGCTCGATGGCGGGGATCAGCAGGCTCCACACCGAGGCTGCGACCATCACGCCCGCGGCAAAGCCCGTTAGCGAGCGCTGCACAGCGTCGCTGAGCGACTTTTTCATGAAGAACACGCACGCCGCGCCGAGTGACGTGCCGAGAAACGGGATCAAAATGCCGTAAAATGCTTCCATGTCGTTCACTGCCTTTTCTGTGTGAAATATCAATTCTGTTAAATGCATCTAACATCTGGACATAGTATACCAGTGAGAGCCGCGGGATGCAAGTGCCGCGGGACGCGGAATGGGAAAAGCCTATCGCGGCAAGCGGGGCGAAAACGCGTAAAATGCACAGAAAATATCGCAAAAATTTGCAAACCGCTCTTGCAATGCGAAAATCGCTGTGCTACAATACGCAAGGTCAATCACCTTCCCGAAGGCAAGCGGGAAAGCAGGATATATTGGAAAGCTGCCCTGCGGCGGCTTTTCAAAAGACTGCGAGTTAGAGCGAACTAACCGCTTGCGCCGCGCCGGTGGGAACATCATATCAATAGGAACAGTGCCGCCTGATTTCAGGCGGCACTGCTTTTTGCGTTTTCGTGAAAAACAAAATGTTCAAACTTTCCTTTAGTTTTTTTAGGTTGGCGGGCAATAATGACCTCGTTCCAAGGGGAAAGCGAAAAACGACAGCCCCGCGGAAGCATTTGGGATACACAATGACGAAGAAGGTCATTTTTGATGAAAAGCAAAAAGATTCGTTCTCTTTTCTGTGCGGCGGCAAAACATCGGACTACTCCGGCCAGACGATCACCGGCGAGATCACCGATATTGATGGCACTGCCGTGACGATGCAGCTCGGCGAGCTGAGTGCGGGCGGTATGCCGTCCCATGACGTGTCTGGCAGTTCCGATTCCGGCCAGACGCCGCCCGACAAGCCGGACGGCGAAGCGCAGAGCGGCAACAGCAGCAGTCAGGATCATGCATCGTCCGACAGCAGTCAGCCGCCCGCAAAGCCCAACAGCCGGAGCGGCAGCACCGACAGCCAGCCGCCCGAGATGCCGAGCGGCCAGGACAGTTCTTCCAACAGCCAGAGCGGTGATTCCGGCAGCCAGCCTCCAGAGAAAGCTGATGGTGAGGCCCCGAGCGGCAGCGCCCCCGGCGGCATGGGCGGCAGCAGCTTTACCGCGGGCGAGGAGAGTGTGACGCTCGACTTCGCGAATGCGGAAATTACAAAAAATGACGAGAGCATCGAGCTCAGCGACCTCGCCGAGGGCGATATCCTGTTCAACGGCTATACCATCACGCTGGCCGACGGCACGGTGCTGAAGTAAGAGCGCTTCACCCCTGCTGCTGTATATACTCCTCAATGGTGCGCAGGAAGGCCTCTCCGTAGCGGGAGGCTTTCCGCTCGCCGACACCCGAGACCTCAAGAAGCTCTGAGAGCGAGCGCGGCGCTTTTTCCGCCATGTCGGCGAGCGTCGCGTTCGAAAAGGTGACGTAGGCGGGAACGCTCTCGCGTTTGGCAAGCTCCGCGCGCTGGGCGCGCAGCGCCTCGTAAAGGCTGTTTTCCTCGAATTCGTCCGAAAACGCGCCGCGCGGGCGCTTTTTCTCTGTCTTCGGCTCCACCCGCTTCTGCATCAGCACGCATTCGCCGTCAAAGAGCACGGCGGATGCTTTTTTTGTGGGCCTGAGCGTCGAATAGTGCTGGTCGACCTCGAGATATCCCGCGGATTCGAGGTATTCGATGTATCGCTCGATGACGCTCGGCGACGTCTTATCCATGAGACCATAGGTCGACAGGCTCGCAAGGCCGAGCGACAAAAGCCGCTGGTCGCGGCTCCCACGCAAGACCTGAATGACGAGCGTTTTGCCGACGTAGTACCCCAGCCGCTCGCGGATGCGCATGACGCACGATAAGATCATCTGCGCCGAGAGCGTGATGTCCTCGGTCTGGTAGGTCGCTTTACAGTTGGAGCAGTTCCCGCAGTTTGCAGGGTGTATCTGGCCAAAGTAGTCAAGCAGCCGCCCGCGCAGACAGTCGACGGATTTGCAGTACCCCGTCATCGCCTGCAGGCGCTCATAGTCGCGCTTGCGCACGAGCGCGGCATCCTCCTCCGAGAGCTGGTCGGCCCCGCCGTTTTCGATGAGAAAGCGCGCGGTCTCCACATCGGCGGGCGCAAAGAGCAGGACGCAGTCGGCATTCTCGCCGTCGCGTCCGGCGCGGCCCGCCTCCTGATAGTAGGACTCAAGGCTCTTCGGCATGTTGTAATGGATGACAAAGCTGACGTTTGACTTGTCGATGCCCATGCCAAAGGCGTTCGTCGCGACCATGACGGTCTTGCGGTCAAACTGAAAATCGTCCTGATTCTGCTGCCGCTCCTCGTCCGTGAGGCCCGCGTGATAGCGCGTGGCGGCGATGCCGCGGTCACACAGGCTGTCGCACACGCGCTCGACCGCCGCGCGCGTTGCACAGTAGACGATACCGCTTCTGTCTCTTCGCTCGTCAATGAGTGCGGCGAGGGCGGAAAACTTGTTTTTCGGGCGGCGCACGTCGAAATAGAGGTTCGGACGGTCGAAGCCCGTCACGATGCGGTACGGGCTTTGCAGCTGCAAGAGCCGCAGAATGTCGGACTGCACCTGCTTTGTCGCCGTCGCGGTGTAGGCCGCGACAATGGGTCTGCGCGGCAGGGCGTTGATGAAATCGACAATGCCGAGGTAACTCGGGCGGAAGTCCTGTCCCCACTGCGAAATGCAGTGTGCCTCGTCCACAGCGAGAAACGACACGTCCATCTCCTGCATCAGCGATAAAAAGCTGTTCGTTTCCAACCGCTCGGGCGCGACGTAGATGAGCTTGTAGGCACCCTTGCGCGTGCGGGCGTAGACCGTGTGGATCTGCTCGCCTGTCAGTGAGCTGTTGATGTACGCTGCGGGAATGCCTGCGCTCTTGAGCGCTGCGACCTGATCCTTCATCAGCGAGATGAGCGGCGAGACGACGAGCGTGATGCCCGGCAGGAGCAGCGCAGGGATCTGATAGCAGAGCGACTTGCCCCCGCCCGTCGGCATGACGCACAGCGCATCGCGCCCGGAGAGAATGGAGTCGATGAGTTCCTCCTGCCCCGCGCGAAACGCGCTGTGGCCGTAATATTGCTTTAAGATGCTGTACTTGTCCATGAAAAAGTGTTCCGTTTCCTGTTTTTCTATGATGTTACCCCATCGGGAAGAAATTGTCCACGGAAAATTCAGAAAGGAAAAAGGAGGGAGATCGTCGCGGCTTGACATTGCTGTTTCCTTGTGCTATAGTCCCTCTTGCTCGCTCGGAGGGCGCGCTGTTCGAAAGAAACGGCAGCCGGATAAGGCGCAGGCTGAAATGCCTGTTCCTTATCCGGCTTTTTTTGTTGACAGGAGGAAACGACAATGGACCTTTTGCGTGGAAATATCAAAACGCTTTACTTCAAATACTTGTCGGCGGCGTTCGGCAGCGCGCTGATCTCCAGCATCTACGGCATCGTCGATATGGCGATGGTCGGGCAGTATCAGGGCCCCGACGGCACAGCGGCGCTGGCCGTGGTCGCGCCGGTGTGGAACGTCATCTACAGCCTGGGCCTTCTCATGGGCATCGGCGGCAGCGTGATCTTCAGCACGAAGCGCGGCAGCGGCATGAGCGGCGACGGCGAGGACGAGCAGTATTTTACCGCGGCGGTCATCGGCTCGGTCATTCTGGCGGCGCTCGCGTGGATCGGGCTGATCCTCTTTGAGCGCCCGCTTTTGACGTTTTTCGGTGCGGATGAGACGCTGCTCGCCCTCGCGCAGCGGTACATGATCCCCGTCAAGGCGGTGTTCCCACTGTTCCTCTTCAACCAGATGCTCGCGGCGTTTCTGCGCAACGACGGCGCGCCCGCACTTGCGACGCTTGGTGTGCTGTCGGGCGGCATCTTCAATGTGTTCGGCGACTGGTTCTTCGTCTTCCCATGCGATATGGGCGTTTACGGCGCGGGTCTTGCCACGGCGCTGGGCTCGGCAGTGTCGTTCCTCGTGATGCTGACGCACTTTGCGAGCAGGAAGAACACGCTGCGCCTCGTGAAACCAAAGAGGCTTGCGCGCAAAAGCCGCTTGACGAAGCGCGGCTACCGCCGTATAATCATGGCGGAATTTTAACGAACAGGAGCCAAAATGTAACCATGCAGCTTGATCGACCACACGGGCAGATGTCCGATTCGTTCCTGATGTCCGCGTTTATCATTTTATCCGGCGGATTGCAGGACGCCTATACCTATTGCTGCCGCGACAAGGTGTTTGCCAACGCGCAGACGGGCAACATCGTGCTGATGAGCACACACCTTTTTGCAGGCGACTGGGCAGGTGTTTTCCGCTATTTTGTGCCGGTGATCTCGTTTATGGCGGGCATTTTTGGGGCGGAGGCCTGGAGTGAGGAGATGCGTCAGGAGATTCAGAATACGCTGGGTATTAAAGCCTATGATATATACGGACTGACGGAGCTGTCCGGCCCCGGCGTGGCCTTTGAGTGCTCCGCCCAATCTGGAATGCACATCAATGAGGATCATTTCATCGCCGAGATCATCGACCCGGACACCGGCGAGGTGCTGCCAGAGGGCAGTAAGGGTGAACTGGTGTTCACCTCCATCACCAAGGAGGCCTTCCCCCTGCTGCGCTACCGCACCCGGGACATCTGTATGCTAACCCGGGAGAAGTGCTCCTGCGGCCGCACCCATGTGAAGATGTGCAAGCCCATGGGCCGTTCTGACGATATGCTCATCATCCGGGGGGTCAACGTGTTCCCCTCCCAGATCGAGACGGTGTTGCTCAACCACGGCTATCCCGCCAACTATCAGATTATTGTGAACCGTGTGAAGTCCACTGACACCCTGGACGTCCAGGTGGAGATGACTCCCGAGATGTTCACCGACAACCTGGGTGAGATCGACCGCCGGCAGAA
>ENA-ORTV01003036-ORTV01003036.1-human-gut-metagenome-genome-assembly--contig:-NODE-3036-length-14717-cov-12.077070_pt1 | contig 14717 bp, 13 predicted proteins | sample MGYA00241915_ERZ509194 | MGnify/ENA primary metagenome ERZ509194 (study PRJEB26280, sample SAMEA2338810) | human gut metagenome | biome: human gut; feature: human-associated habitat; material: faeces... | reverse complement strand
CCACGTGTCCCTGCGCGGCCGGGCAGGCCGCGGGTGTCGCCGCGCCGGCAGAGATCGGCCGAGCGGCCGAGCGGGGCGAGCTGCTCACGCACGGCGCGGAGGCGTCGGCCGCGCGGACGGCGCGCACCGTGCGCCGGTGCATCTGGCTGCTGCTGGCGTATCATGCCGTGTGTCTGCCGCTGGCTGCGTGCGGGGTGATCGGCCCGGCCGCGGCGGCGGTGCTTGCGTGCGGTGCATCCGGCGGCGTGCTGCTGTGTGCGCTGCGCGGGAAAGAAACGAAGAGGGAGCGGCCATGACGACCACGGTTCTGGAGCTGAATGTGTCCGGCATGATCTGCCGGGCGTGCGAGGACGCCATCGCGGATGCGCTGCTGCACACGCGCGGCGTCGTCTCCGCACAGGCGCACTACTGGCGCGGCCGCGTGACGATCACGTATGATCCGAACATCGTCACGGAGGACACGCTGCGGCAGGTGCTCACGAATGCCGGCTATCCGCCGGGCACGCACGGCATGGGCGGCGTGGTGGTCGATGGGATCTGTCTTGCGCTCGTGGGCGTGCTCTACTGGGGGCTGCCGAAGCTGCTCATGCTCGTGAAGGTCCCGGCGCTCGCGGACAATGCCTCGCTCGGTCTCGTGTTTCTCGTCGGCCTGCTCACGAGCACGCACTGCATCGGCATGTGCGGCGGCATTCTGCTCGCGCAGACGACGGACGCGCGCGGCGTGACCGCCCGCAGCAAGCGCGGGCTCATCGCCTCGGCTGCGTACAATGGCGGGCGCGTCGTGTCGTACACGGCGGTCGGCGCGCTCGTGATGCTGGTGTTCTCGCTCGGCACGGTGCCGCTGCTGTTTCTGTTCGGCGCGCTGCAGTCGTTTCTGCCGCGCGGCTGGATGAAATACATCGTCAAGGGCAGCGCCGTGCTGGTCGTGACGCTGGGGCTGTCGATGCTCGTCAAGGGCATTCGGCTCTTTGGGATGTAAAGAAAACCCCGCACGGGACACCGTCCTGTGCGGGGTTTTGTATGTACGGGGATTTAGTCCAGCTTCAGGTCACCCTCGCGGATCCAGCCGAGGCGGCGGCACAGCAGACCGATCGCCCAGCAGATCACGGCCGGGAGCACAAAGCAGACCATCACGAGCCCGATCCAGTCCATCGCTCCGGGCTGGATGGCCACGGCGCCGTTGGCGACGGCGGCCTCGCTCGGTGCGACCCAGCCGGTCCACACACCGATCGGGCCGCACAGGCCGCACGTGCCCATGCCGGAGTTGACGGCCGCGCCGTTCATCTGCAGCTTGAAGACGCACGTGGCGATCGGGCCCGTGATGGCCGACGTCACGATGGCGGGAATCCAGATCTTCGGGTTGCGCACGATGTTGCCCATCTGCAGCATGCTCGTGCCGAGTCCCTGACTGACCAGGCCGCCCCAGCCGTTTTCGCGGAAGCTCAGCACGGCGAAGCCCACCATATTTGCGCAGCAGCCGGCCACGGCCGCGCCGCCCGCGAGCCCCGTGAGCGAGAGCGCCGCGCAGATGGCGGCCGACGAGATCGGCAGCGTGAGCGCGATGCCCACGATGACCGACACGAGGATGCCCATGACGAACGGCTGCTGCTCGGTCGCCCACATGATGAGCGTGCCGACCCAGTTGGCCGCCTTACCGATGGGCGCGGCCACGAGCATGGCCAGCCCGATGCCGACGAGGATCGTGACGATGGGCGTGACGAGGATATCCACCTTCGTCTCCTTGCTCACGGCCTTGCCGAACTCGGCCGCGATGATCGCCGTCACGAGCACGGCCAGCGGGCCGCCGGCGCCGCCCATGGCGTTGGTCGCATAGCCGACCGGGACGAGCGAGAACAGCACCATCGCCGGCGCGTGCAGCGCATAGCCGATGGCCACCGCCATCGCCGGGCCGACCATGAGCGATGCGCACCCGCCGATCGTGTAGCCGACCGCGGCGTCGCCCTTGCCGAGGGTGAAGATGATCGCGTTGAGAAAACCGATGTGGAACTGCTGACCGAGCGTGTTGAGGATCGTGCCGATCAGCAGCGAGCAGAACAGGCCCTGTGCCATCGCGCCGAGCGCGTCGATACCGTAGCGCCGCAGAGAGATCTCAATATCCTTTCGCTTCAGAAAGTCCCGGAACCGCTGCATAGTGCATTCCTCCAGAAAATAAGTATGCTTTACAGGTGTCATGACACCTGTAAAGCATACTATAAAGTCTTCCTGTGCACTTGTCAACTAAATTAAACTTCTGTCAATCGTCCAGCAGCAGGCCGGCCGCTTTCAGCGCGGCGCAGGCGCGCTCGCAGGCGGCCGCGTCCGGGCAGCGCAGCGTGTGCAGATGGATGCCGCCGGTGAGCATGCTCAGCGGGGCGGCGTCGTGCGCCTGCACGCGCGCGAGAAACTGCTCCACATCGTAGCGGCTGCTGATCTGCAGCTGGCCGGTGAGCTGGCCGTAGACCGGGTGCTCGACGATGACATCGAGCACGGTGCAGCCGTTGTCGACGAGGATGTCGAGCTCGGTCCCGGTCTGCTCGAGCGTGTGGCGGCAGGCGATCGTGCGCGTGATGCCGTCCGTTGCCCGCGGCAGCACGTAGCCGCGCGGGGTGGCGGAGATCTCGGCACCGCCGGCGCGCAGGAGCGCAATGTCGCCCACGATGATCTGGCGGCTGACATTCAGCTCGGCGGCAAGGCTCGATGCGCTCACGGGCCGGTCGGCCGTCCGGAGCCGGTTGAGAATGGCCTGACGGCGGGCAGCAGCTTCCACGGCTCAGCCCTGCGACTTTCCGCCGGCGTTGAGCAGCTCGAGCTTGATCTTCAGCAGCTTTTCCGACAGGTCAACGTAGTAGTTGTGCGGGTAGTCGAAGCGCAGCACCTCCGGCCAGAGCTTGGTAAGCTGCTGCGCGCAGTAGGCGCGGATGTCATCGAGCGCGGGCTTCTGATACACGAGCCTGCCGCCGCGGAAGATGGGCACGAGCAGCTCGCGCGCCGTGAAGTCGGTGAGCACTTTTTTCTTCCACGTCGCGTCGGGATCGCAGATCTCGAGCGGCTGCGTGTCGTCCACGACCTCGTCGTGCAGGCAGATGTAGTCCGCCTCGGCCATGCCGGAGTCCTTGCTGTAAAAGCGGTAGACCTTTTTAAAGTGGGGGTTGGTGATCTTGCCGACGTTCTCGCTGATCTTGATCTTCGGGATGATGTTGCCGTTCTCGTCCTCGATGGCCGCGAGCTTGTACACGCCGCCGAACACCGGCTCGCTGCGCGCGGTGATGAGCCGCTCGCCTACGCCGAAGCTGTCGATCTGCGCGCCCTGGCGCAGCAGCCCCGCGATCAGGCGCTCATCGAGCGCGTTGGACACGGTAATCTTGCAGTCGGGCCAGCCGGCGTCGTCGAGCATTTTGCGCGCCTTCTTCGTCAGGTAGGCGATGTCGCCGGAGTCGAAGCGGATGCCGCAGTGCGTGATGCCCTTCGGCCGCAGCACCTCGTTGAACGCGCGGATGGCGTTCGGCACGCCGGACTGCAGGCTGTTGTAGGTGTCCACGAGCAGGGTGGCGTTGTCGGGGTACGTCTGGCAGTAGGCGCGGAAGGCGTCGAGCTCGGAGTCGAACATCTGCACCCAGGAGTGCGCCATCGTGCCGCCGGCGTACACGCCGTATACCTCGTCCGAGATCGTGCAGGCGGTGCCGGCGCAGCCGCCGATGTAGGCAGCGCGCGCGCCGAGGATCGCACCGTCCGCGCCCTGTGCGCGGCGGGAGCCGAACTCGAGCACCGTGCGGCCCTGTGCCGCGCGGCAGATGCGGCTGGCCTTCGTGGCGATCAGGCTCTGGTGGTTGATCTGCAGCAGCAGATACGTCTCCACGAGCTGCGCCTGGATGGCGGGCGCGCGCACCGTGATGAGCGGCTCGCGCGGGAACACGGGCGTGCCCTCCGGCACGGCCCAGATGTCGCCGGTGAAGCGGAAGTTTTTCAGATAGTCCAGAAATGCCTCGCTGAACAGCTTCCGGCTGCGCAGATAGGCAATGTCCTCGTCGGTGAAGTGCAGGTTCTCGATGTAGTCGATGATCTGCTCGAGACCGGCGGCGATGGCGTAGCCGCCGTCGTCCGGCACGCTGCGGAAGAACACATCAAAATACGTGATGCGGTCCTGCATGCCGTGCTCAAGATAACCGTTGCCCATCGTCAGCTCATAGAAATCGCAGAGCATGGTCATGTTGAGCGCTTTGTTGGGGTCCATTGACCTCGCCTCCTGAATGGTCTGCGGGGATGCAGACAATAAATATATTCTCTTTAATTATAACGATTGTCGCCCGGTAAAGCAACGATTATAAAATTAACAAGGGAAAACGCGCGAAAAATCGGCTCGCGCCGTTGACATCAAAAAACGTGCGTTGTATCTTTATTAAGTAACATCAAACAGGAGGACAAACCACCATGTCTTTGACCCCGGAACGCACGGCCGAGCTCCAGGAGCTTTGCCGTCAGTATCGGATCGACGTACTCACCGCCATCCACGGCGCGCAGTCCGGCCACCCGGGCGGCAGCCTGTCCGTTTGTGAGATCCTCACGCTGCTGTATCAGCAGCGCATGCATGTGGACGCCGCGCACCCCGACGATCCGGACCGTGACCGGCTCGTGCTCTGCAAGGGTCACGCCGCGCCCATGCTTTACCGCAACCTGATCGGCAAGGGCTTCCTGCCCCCCGAGAGCATGAACACCCTGCGCCAGACCGGCAGCCCCCTGCAGGGCCACCCGTGCATGCGCACGCCTGGCGTGGATATGCCGTCCGGCCCGCTGGGCATCGGCCTGGCTGCCGCGCAGGGCATGGCCCTCGGCCTGAAGCTGAACCATTCCGATGCGCGCGTGTACGCCGTGCTCGGTGACGGCGAGCTCGATGAGGGCGCCGTCTGGGAGGCGGCCGCCTCGGCTGTGAAGTTCGGCCTCGACAACCTCACCGCCATCGTCGACTGGAACAAGGTGCAGCTCGACGGCACGACCGACGAGATCATGCCGCTGCGCGACCTGCCCGGCAAGTGGAAGGCCTTCGGCTGGAACGTGCTGCGCTGCGACGGGCACGATCTGACGGCGCTCGACGCTGCGCTCGACGCGGCCGTCGCCTGCAAGGGCGTGCCGACTGTGATCCTCGCCGATACGATCAAGGGCAAGGGCGTGTCCTTCATGGAGGGCAAGTCCGCCTGGCACGGCAAGGCCATTCCGGACGCGGAATTCGCGCAGGCAATGCAGGAACTGGGAGGTAACGTGTGATGGGAAAGTCCATTCGTGAAGTTTACGGCACCGTGCTCGCCGAGCTCGGCGACACCAATGAGAACATCGTCGTGCTCGATGCTGACCTGTCCGGTTCTACCAAGAGCGGCATCTTCGCCAAGGCGCACCCCGAGCGCCATTTCAATATGGGTATCGCCGAGTCCGACATGGTCGCCACGGCGGCGGGTCTTGCCACGACCGGGAAGATCCCGTTCGTGAACACGTTCACGGTCTTTCTGACCACGCTGGGTCTCATCTCCGCGCGCGCGCAGGTGTGCTACGGCAACCTGAACGTGAAGTTCGGCGGCGCTTACTGCGGCATGTCCGACGCGCTCGACGGCGCGACGCACCACGCTACGGAGGACATCGCCGTCATGCGCGCACTGCCGAACATGACCGTGCTCGTCCCGTCGGATGCGACCAGCACCCGCTGGGCCACGAAGTACGCCGTGGACACCTACGGCCCGATGTACCTGCGCCTGTCGCGCGACGTGTACCCGGACCTGTATGACGAGAGCACGAAGTTCGAGTGCGGCAAGGGCGCGATCGTGCGCGACGGTACGGACGTGACCGTCATCGCCTGTGGCATCCTCGTGCACAAGGCGCTCGAGGCGGCCGAGCAGATGGCCGCGCGCGGCGTGTCCGTGCGCGTAGTGGACATGTACTCCATCAAGCCCATCGACCGCGAGCTCATCCTGCGCTGCGCGCAGGAGACGGGCGCGATCGTCACCGCCGAGGAGCACAACATCTACGGCGGCCTCGGCAGCGCCGTGGCGGAAGTGCTTGCCTGGGGCGGCACGGGCGCGCCGACGGAGTTTGTCGGCATCCCCGACACGTTCACCGAGACCGGCAAGTACACCGACCTGCTGGCCAAGTACGGCGTGGACGCGGCCGGCGTCGTGCGCGGCATCGAGCGGGTGCTCGCGCGCAAGCACTGAGTTTTTTGCACGGAAGCCGGCAGGCAGGACGCCTGCCGGCTTTTTTCGGAGGAAGATCATGCAGCGATTTTTTGCCCCCGGCCGCACGGAGCTGGCCGGAAACCATACCGATCATCAGCTCGGCCGCGTGCTGGCGGCGTCCGTGGACGTGGGCATCACCGCGCGTGCGACGCGCCGGCGCGACCGCCGCGTGTGCATCCACTCGAAGGGATACCGGCCGTTCACGGTCGCGCTCGACGATCTGGCCGTGGATCCACGCGCGTATGGCAAGCCGTGGGCGCTCGTGCGCGGCATGGCGGCGGCCATTCTGGACGCCGGCGGTGCTGTCGGCGGCTTCGAGGCGTGGGCGTCCTCCGCGCTCAAGCCGGGCGGCGGCCTGTCGTCGTCGGCCGCGTTTGAGATCCTCGTCGGCCGCATCTTCAACGCGCTCTACAACGGCGGCGCGTTCTCGCCCGAGCAGCTCGCGCGCTTCGGCCAGCAGGCGGAAAACCGCCACTTCGGCAAGCCGTCCGGCCTCATGGATCAGCTCGCGTGCGCGCTCGACGGCGCGGTGTACATCGACTTCGCCGCCGGGGAGATCGCCCCGGTCGCGGCGCCGTTTGCCGACATGGGCCTTACGCTGAGCCTGACGGACACCGGCGGCAGCCACGCGGGGCTGACGGCGGCGTATGCGGCGCTGCCGGCCGATATGTGCCGCGTGGCGCGGCGCTTCGGCGCCGAGACGCTCTCGCAGGTCGATCCGGCGGATTTCTATGCCCACCGGCAGCCGGGCCTTGCCGATGACCGCGCGGCGCATTTTTTTGAGGAGAACGCGCGCGTGCCGCTCATGCGCGACGCGCTCGTGCACCGGGACGCCGAGACGTACCTGCGCCTGATGAATGCCTCCGGCCGCTCGTCGGAGCAGCTGCTGCGCAACATCCGCGCCCCGGGCGGCGACGACCGGCTTGAGCGCGGGCTGGCGCGCGCGGCCGCGCTGCTCGACGGCGTGGGCGCGTGGCGCGTGCACGGCGGCGGCTTTGCCGGGTGCGTGCAGGCGCTCATGCCGCGCGATGCCTTCCCTGCGTACCGAAAGGGGATGGAGGCGCTCTTCGGCCCAAATTCCTGCCGCGAGCTGCACATCACGCGCGCAAAATAAAAAAATCAGCCCGCTTCCGGTCGGAAGCGGGCTTTTTGATATGCTTTATTTGAGCCGGATATTCAGCAGCACGGGGTTGTGGTCGGAGAAGCGGAAGCCGTCGTCCTGCGTCTGTACGCCCGTGAGCTCCACGTTCGGCGAGAGGATGAAGCCGTCGATCACGTAGTGCTGCGTGGCGTCGCTCTCGGCATCATAGGGCTGGTTGTCGAGGCGGCAGGTCGGCGTGGCCGTGTCGTAGGCAAAGTGCCAGCCGTCGGGCAGCATGCTGTCGTCGAGTGTGCCGGGCGTCCAGAGATCGGCGTTCTTGATCGGGTACTTGTCCAGCCCGCCGGGGAACGTCTGGTTGAAGTCGCCGCCGGCGATGACGTAGTTGCCCTTGGCGTATTCCTGTTCGAGGAACGATTTGAGCGCGGCGGTCTGCGCGGCCTTGCCTTCGCCGTCGTCATACGCCTCCAGGTGGAGGTTGACGAGCACGAGCTGCGCGTCCGTGCCCTCGAGGTCGATATACACCGGCATCAGGCAGCGCTTGAGGTTGGCCACCGATACCGGCCACTTGAACGGGCTCGGCAGGGCGATGCGCTCGGCCGAGGCGATGGGCGCGGTCGAGAGCGTCATGATGCCGGAGCTCACCTTGCCGATCGGCGGGATGGGGTAGGGCACGAAGGCACATTTGTAGTTGCGCGCGTGCGCGGTGTCGAGTCCGGTCTCGGTGCGCATCCGTTCGGCCTCTTCAATGCCGTAGGAGCGGGTCGAGGGGTCGGCCTCGATCTCCTGCAGGAACGTGAAGTCGGCGTCCAGCTCCTTCACGGTGCTGACGATACCGCCCATGTTCTTCTCTACGATGGCCTTGCTCGGCGCGCGCACCTGCTTGCCGCCGTCCATGAAGAAATCGGACTCTTCACCCAGTCCGGCGTAGCCGACGTTCCACGTCAGGATGGACACGCTGTCGCCCGGGGCGAAGCTGGCGGTGCTGTTCTCGCCGTGCGTCACGACGGCGGTCTCGGTCTTGACATTCAGCTGCGTGGCGGTCAGCCAGATGAGCAGCGCGGCGACCAGGCCGACAAGGACGGCCAGAATGATGAGTATGATCTTGAGCGGTTTTTTCATGGGGCAGTTCCCTCCTCAGGGGGCAGTGTACCACAATCTTCCGCACCATGCAAACACATTCTTGACGTGATCTTTACCCAAACCTTACCGATTGAGCAGCCAGATGCCGAGGTTCAGATACGCCGCGAACAGCAGCCAGAGCAGATACGGCGCGCTCAGCCACGCGGCCGCGGCATTGCGGCGGGAAAAATCCGCGATCATGAACAACACGAGCACGATCAGCCCCACGAGCCAGAAAAACGCCGGCCCGTGCGCGCCCAGCAGGAAAAACAGCACCGGCCACAGGCCGTTGACAGCCAGCTGGATGCTCCAGAGCGCGGTGGCCTCCTTGCGCGCGCGGCCGGTGCTGCTGCGCCAGACAAGCCCCATGGCGATGCCCATGAGCAGGTACAGAATCGTCCACACGATGGGAAACAGCCAGTCCGGCGGGGCGGCCGGCGGCTTTGTCAGCAGGTCGAAGTCAGCCATGCCCGCGCGGGTGGCAAAGCTCGACGCGCCGCCAACGGCCAGCGCGATCGCGCAGAAGGCGACATACGGGCGGATACGCTTCCATTTGTTCAACTTGCATCACCTCGGGTGAAATCGGGATGCTTTAGTTTACGCGGCGGCCTCTTGTAAAATACGTGCGAGTCGTGGTAAACTATCTGTGCTATTTTGACACAAACGGAGGTTTCCGATATGAATTATGAACATCTGAAGCAGACCGACCCGGAGCTGTACGCCTCCATGGAGCGGGAGCTGGGGCGCCAACGCGACCATCTGGAGCTGATCGCGTCCGAGAATTTCACGAGCCCGGCCGTGATGGAGGCCGTGGGCAGCCACCTGACGAACAAATACGCCGAGGGCTATCCCGGCGCGCGCTACTACGGCGGCTGCGACTATGTTGACGAGGTCGAGCGTCTGGCCATCGACCGTGTGACGCGGCTCTTCGGCGCGGATCACGCCAACGTTCAGCCGCACTCCGGCTCGCAGGCGAATATGGCCGTGTACGCGGCGCTGCTGCAGCCGGGCGACCGCATCCTCGGCATGAACCTCTCCCACGGCGGCCACCTGACGCACGGCAGCAAGGCGTCCTTGTCCGGGAAATATTTTGAGGCGCATTTTTACGGCGTTGACCCCGAGACCGAGACCATCGACTACGACGCGCTCGCGCGTGTGGCCGAGGAGGTACGCCCGAAGCTCATCATCGCCGGGGCGAGCGCCTATCCGCGCGTGATCGACTTTGCGCGCTTTCGCGCCGTCGCCGATTCCGTCGGCGCGTACCTGATGGTCGACATGGCGCACATCGGCGGCCTTGTCGCCGCTGGCGTGCACCCGAGCCCGGTGCCGTATGCCGATGTCGTCACCTGCACGACGCACAAGACCCTGCGCGGCCCGCGCGGTGCGATCATCCTCTGCCGCGACGAGCTTGCCAAAAAGATCGACAGCGCCGTCTTCCCCGGCACGCAGGGCGGCCCGCTCATGCACGTCATCGCCGGCAAGGCGGTCTGCTTCGGCGAGGCGCTGCAGCCGGCCTTCCGCACCTATCAGCAGCAGGTGGTCAAAAACGCCGCCGTGCTCGCCGAGACGCTGCAGCAGGGCGGCGTGCGCCTTGTCTCCGGCGGCACGGACAACCACCTCATGCTGGCCGATGTCTACAGCCGCGGCCGCACTGGCGCGCAGATGCAGGATCTGCTGGATGCGGCGAATATCACCGCCAATAAAAACACCATCCCGTTCGACACGCAGTCCGTGCGCGTCACGAGCGGCGTGCGGCTCGGCACGCCGGCCGTCACGACCCGCGGCATGGGCGAGGGGGAGATGCGCGAGATCGGCGCGCTCATCTGCCGCCTGATCGACGAGGGCGAGGCCGCCGTGCCCACCGTGCGTGCGCAGGTTCTGGATCTGTGCGCGCGCTTCCCGCTCTATCCGGATCTGCATATGTGATCTCCAAACGGCAAAACCGCGCTCCCGATACACGGGAGCGCGGTTTTTCTTATGGTTTGCACGCGCCGCAGGGCGCATAGCCCGCGGCCTGCGCCTGCGCGGCGCTGTCAAAGGTCACGAGGTTCTCGTCCTTGATCTTGGCGGCGTACTGGCACGACGGCCGGTGGTATTTCTTCGCCTTGCGGCTGGCGACATAGGTCGATTCCACCACCGTGTCGGGCGCGGGCGTCGGCTCCGGTGTGGCGGTCGGTTCCGGCGCTGCGGTCTCCGGCGCCGGCGTGACCGGCGGCACGCTGCGCTCCGTCGTGATGACGACGGCGGACGCCGGTGTCTGCGCTGCGCGCACGGCGGCAAAGCCGGCGTACCCCACGGTGACGGCGAGCACGAGCACCAGCTCCACGAACCACCACGTTTTCCGCAGCCGCGCCGCGCGCGGCGCATATTGCAGCGCGAGCAGCAGCACGGCTGCTTCCAATGCCGCAATGCCCCAGCCGACCTGCCCGCAGGCGAGTAGGATGATGCTCCCGATGACGCAGGCACAGCCCAGCAGCACTTTCCAGATGCGGTTCCACCCGATATGCATCCCGATTTTCCCCCTCAAAGTAGCAAATGCGGATTTTCCTTCCTGCCTTTACGCTCTATAAATTGTTTATTCTATCCGTTTCCATAAAAAAATCAAGTCCTAAATGAAAAAAGTCTTACCTTTTTGCAAATTTTGTGCTAAACTATCTATCAGGGGGCAGGGTTGCGGCCGCAGTGCGGCTGCAATGCCGCCCTGCTTTGTTTGTTTTTGGTTTTGTTTGGCTGAGGAAAGGATATTCAAATGTACGAAATTGGTCAGTTGATCGTGTATGGCAACGAGGGCGTCTGCCGCGTGGAGGAGATCGGTACGCCGAAGATCTCCGGTGTGGACAAGCACCGGGAGTACTATACGCTCGCGCCCATCTACCGGGAGGGCAAGGTGTTCACACCCGTGGACAGCAAGGTGTTCATGCGGCCTGTGATCACGCGCGAGGAGGCGCTCGCACTCATTGACCGCATTCCGCAGATGACCGCGCAGGTCTATGAAAATTCCAACCTCCGCTTTCTCAATGAGCACTATCAGCAGTGCATTCAGGATTACACCTGCGCAGATCTTCTGCAGTTGATCAAGGACGTGCGCGCCAAGCGCCGCCGGATGGCCGAGCGCGGCAAGAAGCTCGGCCTCGTCGACGAGCGCTATATGAAGCGCGCCGAGGAGATGCTCCACGGAGAGCTTGCCATCGCGCTGGACATGCCGCGCGAGCAGGTGCCGCAGTTCATCAGCGACACGCTCGGCGATGCGGGCGAGCCGGAGGCCGCCCTCGCCTGAATCCAAACCCAAGATCCCGCCGGACGCAATGTCCGGCGGGATTTTTTACATTTTTACATTTTCCCCTTGACAGACGGGCAAACTGCGTGTATGCTACGGCTTGAATTCGGGATTCATTCCCGATTTGGAGGCGAAACCATGCGAAACAGTTATCACACGCAGCAGCGCTGTGCGCTGCTGGCGTTTTTGTCTGCGCACGCGGACGAGCAGTTCACGGTCGAGCAGCTGCTCGCGGCCATGGGCGACGAAGCTCCCGGCCGCAGCACGGTCTACCGTGCGCTTGACCGCCTGGTCGAGGAGGGTACCGTGCGCCGCTTCGCGCCCGAGAGCGGCGGCAGCGCGGCCTATCAGGCCATGGACCCCGGCCACTGCGACGCGCACCTGCACCTCAAGTGTGTGGACTGCGGGCGGCTGATCCATCTGGACGAGGACGTGTCCGATGCGCTGCAGTCGGACCTGCTGCGCGCGGCCGGCTTCACGGTCGACGGCCGCAGCACGACGATCTACGGCACGTGCGCCGCCTGCGGCAGAAAGCGTGACGGCCATGCGTAAGAGCCTGTGTGTGCTGCTGGCAATGGTGCTGGCCGTGTCGGCGTTTTCGGGCTGCACCGTGCAGCAGAATCCGGACGCGGACGACGGCAAGCTCCACGTCGTCACGACGATTTTCGCGCCCTACGATTTCGCGCGCCAGGTCGGCGGAGACGATGTGTCGGTCACGATGCTGCTGCGCCCCGGCTGCGAGGTGCACTCCTATGAGCCGACGCCGAAAGACATCATTGCCATCCGCAATGCCGACGTGTTCGTCTACGTCGGCGGCGAGTCGGATGCCTGGGTCAAGACCGTGCTTGAGGGTGTAGACAACCCGAACCTGCGCGTCGTGACGCTCATGGACTGCGTGGAGCTGCTCGACGAGGAGACCGTCGAGGGCATGCAGACGGAAAAGCACGACCACGAGGCCGACGGCACGGAGCCGGACGAGCACGTCTGGACGTCGCCGCGCAACGCGGCGCGCATCTGCCAGAAGCTCTCGGATACGTTTGCTGCGGCCGACAGCGCGCACGCGGCGGCGTATGCGCAGCGGTGTGGGGACTATGTGGAGAAGCTGGACCAGCTGGATGCGGAATTTCAGGATGTAGTGGCGCATGCAGCGCGAAAAACGATGGTTTTTGCAGACCGTTTCCCACTGCGGTATTTTGCCGAGGCCTATGGTCTGGACTATTATGCCGCCTATCCCGGCTGCGCGGATGCAGCCGAGCCATCGGCGGCCACGGTGGCGTTTCTGATCGACAAGGTGCGCGCGGAGAACATCCCGGTCGTGTTCACGATCGAGCTGTCGAACGGCAAGCTCGCCGACACGATCTGCGAGGCCACGGGCACGAAAAAACTGGAGTTTGCGACCTGTCACAACGTGACGGCGCAGGCATTTGCAGACGGCGCGACGTACCTGCAGCTCATGGAGCGCAATGTGCAGGCGCTGCGGGAGGCATTGAACTAATTATGGCACTCATTACTTGTGAACACGTCTGCCTCGGCTACGACGGGCAGACGGTGCTGCGCGACGTGAACTTCACGGTCTCGCGCGGCGATCTGTTGTGCGTGGTCGGCGAAAACGGTTCCGGCAAGTCCACACTCATCAAGGGCCTGCTCGGGCTCAAAGCGCCGGAGCAGGGCAGCATCACGCTCGGAGACGGGCTCGTGCGCAACGAGATCGGCTATCTGCCGCAGCAGACGCAGCTCCAGCGCGACTTTCCCGCAAGCGTGGCGGAGGTCGTGCGCTCGGGCTGCATCAACCAGATGCACGGCCGCCCATTCTATTCGCGGGCCGACCGCGCCCGCGCGCAGGAGAACATGGAGCGCATGGGCATCGAGGATCTGGCGCACCACAGCTATCAGGCGCTCTCCGGCGGCCAGCAGCAGCGCGTGCTGCTCGCGCGCGCCCTGTGCGCCACGCGCAAGCTCCTGTTGCTCGATGAGCCGGTCACGGGTCTCGACCCCGTGGCGACGGGGGAACTGTATAACCTCATCAAGCTCGTGAACCTCTGCAATGACATCACGGTCATCATGGTCACGCACGACATCGACGCCGCCCTGCGCTACGCTACACACGTGCTGCACCTGGGCCACCAGCAGCTCTTTTTCGGCACGGCGGCGGAGTATAAGCAGAGCGATGCCGCGCGCCGGTTTCTGGGAGGGCGGAAGCTATGAAAGTCATCCTCGAAATGCTATCGTATCCGTTTCTCGTGCGCGCGCTCGTCGTGGGCGTGCTCGTGTCGCTGTGTGCGTCGCTGCTCGGCGTGTCGCTCGTGCTCAAGCGCTATTCCATGATCGGCGACGGGCTGAGCCATGTCGGCTTCGGCGCGCTCGCCATCGCCACGGCGCTCAATCTCGCGCCGCTGGCCGTGGCGGTGCCGGTCGTGGTCGTGGCGGCGTTTTTGCTGCTGCGCCTGTCGCAAAACGGCAAGCTCAAGGGCGACGCCGCGATCGCGCTGCTCTCGAGCAGCGCACTGGCCATCGGCGTGATGACCGTGTCCATGACCAGCGGCATGAACACCGATGTGAATAACTACATGTTCGGCAGCATCCTGTCGCTGTCGTCGGCCGACCTGCGCCTGAGCCTGATTTTGTCGGCGGCGGTGCTTGCGCTGTTCGTGCTGTGCTATCCGCGCATTTTCGCCGTCACGTTCGACGAGACGTTTTCGCGCGCGACCGGCGTGCACACGCAGGCATATAATATGCTGCTCGCGGTGCTCACGGCGGTCACGATCGTGCTGGGTATGCGCATGATGGGCGCGCTGCTCATCTCGAGCCTCATCATCTTCCCGGCGCTGACGGCCATGCGCGTGTTCGGCACGTTCCGCTCGGTCACGATCTGCGCGGCCGTGGTATCAGTGGTGAATTTCCTGCTCGGCATGGTGCTGTCCTATGTGCTCGAGACGCCGTCCGGCGCGAGCGTCGTGGTAACCCGATACGCTGCCGCCGTGTGATAGGTGCTTCTTTCACA
>ENA-ORTV01003032-ORTV01003032.1-human-gut-metagenome-genome-assembly--contig:-NODE-3032-length-14744-cov-3.721492_pt1 | contig 14744 bp, 15 predicted proteins | sample MGYA00241915_ERZ509194 | MGnify/ENA primary metagenome ERZ509194 (study PRJEB26280, sample SAMEA2338810) | human gut metagenome | biome: human gut; feature: human-associated habitat; material: faeces... | reverse complement strand
AGAGCACCTGACTCTTAATCAGGGTGTCCAGGGTTCGAACCCCTGGTGGCGCATTACGAAGTATCGGTTTTATAGCATAGGCTATGGGGTCGGTGCTTTTTTTATGTTTGAATTCAAATTTAAAATTTTGAAGAAAATCACAAAAAGTTCACAAAAAATTAGCACTCACCTCTTGACAGCGCTAACAAACAGGTGTATAACGTAGTCAGAACAAAGGAAGAGGGAACAAAAGAGAAAGAAAGATTCCCCGAGTTCCTTAATCTGTTAGTTCCAAAGAAACAAGGTTAATGAGCATACGAATATCCACAAAAAAGTGGACAGATAGAAAAGGAGAGATGACTTATGTTGATGCCTAGTATTTTTGGAGAGAGTTTATTTGATGATTTTGACAATTTAATGAATTTTTCATTCCCAGATGTTGATAAAACATTGTATGGCAAACATGCAAAGAATATGATGAAGACAGATGTTAAGGAGAAAGATAATGGCTATGAAGTAGCAATTGATCTTCCGGGATTCAAGAAAGATGAGCTTCATCTTGAGTTGAATGATGGATACCTGACTATCAGTGCCGAGAAGGGACTCGATAAGGATGAGAAGGATAAGAATGACAAATACATCAGACGTGAACGTTATGCAGGCAGCATGAGCCGAAGCTTTTATGTTGGTGAGAACATGAAAGAGGAAGATATCCATGCGAAATACGAAAACGGTATCCTGACCTTGGACGTTCCGAAAGAACAGAAGAAAGCTGTTCCGGAAAAACGTTACATTGCAATTGAAGGATAAATAGAATGCTCGGTATCAATGGTGTAAAACCATTGGTATCGGGCGTTTTTTCTATCTCGATGCGATCAATTTACAGATTGGATTTCCTTTGGAAGAAAATTTTTCTTCGTATTCCGTCATGACATTGCCTTCATTTAAGACGGCATCATGGTGCAGATCTCTGGTGGAAGCGTCTAATTTCCAGCCGGCTTCCGGAACTTCCTCTAATGAAAATGTGAAAAGATCCTGATTGTCAGTCTTAAATTCCAGATGTCCTTCTTTTTTCAAAATCAGGTCATAGCGCGCGAAAAACTGTCTGGAAGTGAGACGTCTCTTGGCGTGGCGGTCTTTCGGCCAGGGATCGGAGAAGTTTAAGTAAATACGGTCGACTTCGTCTTTGGCGAAAACCTCTGCAACATCGGCAGCGTCCATGCAGATAAACTTAATATTAGGAAGCGGATTCTGCTCCATTTTCTGTAAAGCACGTAAAAGTACGCTGGAGTAACGCTCGATACCGATGTAGTTAATATCTGGGTGCAGGGCAGCCATGTCCATAATAAAACGGCCTTTTCCCATGCCGATCTCGATATGAAGCGGCTGTGCTGTCTCAAAGCAATCCTGCCAGTGCCCTTTCTGCTCCTCTGGATTTTTGATGCAGTATTCACTATTTAAAATGGCGTCATCCGCGCCAGGGATATTTCTTAATCTCATAAAACAACCTCTCTAATGATGTAAACTAATATTTTTCAAAATGCATTTTCGTTTTTTGCAGCAAATATATCTAAGCGCAAAGCGATCAGTTACATTCTACAATAAAGAAACCCCAACTTTCAAGCACACATTGCATAATCTGACAAATTAATAAAGTCATAAAATGATGAAAAGTGGTTGCATGTATTTTTTCCAACTATTATACTAATAATGTTGATAGAGTAACGTTGTTGTTACAGGAACGAGTTACGGGTGAACAGTAACAATCCGTAAAAATTGTGTATACATGGGACGGATTGTGCGAAATTAATAGATTTAATATAGATTTGGAGTTTTTATGATGTTGAAAAATAGATGGAAAAAGGCAGCATGCCTGATCCTTACGATTATATCTACTGTCTGTCTTGGAAAAGTGGACGTCAAGGCGGCAGATTACTGGCCGGATGCGCCGGAGACACTCTCACCGAGTGTTATTTTGATGGAAGAGTCCACAGGCACGATCCTTTATGAAAAAAACATGGATGAAGCGCATTACCCGGCAAGTATCACAAAGATCATGACCACGCTGCTGGCGTTGGAAAATGGTAATCTGAGTGACATGGTCACTTTTTCGGATGATGCGATCAACAACACGGAAGGATCGGGAATTGCCAGAGATTACGGCGAGCAGATGACCTTAGAGCAGTGCCTTTACGGTGTCATGCTAGAGTCGGCAAATGAATGTGCCTACGCTGTCGCAGAGCATGTGGGCGGCACGGTAGAAAATTTTGTGGACATGATGAATGCCAAGGCAAAAGAATTAGGATGTACTAACACACATTTTGCCAATCCGCACGGTCTGCAGGATGAAAATCATTATACGACCGCACATGACATGGCGTTGATCGCACAGGCAGCTTATCAGAATGAGACATTTCGTATTATCATCGGGACGAAGATGTATACAATCCCTCCGACCAATAAGCATGCGGAGGAAACGGTGTTAAGAAATCATCACGATATGCTCTGCACTTACCACAATGCGAACCGCAAGTACTTATATCCGTACTGTGTCGGCGGAAAGACCGGATACACGGCGACCGCAAACAGCACTCTGGTGACTTATGCGGAAAAAGATGGAATGACTTTGATCTGTGTGGTAATGAACACGCAGTCGCCGAATCAGTTTATTGATACAGTAAACTTATTTGATTACGCATTTGACAATTTTCAGGTGCTGAATGTAGCGGAAAATGATACGGATTACAGCGCAGAGACAACGGTGGATAATGGTAATCTTGACAATATTGCACCATTTGTGGAGCTTGATAAAGAGGCCGTCATTGTTCTGCCGAAAACAGCAGAATTTTCAGACACCTCATCTTCCGTGGAATATAATGACAGCGACCCGGAGATCGCAGGGAGCATCACGTATACTTATGCGGGAAGAAATGTAGGAAAAGCAGATATTAAGACAACCGGCGTGGTGGTAGAGGGCTACGCATTTGACAATGAGTCGACCGAGGAGGAGGAACAGGAAGCAGTCTCCACGGTGCAGGTGAAACCGATTGTTGTGGTTTTACTCATTGTTGCAGTGATTTTGCTTGGTGTTCTTTTATTTTTCTTAAAACGTTTTTACGATAATTACTATATTATCAAACACAACAGAGCCGTTCGTAGAGACAGAAAAGATCAGAGACGAAGAATCAGAAAAAAACGTAGAAGACGCAGAAGATGGAGATAAAGCATGTCGGAGTCATATGCAGTCAGTGAAAAAAGAGAGTTGCTGTTAGACAGGGTCAGGAAGTTTATTCTGGATAATGGCGGAATTGTAAAAAAGAGCCAGCTTGCCGGGCTGGGGATCGATTATCGCAGAATCCTTGATTTTGTGGAAAAAGGGGATATTCTGCGCGTAAAAAGCGGTTATTATGCAGTTCATCTCAGTGATTTTACAGAGGAGGAGCTTGTGGCAAAGCTGTTTCCGGACTGCGTGCTGAATCTGGAAAATGCGTTATATGCGTATGGCTATATCAAAAAGAAACCGTATGGCTGGCGGCTTGCGGTGGATAAGAATACTTCCAAATCACGTTTTAAAATGGATTATCCGAAGATCATTCCGATGTATGCAGAGCCGGATACTTTGGAGCTTGGAGTGACAGAAATACAGCTTTCCAATGTGACAGTCCGGATTTTTGAAAAGGAAAGACTGATCTGTGAATGCTTAAAATACGAAGACAAGATGGATCGGGAAAGATTCAAAGAAGGACTGATGGCTTACATAAAAGATCCGAAGAAGGATATTGCAAAACTGATGTATTATGCAAAAGAGCGTAAAGTTGTGAAAAAAGTTCAGAATATGATTGGAGTCTGGCTTTAAATGGAACAGAACCTACTTACGAAGAAGAAGTTAAAAGAAAAAAGCATAGAGTATCAAATCCCATTTGCAAATCTGCTGGAAGGATTTTTGCAGGAAACACTGATGTTCCAAATTCTGGAAACCGATTTTGCAAAGCGGTTATGGCTGAAAAACCGTGAGGCTTTTGACCTCGACAGTTATCGAAAGGAGTGGCAGAAGCCACTTTATTTTGTATACGGGCAGGATGATGGGAAAGAACAGCAGGTATTGGACGAAAAGTGGATCACTGATTTTGCAGAGGCGATCTGCGCGAAACGGGAATATCATATCCGCTGGAATTATTCTGTGGAAAAAGAGGAACAGGACTATCTGGTTTACATAACCGGAGAATGGGAAGAGATGAAGGTTCCGCTTGTAATTCGTATCAGTCCATTGGTTTATCATGCAGCAAAACCGGAAAAACAAAAGCTGCAGTCAGTCTTTTTTGAGAAGAAATGTGCAGCGTATCAACATTTTCCGGTTGAAACATATCTGGCAGAGCAGCTTTTTTCTATTTTAAAGTTTTTAGAACTGATTCCTTCTATGGAGGCATACGATACAACATTTCGTCTTCTGGAGCAGGAAACTGTCGATGGAAGGCATATTTACGAGACACTCTCTTTTTTCTGCGAAAAAGAGGAAGTGATTCCACAGGAAAAAAGGATTGAAATGCTGGCATCTTATGAAACCTACACCTATATGAAAAAACGGTGGGAAAAATATATAAGGAAGCAGGGAACAGAGGATATTTCCTGGGAAACAGTATTGCACCGGATCATGGCTTTTTTAAGTCCTGTTTGGAATACAATGTGCAGAGACGAGGTTTTCTTTGGAGACTGGATGCCGGATCTGGAACGATATTTATAAGAGGCTGCCAACAGGCAGCCTTTATTTCTGGTTTTATTGTCTGCCCAGATATTCCCGGAGGAATGTGACAATATTTTTTGGTTTGTTCAGATCAAAGACCGGAAGGGTAGTCTCTGCATGATAAGGAAAATCAGCAAATACAGCGATCAGATCTTTTTCGTCAGATAACGGTGTTTCCGACCAGTATTTCCGCAGAATTTCAATTTTATTCGGCGCATCTGCTCCAAAATTTTCCGTCAGAACAAGGTCGGCACCGGAGAGCGACGAGGAGAGATTTTCCAGAGTCGGCTCAAAAAAGACGTTTTTGAATACGACAGAGGAATCTTCTTTGATGAGGTGAACGACTTTTAACCCCTCACGCTCTAATAAAGGAAGCAGCCGCTCAATGAGAGGTGTCATGATCGTTCCCGGTTTTGCCACAAAGGAGATCACCGGAGTTGTATGCAAAAATAAATCTCTGGTGTCTTTAAAATATTCGATCAGCGCCTGAGAAGAATCTGGCGGTACAATTCCGCTTAAAATACGAAGCGCATGATAATAATTGTCTCTGGTGTCCAGATTATAGTACTGGATATCGATCGGTGTCGGTGCAGCCTCGGCGATCGCAGCCTCAGTCACGTATCTGGTGCTGCATTTTTCCCGCAGCGTATTGAACGTGAGCTGGTGGAGCAGGAGACATTTTCCGATGGTTGTAATGCAATTTTTGGAGTAGGCTGCAGTTGCAGTTTCGAGATAAGAAGCCTTTCCCTCAAGTGTGCAGATATCGGCGTCACCGAGTTCTGAGAGCAGGGCAAGTCCTGTTTTCGGTTCCAGAAACGGAGTGTCTACAGACATAAAAAATGCACATTCCTCATCGATCATGGATAAGCCGGAAAAAATGCCGGACATTGGTCCCTGATTCGGATAGATATCCGGGATTTCAGTTACGGGAAGCTTCAGATGGGAGTAATCCCCCTTTATTTTTACCGAGAGATAGATCCTGGAAAAATACGGCTGAAATTTTCTGACAAGATATTCAATTAAACAGGTGTCCCCAAAAGGAAGAAGAGCCTTATCGGTTCCCATCCGTGTGCTGTTTCCGCCACAGAGGATCACAAGCGCATTTTCCATAATATACCTCCGGAATGTTATTGTTTGATCCGCAATCTAAAATACTATAGCATAGGAAATACTTTTTTTTCAAGAGTAATGAGTGGATGGTAATGCAAGTCATTGCTGAATCTGTGGGGAAAGTGTGTTATACTAAGGTATATCAGTATGTATCTGGTATTATATACTGATATGGATATCGAACATCAGGAGCAGGCTTACATGAAGTATTTGATAGATGATTTAGAGGAATATGCGCAGTCGGACTATTATCCGTTCCATATGCCGGGACACAAAAGAAAAAGTCTGGCGTTTCCCAATCCGTATGAAATTGACATTACGGAGATTGACGGATTTGACAATCTGCACCATGCAACCGGTATGATAAAGGAAGCCGAAGTGCGCGGAGCAGAGCTTTACCATTCAAAACGGTGCTTTTTTCTTGTAAATGGAAGTACCTGTGGCTTGCTGGCTGCCATCAGTGCTGCTACGAGGCGCGGGGACAAGGTATTAGTCGCAAGAAATTGTCACAAAGCAGTCTATCATGCATTATATATGAATGAACTGCAGGCAGAATATCTGTATCCTTCTATCACAAAAAATGGAATCCAGGGGCAGATCACAGTAGAGCAGGTGCAGGAATCGCTATATGAAAATCCGGATGCGGTGGCAGTGATCCTCACTTCCCCGACGTATGAGGGGATTGTTTCAGACGTGGCAAAGATTGCAGAGGTGTGCCATGAACACGGGATTCCGCTTATCGTAGATGAAGCCCACGGAGCACATTTTGGATTCGGAGGCGGTTTCCCGGAAAATGCCGTAAAACTTGGCGCAGACGCAGTGATTATGAGTTTACATAAGACATTGCCGTCGTTTACCCAGACAGCGCTTCTGCATCTGGCGTCTGATCTCATCGATGAGAAGCGGGTGGAGCGGTATCTGTCCATTTACGAGACGAGTTCACCATCCTATATTTTTATGGCAGGAATGGATTCGTGTATCCGGCTGATTGCAGAACATGGGCAGCAGCTCTTTGCAGAATACAGGAAGCGTCTGATGGATTTTTATGGGAAAACAGCCGATTTAAAATACCTGCATGTCATGCAGAATGAAGATTTGAGTATTGAGGAAGCATTTGACTGGGACGATTCCAAACTGGTCATTTTTGCGGAGAGAGCCGGGATGACAGGGGATGAACTGCATCAGATTCTTTTGAAAAAATACCATTTACAGATGGAGATGGTTTCCGGTTATTATGTGCTGGGAATGACAAGTCTGATGGATGAGGACGAAGGATTGGAGCGTCTGGCAGGCGCATTGCATGAGATCGATGCAAAGGTGGCAGAGGACGTTTCAAATGGAAACAAAATTTTGAAGAATCCGACAAGTGATGAGAAGTATCATTCCTTTATTGAGAAAATATATCAGAAATATCCGCGTGAAATGCAGATTTATCAGGCGGAGGAGCTTCCTTATAAAGAAGTAACGTTAGAGGAAGCAGTCGGAAATATGTCTGCGGACACGATTTATCTGTATCCGCCGGGGATTCCGATGATCGTTCCGGGAGAGATCATCACGAAGCGCCTGGCAGATAATATTGAGGAATGCTTATCACTTGGACTGCGTGTGGAACGAGTGAACAGTAACGAAAAAATTCTAAAGATTGTATATTTTTAAAGACTATATTATACTAAATGAGGCAGGAAAAATGGGTAAAATATATTGTATCATGGGAAAAAGTTCCACGGGAAAAGATACCCTGTTTAAAAAGATATTGGGAGATGAAAGTCTTTCATTAAAGACCATTGTTCCATATACGACAAGACCGGTGCGTGCCGGGGAGAAAAATGGGGTAGAATATTTTTTCTGTGATGAGAAGAAAGTGGAAGAATTGGAGCGTGAAGGGCGTATTATCGAGCTTCGTGCTTATGATACCATCCATGGGATCTGGAAATATTTTACCGTGAATGATGACCAGATCGATCTGGAACATCAGAATTATCTGATCATAGGAACGCTGGAATCTTATTTAAAGATTCGTGATTACTTTGGAAAAGAGAAAGTCGTGCCGATTTATATAGAAGTGGAAGACGGCGAACGCCTGAGCCGGGCATTAAACAGAGAGCGTATGCAGGAAAGCCCGAAGTATGAGGAACTCTGCCGCAGATTTCTGGCAGATGCGAAAGATTTTTCTGAGGAAAAGTTAAACGAAGCCGGAATTACAAGAAGATTTGTCAATCAGGATCTCAATGAGACAGAGGAAGAAATCCGTAGAGTAATTTTAGAAAACAGGTAGGAAAGAAGGTGAGCATTGGTGGATATTAAAGTAAATAATATAGCACAGGTGACACAGGTACCTGATACAGTGACAACGGAAACCGGAGATGGAACATTCAAATTCACTCTGGCGAGTGCCATCACCGATGCAGATCTTCAGGCAAAAGTCGATCTTTTGATGAATGATATCACGGCACAGGGGAACCGTATTGCACAGCATATGGATATCCGCGATATGAAAAAATACCGTGGACTGATCAAAGACTTTTTAAATGAGGTGGTGTATCGTTCACACAAGTTTTCCAGAGAGAATTTCTTAGACCGCAAAGGACGGCACAGAGTGTATGGACTGATCCGGCTGATCGATTCAAATCTGGATGAACTGGCAAGGGAGCTTGTGAAGGATGAGAAGGATCACATTGCGATCCTGAGCAGGATAGGTGAGATCCGTGGATTGTTGTTAGATATATTGACTTAAAGGAGCGGCATATGGCAGGATTTAAAGATATTATCGGACATGAGCAGATTATAGAGCATTTACAGAACGCGATCGGGATGGATAAAGTATCCCATGCGTACATCATCAATGGACCGGACAAATCCGGAAAAATGATGCTGGCGGAGGCATTTGCAATGGCTTTGCAGTGTGAAAAGCATGGAAAAGAGGCATGTATGGAGTGCCATTCCTGCAGACAGGCACTGGGACATAATCAGCCGGATATTATTTATGTAAACCACGACAAGCCAAATACCATTTCTGTGGATGATATCCGTACACAGGTAAATAATGATATTGATGTGAAACCATACAGCAGTGAGCACAAGATATATATCATTGATGAGGCGGAGAAGATGAACCAGCAGGCACAGAATGCACTGCTGAAAACCATCGAGGAGCCGCCGGCATATGCGGTCATCATGCTTTTGACGACGAATGCGGACACATTTCTGCCAACGATCTTATCCAGATGCGTGACGTTGAATATTAAAGTTGTGCCGGATGAGAAAATCAAAAAGTTCCTGATGGAAAAGTATCAGATCCCTGACTATCAGGCGGATGTGTGTGTGGCATTTGCACAGGGAAATGTGGGAAAAGCAATCCAGCTTGCGTCCTCTGATGATTTTAATGAGATGAAGGCAAGCGCACTGCAGCTGATCAAGCGTCTCGATGATATTGATCTCTATGAGATGACCGCTGCGGTAAAGCAGATCGCAGATTACAAATTAGAAATTAACGATTACTTTGATCTGATGATGATCTGGTATCGTGACGTATTATATTTTAAAGCAACAGGTGACGTAAATGGCCTTATTTTCAAGGATGAGGTCTACGACATAAAACGACAGGCAGAAAAAAGCTCTTACAATGGAATCAACAGTATTTTGGAAGCTTTGCGCAAAGCCCAGATACGTCTGGACGCAAACGTAAACTTTGATCTGGTGATTGAGTTATTACTGCTGACAATTAAGGAGAACTAGAATGGTAAAAGTAGTAGGAATCCGTTTCCGGAATGCAGGTAAAATATATTATTTCGGACCCGGAAAGTTACAGTTAAAAGCAGGCATGCATGCAATTGTAGAGACTGCAAGAGGCGTAGAGATGGGAACTGTCATGACCGATCCGAGGGAAGTGTCCGAGGAGAGCGTCGCCCAGCCATTAAAACCGGTCATCCGCATTGCGACTGAGCAGGATGAAAAGCAGGTAGAGAAGAACCGCCAGAAGGAAAAAGAGGCGTTTAAGATCTGTCTGGAAAAGATTGCAAAACACAAGCTGGATATGAAGTTAGTGGAAGCAGAATACACATTTGATAATAACAAGCTGCTGTTCTATTTTACCGCAGACGGAAGAATTGATTTCCGTGAGCTGGTAAAAGATCTTGCAGCAGTATTCCGCACACGAATCGAACTGCGTCAGATCGGTGTCCGCGATGAGACAAAGATTATGGGAGGATATGGGATTTGTGGACGTCAACTGTGCTGTCACACATTCCTTTCCGAGTTTGCACCGGTATCAATCAAAATGGCGAAGGAGCAGAATCTTTCCCTGAATCCAACCAAGATTTCCGGCGTGTGCGGCAGACTGATGTGCTGTCTGAAAAATGAGGAAGAGACATACGAGTATCTCAACAGCCGTCTGCCAAATGTTGGTGATTATGTCACAACGGATGATGGTTTGAAGGGCGAAGTTTCTTCTGTAAATGTACTTCGCCAGCTTGTAAAAGTTTTAGTGGAAGTCAACGATGAGAAGGAACTGCGGGAATATCAGGCAGATCAGTTGAAATTCAAACCAAAACGACGCAGAGATGTGAAGCTTACTGCCGAGGAAATGAAAGAGCTGGCTGCATTAGAAGACCGTGGAGGAAAGTCAAAGATTGATGATACAAAATAATCTGATTCATGAAGGAGAGCGTTTGGACGAGCTGCAACGCAATGGATATGGAATCATCCAGAATCCGGCGCGTTTCTGTTTTGGCATGGACGCTGTGCTATTATCCGGTTTTGCGAAAGCAAAGGCAGGGGAAAAAGTACTGGATCTTGGAACCGGCACCGGAATTATTCCGATTTTAATGGAAGCAAAGACGGACGCAGCAGATTTTACAGCGTTAGAGATTCAGGAAGAAAGCGCAGATATGGCAAGACGCAGTGTCGCGTACAATCATCTCGAGGATAAGATCAAAGTAGTCACAGGAGATATCAGGGATGCTTCAAATATTTTTGGAGCATCTTCTTTTCATGTCATCACAACAAACCCGCCGTACATGATCGGCACTCATGGGGAAAACTCGCCATCCACAGCAAAAGCGATCGCAAGGCATGAGGTTTTGTGCACGTTGGACGATATTTTGCGGGAGAGCGCGAAAATGCTTATGCCGGGAGGCAGATTTTATATGGTACACCGTCCGTTCCGTCTGGCAGAGATCATGAGTAAAATGGTGGAATATAAGATAGAGCCGAAGCGTATGCGCCTGGTATATCCTTATATTAATAAGGAACCGAATATGGTGTTGATCGAAGGATTGCGCGGAGGAAAATCCCGTGTGACGGTGGAGAAGCCGCTCATTGTATACAAGGAGCAGGGTGTGTATACGGATGAGATTTATGACATTTATGGATATTGATTGGTAATACGAAACTCAATACGGCGTGTGAAGATTGTGATAAAATAACAAAATTTTCGAAGACACGCTTTCGCTACGTGTCGCTCGCAGCGGTACTAACATGCCAGCCACAGCAAGTTGCTATGTCTGCCATGTAAGAACCGGCGGCTCCCCAGTGTCTTCTCAAGCTTTTGTTATTTTAGCACAATTAAATCTACGGCATGAGAGTTTCGTAATTATCAGTTTATAAGTCTGGTAAACAAGGAAGCTAAATCCTCTGCTCCTGTAAGGACAGTCGCATTTTGCTTCGCAAAACAAGGAGGACACACCCTCTGCTCACCAGAGGGTTCGCATTTTGCTTCGCAAAACAAGGAGGATTATATGTTTAATAAGATAACGCTTGGACCGATCACGGTTTATATGTATGGATTGATGATTGCAATTGGATTTGCTTCGGCACTTTTCCTATGTAATTACCGGGGAAAGAAGAGAGGCTTAAGTGAGGATACGATTTTCGGTATTTTTTTATGTGCGCTGATTGGTGGAATGGTTGGCTGTCGCCTGCTCTATTATATTGTAGAGCTTCCGGCAATTATGGAAGATCCATCGATTTTATGGGATTTCAAAAACGGATATGTCGTTTATGGTGGAATTATCGGTGGAATTGTGACAAGTTATGTCTATTGCCGTATCAAAAAAGAAAATTTTATTTCTTATTTTGATCTTGTGATGCCTGCAGTTTCCATGGCACAGGGATTTGGGCGTATTGGATGTTTTTGTGCCGGTTGCTGCTATGGAAGAGAGACGCATGCGTGGTATGGCATTACCTTTACGCATTCTGATTTTGCACCAAACGGTGTAAGCCTGATTCCGACGCAGCTGATCTCTTCCGCAGGTGATTTTCTGATCTGCGGCGTATTACTGTGGTATGCATCTAAGAAGCCAGAGCCGGGCAGAGTGGCAGCAGGTTATCTGGTACTCTATGGAGTGGGAAGATTTTTGATCGAATTTTTACGAAATGATTATCGTGGAAGCTTAGGAATTTTTTCCACATCACAGATTATCTCTTTTGGAATCGTGGCGCTCGGAATTGCGCTATATTTTGTGATTCCGAAGATGATGGAGAAGAAAGAGTAAATGCAGAAACAAAGATAGAGGGATAAAAGGTAAAGTATGTATAAAATGATTGAAAAATTTATGTACAGAAATAGAACGTCATGCAGAAGGAAATACAAAGGAAAAGGAATTAATAGGGACTGAATGGAAGGAAATTTAACAAAAGGACCAATTTTAAAGACATTAACGAAACTTGCGATTCCGATTATGGCATCGTCATTTCTAGGAACATTATATAATATTACCGATATGGCATGGATTGGACTGCTAGGCGCCAAGGCGGTTGCCGGAGTAGGCGTTGGAGGTATGTTTACATGGCTCTCGCAGGGGCTTGCTTCGATGGCAAGAATGGGAGGCCAGGTACAGATTGCACAGTGCATAGGACGAGGAGAGAAGGAAAAGGCACATGGATATGCACAGACAGCGATGCAGTTGGCATTATTGATGGGACTCGCATATGGGATCATTGTAGCACTATTTGCAAATCAGCTGGTTGGATTTTTCAAGCTGGATGATGCGGAAACATTGAGTGCTGCGTTGGATTACACTAAGATTGCATGCGGATTCATTGTTTTTTCATTTTTATCATTCACATTAACGGGAATATATACGGCTCAGGGAGATTCTAAAACTCCTTTTATTGCAAATCTTTTTGGTTTGGCGGCGAATATGATCCTGGACCCTGTTTTGATTCTTGGACCGGGACCATTTCAGAGATTTGGAGCGGCAGGCGCAGCGATGGCAACTGTTTTGGCACAGGTAATTGTTACAATGATTATGCTGTTTGGAGTTATATTACAGAAGAAGGAAAATGTGTTGAAAGGTCTTCGCTTGTTTGTAAAAATTCCGTTGGAATATGTGCAGGGAATCTGCAAAATAGGTATTCCTACTGCACTTCAGGGTATGGTGTATTGTTTTATCTCTATGGTATTGACGCGTATGGTAGCTGGTTTTGGTCCAGAGGCAATTGCTACGCAGCGTGTGGGCGGTCAGATTGAATCAATCTCATGGAATACGGCAGATGGATTTGGCGCAGCTATGAACGCTTTTATCGGTCAAAACTATGGTGCTGGTAAAACCGAACGTGTGAAGAAGGGATATCGTGCATCGTTGTGCACCGTTGGTATATGGGGAATTTTGATCACCCTTGTGTTTGTAGTTGTTCCAGTACCGATCGCAAGCGTGTTTTTCCATGAGAAGACAGCGATCGCAACAGCAGTTGACTATTTGATCATTGTCGGATACGGCGAAGCTTTTTTATGTGTTGAGCTGATGACAGTAGGTGCATTATCAGGACTTGGCAGGACTCGCCTGTGTAGTGTGATTAGTATTGTATTCACATCGCTTCGTATTCCGCTTGCAATCATTTTAAGTAGTGGTGTGCTAGGAATTCTGGGAATATGGTGGGCACTTACAACAACCACAATGATGAAAGGCATTATATTTACGTGTGCTTTTTTTATAATCATGCGAAAAATGACTGATGCGCAGCGGACAGATATAATTTAGTTTTTTGTTAGTTGTACCATTTCATTCATATTGCTTCGTAACAAATATTCAGAACATTATCATTTTGATCTATGCAAAAAGATAAATTGAAAAATACTTCCGGGAGGATATTGGAGAGAGAATAATGATGGCAGGAAAGTTATATTTATGTGCGACACCGATTGGAAATCTTGAGGATATCACGTACAGGGTACTTCGCACGTTAAAAGAGGTTGATCTGATTGCAGCGGAGGATACGAGAAATTCCATCAAACTGCTGAATCATTTTGAGATAAAAACACCTATGACAAGCTACCATGAATTTAATAAAATTGATAAGGCATACCAATTGGTGGACAAGTTGCGTGAGGGAAAGAATATTGCACTTATCACCGACGCCGGAACACCGGGAATTTCTGATCCGGGGGAAGATCTGGTACGTATCTGCTACGAGGAAGGCATTGAGGTGACGTCTCTGCCGGGGGCAGCCGCATGTATCACGGCGCTTACCATGTCCGGGCTTCCGACCAGAAGATTTGCGTTTGAAGCATTTTTGCCGAGAGATAAGAAAGAGCGGGCGCTTGTTTTAGACGGGCTTGCAAATGAGACAAGAACCATCATTATCTATGAGGCACCGCACCATCTTGTGAAAACGTTGGAGGAACTGGAGAGTGTTCTTGGAAGTGACAGAAAGCTTACAATCTGCAGGGAGCTTACAAAGCGATATGAGGAAAAAATGCAGACAACGCTAAGTGACAGTCTCCGCTATTATGAGCAAAACGAACCACGCGGCGAGTATGTCCTTGTTTTTGGTATCCATGACGACCGTCCATTCGTGGAATCCGTTCATGTCGGCCCAATAGGGGACGTGGTCTATGGCTGCGGGAATACCTACCATGCGATATGCCAGTAGTTGTAGTTGGCTAGAAAAGACACATTCTTTAGCCGAGAAGGGG
>ENA-ORTV01003031-ORTV01003031.1-human-gut-metagenome-genome-assembly--contig:-NODE-3031-length-14745-cov-7.422737_pt1 | contig 14745 bp, 10 predicted proteins | sample MGYA00241915_ERZ509194 | MGnify/ENA primary metagenome ERZ509194 (study PRJEB26280, sample SAMEA2338810) | human gut metagenome | biome: human gut; feature: human-associated habitat; material: faeces... | reverse complement strand
TGGGCTTCGACGTCTGCGCCCACATCAGCATCACGCTCAAGGACCCGCAGCTGCTCAAGCAAACCGTGGAACAGCTCAAGGAGATTCCCGAAATCGTGGAGGCGCACTTCATCACCGGTTCGGGCAATATCCTCGTGAAGCTCTACTGCGTGGACAACGAGCACCTCATGCGCACGATTTTCGACGGCATCCTGCGCATTCAGGGCGTCTCCTCGACCGAGACCCAGATCTCGCTGCAGGAAGCGTTCCAGCGGCAGGTGAACATCGATTTTATCGAGGAATAGCATCCGGCGGAGAATCATCCGCCCTCCCCGCACGACGGAGACCCGATGGGGTCTCCGTTTTTTCATGCCTGCGAGGGAAAGGGTGCAACCCGATTCGTTATCACATCCCGGAAAAACCCGCCGGTCCCTGATCTTCCGGACCTGCCGGGCACCAGAACCGACACCCTGCAATATACCCCGAAAACCGCCCGCCTCCAGCCAAACGCCTAACCTGCCGGCACAAAAGGAAAGCGCCCCGCCTGAAAACAGGCGGGGCACCCCGGCAAACAATTGTTTAACTGATGATTATCCCGGAAGCCTATTCGGCGGACGAAGCCGGTGCTTCCGATGCGGAGGAGGAGTTACCCTCACTTGACCCTTCACTCTCAACCTTACTCTCCTCCTTTGCGGATTCTCCGGCAGTCGAATCCGTCTTTGCCGCATCGTCAGCCGCCGATTTCTCCTGCGTGTCGGCAGCCGGAGCCGCAGCTTCGGTCGCCTCTCTCTTTTCGGGCTGCTGGGCGCAAGCCATCGCTCCGCCAGCCATCAGCAGCAAAGCTGCCATCGTTACAATTGTCTTTTTCATCGCTTTTAAAATTAAAAGGTTCCTTTTCACTTCTTCGGTTCGGATATGTCTCATCAACCGTTCTGACAAAATGGAGTTCAAGCGGCGTGCCATCCGGATAAAAAACGGCAAACCGCTGATAAACAGCGGCCTGCAAGGCACGCCGGAATCGTCCGGAGTGTGGAAAGGTGTGGAATCGCGCTACAAGGTGTGGAAATAATCCACACCCGGCGGCTATTCGATGCCGTAAAGATGCAACTTGTTGTAGAGGGTCTTGCGATCGATGCCGAGCAGTTTGGCTGCCTGCGACTTGTTGCCCCCGGCCATCGCCAGCGCGCGCCGGATCTGCTCCTCCTCGCCGGCCGGATTGCGCAGCGGCACCGCAGGAGTTTCGGGGGCCTCGGACAACTCGGCGGGCAGTTCGCGGCAGGTGATGTAATCCCCCGTGCAGAGCAGCGTCGCGGACATCACCGCGTTCTTCATCTGCCGCAGGTTTCCGGGCCAGTCGTAGCGGGTCATGGCCGCGGCGGCCTGCGGATCGAAGCCCACGATCCGCTTGTCCAGCTCCCGGTTCGCCGCGTCGAGAAAGAAGTCGGCGAAAAGCATGATGTCCCCGCGCATCTGCCGCAGTTCGGGCATGCGGAGCGTGAATTCGTTGATGCGGTGATAGAGATCGGCGCGGAACGCGCCGCGCGCGATGGCGGCTTCGAGGTCCTCGTTCGTCGCGGCGATCAGCCGGATATCGACCGGAATTTCGCGGCTGCCGCCCACAGGACGGATGCGCCGCTCCTGCAGGGCGCGGAGCAGCTGCACCTGCGTTTCATAGCTCAGGTTGCCGACCTCGTCCAGAAAGAGCGTGCCGCCGTTCGCGGCTTCGAAGGCGCCCGTCTTGTCGCCCACGGCTCCCGTAAACGAACCCTTGACGTGGCCGAAAAACTCAGAGGCGGCCAGTTCGCGCCCAATCGCGCCGCAGTCCACGGCTACGAAAGGCTTTCCGGCGCGCCTGCTTTCGCGGTGAATCAGCTGGGCCACATGCTCCTTGCCCGTGCCGCTGGCGCCGGTCACCAGCACCGACATGTTGGTCGGCGCAACGAGCCGGACATATTCGTAAAGCCGCTGCGCGGCATCGCTGCGGCCCTCGATGTAATTGGGACGCTCCTCCCGCGGTTTCTTCGCCGAAGCGGCGGGAACGGGAGGCTTCTCACTGCCGGCAGCCGGGACGTCGAGCGCTTCGCGGATCTTTTTCAGCAGTTCGTCGGGATTGACCGGCTTGGCCACGTAATCCCGCGCGCCGAGCTTCATGCAGCGCACGGCGTTCTGTATCTCGGCGTAGCTCGTCATCACGATCACCGGAATCTCCATATGCTGCCCGGACATCCACTGCAGCAGGGCGATGCCGTCCTCGTCGGGCAGGCGCATATCGCTCAGCACGAGCGAGAATCCGCCCTCCGCGAGCGCCGTGCGGGCCGCCGCGACGCTCGCCGCCGTCTCGGTCCGGAAGCCCTTTTTCGAGAGCCACGTCTTGAGCATCAGGGCGAAGGTAATATCGTCGTCTATGATTAAAATCCGTTCCATACTCAGGGCAAAGATACCTTTTTTTGCGCTTCCGCGACAATCGCGCGGATATTTTCCGCCGCCGCGCCGATCTCGCCGCGCAGGGCGTCGGTCAACGGACCTTCCCAGCTTTCGGCCGTGCGCAGCGTCGCGGCAATGCCGGCCGCCCCCAGCATCGTGAAGATCGGCAGCATCTTGTGCGCCACGGCTTTCAGCGCGGCAATGTCGCCGCTGCCGAGCGCCTCTTCGAGCAGCCGGCAATTCGCGGCGCTCTGTTCGGCGAAGGATTCCAGAATCCCACGCGCCGCTTCCGCATCGTCGCCCGCATAGGCCGTCAGGGGGCCGAAATTCACACCGTCCTCCGAAACCACCGCCGCATTGTCCGCCGCACCGTCCGCTCCCCTCTTGCCGAGATGCTTCCCCGCACTGACGGGTTCTCCCGCGCCGACGACAATTCCCGCAGCGCCGCTCTTCTCCGCGCCTTCCGCATCCTCTGCGCTTCGGGCCTTTCCCGCGCCGCAAACGGCGTCCAGCACGGCAATCAGCTCGTTAGCCGTAAAGGGCTTGCGCAGGCATCCCGCAAAGCCGCGGTCCGAGAAATCCCCGGCTTCCAACTCCCCGCGTGCCGAAACCGCCACCACGGGAAGCGCGGAATTCACGCCGCGCACCGCCGCAAGGACGCTGAAACCGTCGGCCGACGGCATCTGTATATCGGTCAGCACCACGTCGAAGCCGCCGTCCGCGACCAGTTTCGCGGCATATTCGGGGTACTGACAGCACTCGGCTCCGACACCCGCCTGACGGCACATCGCGGCGGTCATTTCGAGCTGCAGAGGATCGTCGTCGATCAGCAGCGCCTTCACGCCGCCACGCACCGCCGGCACGCACGCTTCCGCAGGCCGCAGTTTGCGGCCCTCTCCGCCCGAAACGGGTCCCACCGGGATCGAAACGATGAATTTGCTCCCTTCGCCCAAACGGCTTTCGAGCGATATGGTCCCCTTCAGCAGTTTCACGAGCCGATCGACGATCGACAGCCCCAGTCCGAATCCATCGACGCCCTGCGCCGAGCGCAGACGCACGAATTCCTGAAAAATCCGCTCCTTCTCTTCGCGTCCGATGCCGCGTCCCGTATCGCGGACCGAGAAGACGAGCCGGCCCTGCACCACATCGACACGGATCGTCACCGAGCCTTCGTCGGTAAATTTCAGCGCGTTGGAGATCAGGTTGTCGGCGATCTGCCGGATACGGAACGGATCGCCCGCCACCTCGCGCCCGGCCGCCGGTTCGACGTCGAGCGTCAGCCCGATGCCCTGCGCCGCGGCCTGCGCCGCAAATCCGGCGCGGATCGTTTCGAACAGCTGCGCCGGGCAGAAGGCGACCTTATCGACGTCCACCTTGTTGATGTCGAGCCGGTAGAAGTCCAGCAGGCTGTTCACCAGCGCCAGCAGATGTTCCGACGACTCCTTCATGTTGTGCAGATACAGCTCTTCGCGCTTGTCGCCGGTCAGGCGCGAAAGCAGGTCGATATAGCCCATCACCGAACCCAGCGGCGCCTTGATGTCGTGCGTGATGGCCAGCATCAGCTTCTCGCGCGCCGCCAGCAGCGCTTCGTTGTCGCGGTTGGCCCGCTCCAGCGCCCGCCGGTAGCGGTTGCTGCGGTTGATGTCGCGCCACAGGATGCCGACGAACAGCAACATGAGCACCACGGCCGCGACGGCGATCACGCCCAGCGTCAGCGACGAACGGCGGCGGATGGCCTCCGTCTGCTCGAAGCGGTTCATCAGAAAAGCCGTATCCTCGGCTTCGAAATCCATGATAAGGCGGTATATCTTCGTGTTCACCAGCTCGTTGCTGTACCGCAGGCGCATCCCTTCGTTCCACGCCCGGTCGTAGATGCCGATGCGGTCGCTGGTCACCCGGTCCTGCAGCGTCCGCAGCACCACCGCGATCGTATCCTTCACCTCCGGCGCAGGCAGCGAATCCACGACCCGTTCGTGGCGGGAAATGATCATCCCGGCCTCCTCCTTCGGCGGGCTGAACAGGTCGGCGAAGCGACGGAAGAACTTGCGCTTGCGCCGCGGGACGGTCACCGTATCCTGCACGACCACGCGCGAAGCGACGGTGTCCGCCGCCCGTACGACGACGCTGTCCCCGCGCGCCGCGTTGTCCGCCGGACCGATCAGCTCGCGGATATTCTTGTCCAGCAGGCTGGCCGTAGCTGCCGAACGGATCGTCCGCCGCAGGCTCATCGTCCGCCGCTCCTTGTCGGCCAGAAGACGCACGATGCTGTCCAGACGCATCGTCTGCAGCGAATCCTCCGCAGCGGTCAGCCCCCGCAGCGAGTCGATCAGGCCGCGCACGGTGCGCAGTTCGCGTTTGTAGCGGGACTCGTAGGACTGGTATCCGGCGATCATCAGCTGACCGTAACTCTCGGCCTGATAAAGATGGTAGAGCGTCTGTCCCGCGACGCTGCGTTTGGTGTGAAGCAGGGAATAGCTGCCGTCGGGAGTCGAAAAACGCACCACCGTCCGGTAGACATAGCCTACCGAAAGGACGCAGACCGCGATCAGGATCGCATATCCCGCGAAAATCTTGGTTTTGACGAATTTCGACTCTTTCATGCCTTCAAAGACAAAGAATGCGGAGCGACATTCGGCGGAAATCTACGTTTGCACACTCCCCGATCGCCGGACCCTTCCGGACAAAGATACGAAAAACCCGCGAATCCGGAATCTCTTTCGTTCCCGGATCGCAAATCCGTCCCGCCCCGAAAACAGACCGGGCCGTACGACATCGTACGGCCCGGTATTTTCAGCGATCGCGGTGCGGACTAATACTTATACCGAATCCACTTGTAAAGTTCCTTGAACGTCGGCTTTTTGCCGTACATGAAGATTCCCACGCGGTAGATCTTGGCCGCCAGCCACACCATCGCGGTAAACGAGGCGTAAAGGATCGCCAGCGAAAGAATCACCTCCCAGAGGGGAATGCCGTACGGAATACGCGCCATCATCACCACGGGCGAGGTGAAGGGGATCATCGAGAACCAGAAGGCCATCTGTGAATTGGGGTCGTTGATGACGGTTATCATCACCAGCAGGGCGAGGATGATCGGAATGGTGATCGGCGTCTGCAGCTGCTGGGCGTCCTGAATGCTGTCCACAGCCGAACCCACGGCGGCGAACATCGCCGAGTAGAAAAGGTATCCGCCGAAGACGAACAGCAGCAGGTAGGCGAAGATACGGAGGATATAGCCGAAGTCGGTCACGGCGGCCATCACCTGCAGCATCTCCGGATTCATGTCTATCGACGCCGCGGCGTCGGGAACCCCTTGTTGCATGGCCTGCACCCCGGCCAGCACGTCGGCCGGCATCATGTGCACCGCCGCGGCCGCGCCGACGGCGCAGAGCACGCCCCAGATCAGCACCTGCACCACGGCCACCGAAGCCACGCCGAGTATCTTGCCCAGCATCAGGTCGAAGGGCCGCACCGACGACACCATCACCTCCAGCACGCGGCTGTTCTTCTCTTCGATGACCGACTGCATGACCATCGACCCGTAAATGAGCAGGAACATGTAGAGGATCATGCCCAGCACGAAGCCGACGCCGGTGGCGATGACCGACGACTTGGCCTGCGACTCCTCCTCCTGCGACTCGTCGTTGCGGAAGGTCTGCATGCCGACCGTGGTCTTCACCTCCTGCAGAATCTGCGAGAGGTTCTCGATATTGTACGACTTGAGTTTTTCGGCCTCGATGATCTCTTCGAGCTGCCCCGTGATATTGCTCTCGACCGTCAGCGACGACGACGAATTGACGTAAAGCTTCACGTTGTTGGGGTTGGTGAGGATGTCCGAGCCGATATAGAGCACGCCGAACTTGTCGGTCAGCTCCTTACGGGCCGCTTCGGTCGAGAGGTCCGTAGTCTGGAAGACCAGCTCTTCGCCACTCTGCAACTTCGGAGCGACCAACCCGCTTTCGTCGATGACGGCGATCTGCTTCTCGTCGCCGCGCGAATACTTCATGATGAGCATCGGGGCGAACATCAGGCCGATCATCAGCAGGGGCATGAGCAGCGTGGTGATGATGAAGGATTTTTTGCGGACGCGCTCGTTGAATTCGCGCCCTATGATAATGCTGACTTGTGACATGATCGTATCGTTTTAAAGGTTTCCGTTTACGGCGCGGATGAAAATATCGTTCATCGAGGGAATGATCTCCTGAAACGAGCGCAGTTCGACGGCGTCGTTCACCGCGGCGATCACTCCGCGCACCTCTTCGTCGCGCTCGACGTGCAGTTTGAGCGAGGTGTAGACCGCCTGCGCCTGCGAGCCTTCCAGAATTTCGCAACGGCCGTCGACGGCATTGCGCAGCGCCTGTTCGTCGCCGCGGTAGAACACTTCGAAGATGTTGCTTCCATGACGGCGGCGAATGTCGTCCACACGGCCCGAAAGGATATTGCGAGACTTGTTTATCAGCGTGATATGGTCGCAGATCTCCTCGACGGACGACATGTTGTGCGTCGAGAAGATGATCGTCGCCCCCTTGTCGCGCAGCGCCAGTATCTCGTCCTTCAGCAGGTTGGCGTTGATCGGGTCGAAACCCGAAAAAGGCTCGTCGAAGATCAGCAGTTCGGGTTCGTGCAGCACCGTGACGATGAACTGCACCTTCTGGGCCATGCCCTTCGACAACTCCTCGATCTTTTTGTCCCACCAGTCCTGAATGCCGAACTTCACGAACCACTGCTTGAGCCGTACGACGGCCTCGCGGCGCGAAAGGCCCTTCAGCCGGGCGAAGAAGACGGCCTGTTCGCCGACCTTCATCTTCTTGTAAAGTCCGCGCTCCTCAGGCAGGTAGCCGATGCGGTAAACGTCCTCAGGCGAAATTTCGCGGCCGCCGAACATCACACGACCGCAGTCGGGCGCCGTAATGCGGTTGATGATGCGGATCAGGGTCGTCTTTCCGGCGCCGTTGGGACCGAGCAGGCCGTATACCGAACCCTTGGGAATGGCAAGCGATACGTCGTCGAGGGCCTTGTGCCCGGCGTACTGCTTGGTGACATGTTCTACTGTAAGTAAATCCATAGTCGCTGCGAGTTATTTTTGGGGTTTGTTCGGCGACAAATATAACAACAAATTTTGAATGTCAAAAAATATTTATCGTTTTTCGATAATTCACATCCGCCGCATATCCGGCCGCCACAAGGCGGCGGACCGGAGAGACCGGCCGTTCCCTTTGTAAAAGAAATCCCTATAAAAAAAGGCGGCCGGGAGTCCCGGCCGCCTTCGATCGCAGGATGTTTCATCCCGCCGGACGATACCCTACCAGACGATCACGCGCTCCTGTTCGGGCATGAACATGGCCCCGTCGGTAATGTCGAACGCATCGTAGAACGTCTGCAGGTTGCGCAGCGTGGCGTTCACGCGCCACTTGCCCAGCGAGTGCACGTCGATCTTGGTGAGACGGGCGATCTCCTCGTCGCGGATGTTCTGCGCCCACAAGGCCGCATAGGCCAGATAAAAACGCTGGTCGGCCGTGAAGTTGTCGATCGGCGCAGGCTCCGCGCCGTTCAGCGAGTTGTGGAACGCCGTGTATGCCACGCGCAGGCCGCCCTGATCGGCGATGTTCTCGCCCAGACTGAGCGAACCGTTGGCCATGACGGCGGGCTGGCCCTCCTTGGCGGGCAGCACCTCGATCGCGTCGAACTGTTTTACGAGAATATCGGTCTTGGCCTTGAACGCCTCGGCATCCGCCTCGGTCCACCAGTTGTTCATGTTGCCGTCCTTGTCGAAGTTGCGGCCCTGATCGTCGAATCCGTGGGTCATCTCGTGCCCGATCACCACGCCGATGGCACCGTAATTCACCGCGTCGTCGGCGTCGGGGTTGTAGAACGGCGGCTGGAGAATGGCGGCCGGGAAGCAGATCTCGTTGGTCGTGGGGTTGTAGTAGGCGTTCACCGTCTGGGGCGACATATGCCACTTCTCCTTATCCACGGGCTTGCCGAGTTCCGAGATATTGTCGGCCGTATACCAGCGGTTGGCATTGACGATGTTCTCCCAATAGCTCTTCGAGGGGTCGATCTCCAGCGTCGAATAGTCCTTCCACTTGTCGGGATAGCCGATCTTCACCGTAAAGGCGGCCAGCTTCTCCTGCGCCTTGGCCTTGGTGGCGTCCGACATCCAGTCGAGCGCCGCGATGTGCTGGCCGAGCGCCGTCTGCAGGTTCTTCACCAGCGTTAGCATGCGCTCCTTGTCCTTGGCGGGGAAGTATTTGGCGACGTACATCTCGCCGACAGCCTCCGACAACGTGCCGTTGGGCACCGACATCGCGCGCTTCCAGCGGGGTTTCATCTCCTGCTGGCCCGACATCACCTTGCCGTAGAAGTCGAACGACGCCTGCTGGAAGTCGTCGCTCAGGTAGGGTGCCGCAGCGTCGATATACTGCGCCGCGAGGTAGTAGCGGATATCCTCCAGCGGGGCGTTTTTCAGCAGGTCGTTGGCGTTGGCGACGGCCGACGGCGTGGTGACGATGATCGTCTCGAAGTCGCCGATGCCCATGGCCTTATAGTAGGCCTCCCAGTCTACGGCGTCGTAAGTCTTCTCGAAATCGGCCTTCGCCGTGGGGTTGTACTGCGCGGGAATGTTGCGCAGCTCGACGTTCGACCACGACTTCTCGGCCAGCTTCGTCTCGACGTTCATCACGCCGGCGACCGCCTTTTCGACATCGGCTTCGGGAATGCCCGCAAAACGGAATATCCTGCCCAGATACTCCTTGTAGCCCTTGCGGATATGCTCGTTCTCAGGATCGAGGTAGTAGTCGCGGTTGCCCATCGTCAGCCCCGACTGCGAGATATAGAGGGCGTTGATGTCGCTGTTCATCAGATCGGCCTGCACGCCCACGCCGAAGAACGGATTGGCTACCGTCGTGTGGAGTTTGGCCACGATGCCGGTCAGTTGCCTGCGGTCCCCGACGGAGAGAATCTCCCCGACGGCGCTCTTCAGCGGCGCGGCGCCCTCGGCGTTCAGACGCGTCGAATCGAGACCCATCTTGTAGAGGTCCGAAATCTTCTGCTCGACGCTTCCCGGCGCGGCGCTGATCTTGGTCATCTCCGAGAAAAGCTCGTTGATGCGCTTCTCGTTGTTGTCGCGCAGCACGTCGAACGAGCCGTAACGCGAATATTCGGGCTTCAGCGGGTTGTTCTTCTGCCAGCCGCCCGTGGCGTACTGGTAAAAATCGGCGTCGGGAGCGACCGAAAGGTCGAAATTGGCCATGTCGATAGCCGGCGTCTTGGATGTATTCTGACAACTTGCCATACAAGCTACTGTTGCTGCAAAAATGAAAATCTTTTTCATAGGTTCGGGTTTTTAGTGACGACAGGGGTGTCCGTACTTGCCGGAGCACCCCTGTCTGTTCGTATCTTGTTCGGAAGCCCGGCTTATTTGCGGATGGCCGCAACGCCCGGAAGCTCTTTGCCCTCCATGTACTCCAGCAGGGCGCCGCCGCCCGTCGAGACATAGGAAACCTTGTCGGCCAGCCCGAACTTGTTGATGCAGGCTACCGAGTCGCCGCCGCCGATGAGCGAGTAGGCGCCCTTCGAAGTGGCTTCGGCGATCGCTTCGGCCACGGCGCGCGAACCGGTCGCGAATTTGTCGATCTCGAACACGCCCACGGGACCGTTCCAGAGGATCGTCTTGCACTTGAGAATCTCCTCGCGGAAGACCTTCTTGCCCTCGTCGGCGATGTCCACGCCTTCCCAGCCGTCGGGAATGTTGTTGGCCGGAGCGACGTTCGTATTGGCGTCGGCCGAGAATGCGTCGGCGATCAGCGCGTCGGGCGACATCACGACCTTCACGCCCTTCTCCTTGGCCTTGGCCAGAATGTCGAGCGCCGTCTGGAACTGATCCGGCTCGCAGATCGAGTTGCCGACCTTGCCGCCCTCCGCAGCTGCGAAGGTATAGGTCATGCCGCCGCCCAGCACCAGCACGTCGACCTTTTCGAGCAAGTTCTCGATGATGGTGATCTTGGTCGAAACCTTCGAACCGCCCAGAATGGCGCAGAACGGACGCTCCGGATTGAGCATGATGCCGTCGATGGCCTTCAGCTCGTTCTCCATCACGTAGCCGAACATCTTGTCGTTGGGGAAATAGTCGGCGATCAGGGCCGTCGAAGCGTGTGCGCGGTGCGCCGTGCCGAACGCGTCGTTGATGTAGCAGTCGGCATACGATGCGAGCTTCTTGACGAACTCCTTCTGCGGACCCTCCTTCAGCGCCTTCTTGGCGGCCTTCTTCTCCTCGTCGGTGGCGTCTTCGGCCAGACCGCGGGGCTTGCCCTCCTCCTCGGCGTAGAAACGCAGGTTCTCCAGCAGCATCACCTCGCCGGGCTTGAGGTTCTTAGCCATCTCGGCGGCCTTCTCGCCCATGCAGTCGCCGGCGAACATCACCTTCACGCCCAGACGCTTCTCGATGGCGGGAACGATCTGCTCCAGCGAGAACTTGGGATCGGGATTCTTCTTGGGACGTCCCAGATGCGACATCAGGATCACCGAACCGCCCTTTTCGAGCACTTTCTTGATCGTGGGGATCGCCGCACGGATACGGGTGTCGTCCGTCACCTCGCCCTTTTCGTTGAGGGGCACATTGAAATCCACGCGGATGATTGCGCGCTTGCCTTTGAAATCGTAATTGTCGATTGCGAACATAGCTCTTTGATTTTGAATTATTTTGATGAATTGATCTTTCAGCTCCTTATTCCGGGGCAAATTTATGAAAATATTTTAGAAATCTGTTATTCCGATAACAGAAAAAATGATGCGGAACCGGGTCCGGAAAGCCGGAAATCCTTCCGCCGGCGCTTCGCCGGCAGGGGCCGCTCCACCCCGCGGGCCGTCAATAGAAGGTTCCCTTCGGGGCGAAGATCGCATAGCCGAAGTTGAACGTCAGGTACATGTTCTTCCAGTTACGCAGGTCGTATTTCGTGAGCGCGAGACTCACCGGACCGATCGGGGTGTGATAGACCAGCGACGCCTCGGCGATATAGTGCCAGCGTTCGTCCGCGGTCGTGCTCAGCGATCCGGGCACATAGTCGCGTTTGGCGCGGAACATCGTATAGAAACCCGTGCGGAAGAAGAAGTTGGGCATCAGGTCGAAGGTCGGCATCACGCCGCCCGCGACGAAACGCTTGCCCCGGAAGTCGGGCATGTAGATCATCTGCGCATGCGAAACCGGCGTATAGGCAGGCATCGACATCAGCGTCGCGCCTCCCGTGGTGAATTCGGGATGGTTGGTAATCACGCCGTCGACGTTGACGCCCAGCGAGAACCACCCCGTGCCGGGCATGTCGAAATACTTGTCCCACGTGAAACGCGCCCCGACCCACCGGCGGGTGGTCCGCGACAGGAACCGGTCGGCATTGAAAGGCTCGTACTTGTCGCGGCCCGTCACGAAAATGCCCGAAAGCCGCATGTCGGAGCCTTTGCGCGGATAGAGGAACTTGTCGAGGGTGTTGCGGGCCAGCTCGGCCTTGAGACCGAAGAACGAATAGCGCGAATGGTCGGTGTCGTCGGCGAAAAGCACGTCGGAATCGTATCTGTAATTGATGTGTCCGCCGTTGGCGCGGAGCAGGAAGACCCCGCGGTGGGCGAGGGGCATGCCGGCGGCCACCGAGAAGAAGCTCTCGCTGTTCTTGACCTGCTGGGTGTTGTCGATCTTGGTGAGGTTGCCGAAGGCGCCGTGCCGGAAGTTGCGCACCGCGAAATTATAGGAGTAGTCGAGGAACACCGGCTTCCACATGTAGAAATCCGTACGTCCGCCGATCGCGCCCCACGTATAGATCGGCCCCAGATAGAGATCGGCGCCCAGCTGCTGGCCCACGCGGCCGATCGTCTCGTAGTTGACGCCGATATAGGCTTGGTTGAAGGCCGTGGAGGAGATGTTGCCGCCGATGGTCAGTTTGAAGTTTGGCTTGGTGTGGAACTGCGCGGCGAACGAATAGCTCCCCCGGAGCGAGTCGTAGCGCACATGCGGGAAATCCATCGTGAAATCGCCGCCGGCGAGCACCGCATACAAGTTGTCGCGCAGCTCTTCGAATCCCATCGGGCGCTGGCGTCCGGGCGTGCGCCGGTCCACCTTCACGAAGTCGCGGATGTAAGACTCCGGCGCTTCGGCCAGCCCCTCCAGCTTATAGTCGCTGAACCACAGCGGCGGCCATTTGGCACGGAACTCCTCGCGTCGCTCGGCGTAACGTTCGGGCGACCAGCGTTCGGAAACGCGTTCCAGTATCTGCGGCATGGCCGCCGTCGCATCGGCATAGCCGGCGTCCATGATCGCCACGGCGCTGTTGAAATCGAGCATGTTGACATCCACGGCGCGGCGCACCGTCACGCTGCGCCCTTTGGGCAGGTCGTAGTCGGTGTCGTGCATCGCCAGCATGAAAGCCTGATCGAGGATGCTGCTGTTTTCGCTCGGCGGGGCGTTTCCCGCGGTGCAGATACTGCCCACGATCAGATCGGGGCGGAATCCCACGTCGAGGGGCCGCCACGGAAAGTTATCGTAGATGCCACCGTCGTAGAGCAGCATCGAATCCTTCTTCATCGGTTTGAAAACCAGCGGAATGGACATCGACGAACGCACCGCTTCGCTCAGGTCGCCGTTGCGCATCACCACGGGTTCGCGGGCGTTCATGTCGCTCGAAACGCACAGGAAAGGCACCATCAGGCGGTCGAAATCGCCCTCGGCGGCTGCCGTCGCCGGCGCGAAAAGCTCCGTCAGCGCCATGTCGATCGGCGTCGAGGAGAGCAGGTTCGTCACCCGGAACCGCTTGCCGGCGCCTCCCACGTTCATACGCACGCTCAGAAACGCCGGATTGTGCCCGATCTGCCGGTAATAGGGAGTATAGCGGGGGTCGATGCGCCCCGAAACCCAGTCCTTGACCACGCCCGACGCAACGATCTCGCGCATCTCGGCGGGCGAATAGCCCGCGGCGTACATCGCGGCGATGATCGAACCCATCGAGGTTCCGGCCACGTAGTCGATCGGCACGCCGTTCTCTTCGAGCGCTTCCAAAACGCCGATATGGTAAAGCCCCTTTGCGCCGCCGCCGCTCATCACGACGCCCACCGAGCGGGGACGTGCAGTCCCGTCGTCGGGGTTCTGCGCCCCGGCGACCGTCGCAGCGAGCAACAGCACCGAGATAAATGAGAGGGTTTTACGCAACATATCTCAATTTTTTTATAACTTTGCACGTTATACTTAACGTAATAAGACGGGTAAAAATACGGAAAAAGCGTAAACAATCAAAATATGACCGACAAAATCAATGAACTTCTCCGACGTGTCGAAGAGTTCAAACCGAAGGCAGCGGCCGAGATCGAGGAGTTCCGCATCAAAGTCCTCGGCAAGAAGGGCGAACTGAACGCCCTGATGGAAGAGTTCAAGACGGTGGCCCCGGAGCTCAAGCGCGAAATGGGGCAGCAGCTCAACAAACTCAAGGTCACGGCCCTCGACCGCATAAACGCCCTGCGCGAGCAACTTCAGGACGCAATCGCCGACGACGGCGCTGCGACCGAAGACATGACCCGTCCCGGTTCGGCCGAACAGTTGGGGTCGCGCCACCCGATCTCGATCGTCAAGAACCAGATCGTCGAGGTCTTCTCGCGGCTGGGCTACACCGTCGCCGACGGGCCCGAGATCGAGGATGACTGGCACGTCTTCTCGGCGCTCAACTTCCCGCCCGAACATCCGGCGCGCGACATGCAGGACACGTTCTTCATCGAAAAGGATCCCGACATCCTGCTGCGCACGCATACCTCGTCGATCCAGGTACGCACCATGGAGCGCCAGAAACCGCCCATCCGCGTCATCTGCCCCGGCCGCGTGTTCCGCAACGAAGCCATTTCGTACCGCGCACACTGCATCTTCCACCAGATCGAGGGCCTCTACATCGACGAAGGGGTGTCGTTCGCCGACATGAAACAGTCGCTGCTCTACTTCGCCAAGGAGGTCTTCGGCGAGCAGGCCGTCATCCGCATGCGCCCGTCGTACTTCCCCTTCACCGAACCTTCGGCCGAGGTCGACGTATCGTGCAACCTCTGCGGGGGCAAGGGATGCCCGGTGTGCAAGGGCACCGGCTGGCTCGAAATCATGGGCTGCGGCATGGTAGACCCCAACGTACTCCAGGCAAACGGCATAGACCCCGAAAAATACTCGGGCTTCGCCTTCGGCATGGGTATTGAACGCATCGCAATGCTCAAATACGGCGTGAAAGACCTGCGCCTCTATTTCGAGAACGACGTGCGTTTCCTCCACCAGTTCGACACGGCACTCTAAAACACCGGGCCCATGAAACGTTTGACAGCGATCACGGTACT
>ENA-ORTV01003022-ORTV01003022.1-human-gut-metagenome-genome-assembly--contig:-NODE-3022-length-14770-cov-2.588651_pt1 | contig 14770 bp, 12 predicted proteins | sample MGYA00241915_ERZ509194 | MGnify/ENA primary metagenome ERZ509194 (study PRJEB26280, sample SAMEA2338810) | human gut metagenome | biome: human gut; feature: human-associated habitat; material: faeces... | reverse complement strand
TGTTTTTGGTAGCGCTTTATGAAAGCTGGATGCTGGCTTTCGCCGTTATGTTTTCGACGATTTTTGCCATTCTCGGCGCCATTATCGGTTTGCATCTGATGGGGCAGGCCTTAAGCATTTATGCCCAGCTCGGTCTGATTATGTTAATCGGCCTGGCGGCTAAGAATGCAATTCTGATTGTGGAATTTTCCAAGGAAGAGCGTGAGCGCGGTACATCCATTGTCAAATCGGCAATGAAAGGGGCCGGCGAAAGGTTCCGCGCCGTGCTGATGACCGCCCTGACCTTTATTCTCGGCGTCTTCCCGATGATTATTGCCACCGGAGCCGGTGCATCCAGCCAGATTGCCATCGGAACCTCGGTTTTTTACGGCATGATCGCCGCGACTTTCATCGGCATTATTTTCATTCCCGCCCTGTTTGCCTTGTTGGAGAATATCAAGGAATGGGCAGGACACGGAGAATATGAAGCCGAAATTCAGGCTCAAACCAAAGCTCACGGCAACCCGCTCGGCATAAAACTTAATCCGCAGCCGCCGAAGAAAACTGCCCCGAAAGCCGAACCCCAGCCTAAAGGAGGCCGTCATGATAAAAAATAAACGCCTGTGGTCGCTGTTTGCTTTTACGTTTTTGGCTTCCTGCACGGTCGGGCCGGACTACAAACAGCCCAGACTTTATGAAAACGAACAAATTGCCGCCAGTTTGGAATTAAGCGGCGGTGTCCGTCCGGTTAACAAAGACTGGTATCGTCGGTTTCATGATCCGCTGCTAGACCGTCTGGTTGCGCAGAGCCTCAAAAGCAGTCCCGACGTCAAGGTCGGCATTCAGAAACTGCGTCAGGCCCGTGACAGCCTGAAAATCGCCGCAGTCGGCAATCTGCCGATGATTAATGCCGACGGCAGTTATCATTACAACAAGCCCAGCAAAAATATCGGCTATACCATAGATACCGACTATTATCAGACCGGGCTTGACGCTTCATGGGAGCTGGATATCTGGGGCAGCGGACGGCGTCAGACCGAAAGCGCCGCCGCTTTGTTTCAGGCTGCCGCCGCGGGGCTGGATAACGTTTATCTCAGCATTACTGCCGAAGTCGCCGCCGATTATATCGGATTGCGCACTTCGCAGGCCGCCCTGGATATAGCCGAAAGCAATCTCAAACTGCAAAGCGATATTTTTGATCTGATTAAGGTAAAATATGATAACGGTCTGGTTGATACGATCGCTTATAATCAGGCCAAATATGCCGTTGAAACTACCAAAGCCCTGATACCCGACCTGCAAAGTTCGATTGAAGCCTATAAAAACGCTTTGGCCGTTTTGACCGGAAAACTTCCCGGAGCGCTGAATGCCGAACTTGACGGCGTTGATAAAAATCTGGTTAAGCGGCGTTTCAATTATGATTTGAACCAGTTATACGAACTGCCGGTCAATGTCGTTCGCTGCCGGCCCGATGTCAAGGTTGCCGAAATGCAGCTGATTTCGCAGAATGCCCAAATCGGCAAAGCGCTGGCCGAATTATTCCCCAATATCAGTCTCAGCGGTTTTCTCGGCTTCCAGTCTACCAAATTCTCCAATTTAGTCGGGCATGACAGCTATATGTATACTTATACCCCGACCATAACCTTGCCGATTCTGCACTGGGGACAGTTGCTTAATAATGTTGAGTTACAGAAAAACATAACCAAAGAATATTATTATACTTACCAGAAGGCGGTTTTGAACGCGGCGTCGGAAATTAAAAATGCCATGGTCAGCCTCAGCAAGGAATATGATAAAAACCAGGCTTCGCGCGGCTCTGTTATTGCTCAGAAACAGATAATGACCTTAACTTGGGATAAATATCAGCAGGGGCTGGTTGATTTCAGCGATGTCTTAACCGCCGAACGCGATCTTTTGGCTTCGCAAAATGCCCTGATTGCCAGCAACGGCCAGATATATCAGGATATTATAGCATTCTATAAATCCGTTGGCGGCGGATATGAGCCAAAGAGCCTGCGTGAAAACATTAATTCGCCTTTTTTGACCGATGATAATCCCTGCCGGCAGAAACAATGTCTGAAAACCGCTAAAAATCTCCCTGATTAAAGGGTTTGTTCTGCAAAACCCGCTGCGGAGAATAGATATAAATATTGGTGGAATCGGGAATATTGCCGGTGCGGTGGGTATAGCCGCGCGCTTCCATGCATTGGCGGTATTTCCGGGGGCTGATGTCGCGGTCATCGCGCAAGGAGTTGACCATAAGCGGCTGTGCGCCTTCATGAGGAACATAAGAAGCCCAGATACCTTTATCCGAATGCCAGTCGGCGCGGACGTCAAGCTTTGCTTCTTCGGAGTAGAACCAGCTGCGGAAATCAGGCAGCAGGCGGAAATCTTCGGCCAGCCGCAGACATTCCGAATGGTCGCGGGAAAACTTCTCCACGCCGGTTCTCGGCCGCTGCCAATGATAGATAACCTGTCCCTGGCCGCTTGAAAACAACGTGCAGCCGGATAAAATCAGCCCCAGCAGGGCAAAAATAATTTTTGTGGCTGTTCTCATTCTAAAAATCCAGATTTGCATAATGTTTAGCCGGCAGAATCCCTTTGACGCTGTCTTTGAGGATATCTTTGAAACTGGGGCGGCTTTTCATTTTGGAATACCATAGTTTGGCATTGCGGTAGCCTTCCCAGGGCACATCGCCGAGATAATCGATAATCGAAAGCTGGGCTGCGGCTGCGGCGTCGGCCAATGTCAGATTTTCGCCGGCCAGATAATTATTGCGTTCGGTCAGCCAGTCCAGATATTCGAGATGAAAGTTCAGATTATTGAGGCCGATTTTCAAAATCCGCGAATCAGGAGCCAGCCCGGAACCGAAACGTTTATGAATTTTCTCATAGGCAATATTGCGGTAAACTTCTTTATAAAACTTGTCGTCAAACCACTCGACCAGCCGCCGTACTTCGGCGCGCTGTTTCAAATCCTGCGGCAGCAGGGGAATCTCTCGGTTAAATTCCTCCAAATACTCGCAGATGGCATAATTTCCGGCAATAACATTGCCGTCGCTGAGAAAAACGGGCAGGCTGCCGGCCGGATTCAGTTTATACATATCGGCGGAAAGATTCCAGGGTTCCTCCTCGCGCAAAACAAAGAGCATTTTCTTTTCCCCCATGGCAATCCGCACTTTGCGGGAGAACGGCGAGACCGGATGATGTATCAGCAGAACCATGTTTTTTACCCCTAATCAACTGCAAAAGATTTTAGCAAATAGAAAATTTCCGGTCAAGCCTTCAAAAATAATCCCCACCGATTGTTCATTCTTCGGCATAATTAGGCGGAACCGCGCCGAGATATTTGGTTTCAATGTCATTAATGGTTTTAATCAGATGTTGTTCGAGTTTTTGCTTGTTATTGGCGTCTTCGCAGAATTTAACCAGCCTCGGCAGCAGGTATTTGCGGTTTGGCGACATCTTGCCGACCCCGATGAACAGCGGCATATTCCAGATCATTTGTTTGGCGAAGCTGACTTTATTGCGCAGCCCCAGCCGGGAGACCGCAATCAGGCCGGAATACTGGCTGACAAAAGCGTAGTCAATCTCGCCTTTGAACAGTTTTTCAAACAACCGGTCGTAATCGGGAAAGCGTTCTACCTGAAAATAATCAAGCTCGCTTGCGACATAGTCGCTCAGCCTCTCTTTATCGCTGATTCCGCCTTTAAGTTTTTTAAGATCTTCGACAGTGCTGATTTCGTCAATCCGGTGCGGCAGCATGACAACCGTAACGGGATTATTGAGAATGGACGGAAAAACATAATCAATGCCGTTATAAATTTTGGTTTGGTGATAAATGCCGAGAATGATGTCTATTTTTCCCGAGCGAACCTCTCTGATTAATGCGTTATAATCTTTTTTGTAGATATAATTCAATTCAAGATTATATAATTGGGCAAAATCGGACATCAACGGTTCGAAAATATTTTCATAAGGAGAATAAATATAATTGGGATCCTGCATATATCCGAGCGGCGCGTAGTCGACAAAGCCGGTCAGCGTAATCAGTTTTTTGCCTTCGCCGCGTTTGGCGTCGTCATCCATATAAACCACGGCCTGTGCATTAGCGGTCGTTAACATGATTAAAAGCAGGCAGGAAAAGGCTTTGATAATCTTTTTCATAATTTAACCCTTAAAAAAACAAATTTTTTATTGTATTATAAATTAACATGATATTAATTAAAACATATTAAACAAGCTTTATAAAAGTAAATTTTCTTTGAAGGAAAACAGATGAACGGTTTAAAACAATATTCCGCCGCTGAGACTGAGACGCTGGATCAGGTATCGCTTGAAAGTCGGGCGCTGATTCGGACGGCTTCGACTCTCAATGCCATAAAAGAGAACTGGGAAACCCGTCAGGCTGAGTTGGCCGAGGCTTTGGAAAAAAACCGCAAACTCTGGACGATTATTGCCAGCGCCATGCAGGATGATGATTGTCCCCAGCCCAGAGAGATCAGGGTTAATATTGTAAATTTGGCGCTGTTTGTCTTCAAAAAAACCATCGCGATTATTGCGGAGCCCAAACCCGAAAGTCTGGGGATTCTTATTAATATTAATATGAACATCGCCAAGGGATTATCCGAGCACCCCGAAGACGCCAAACTGGAGCCGGTTCCTTAAGCTCTTCCGTTTTTTCTGTAAAAGGGATTCTCTTAGAGAATTCCTTTTTTTATCTCTGTTTAAATTTTGGCACGTTTTTTGCATATATAGCTTCAGATGAATTTTTTATTTAAGGTAAAATGTCATGGAAGTTACAGAAACCAATAGCATTCTCAATATGGTGATGGCCAATCGCCCGTCTGCTCCGGCGCTTTCTGCCGGCAGCGGCATCGGTGAAGATTTTGCCGCTTTGCTGGCGCAGCCGCGTTTTGCGCCCGAAAGCAAGGATTCGGCTCTTCCCAAGGCGGATGCGGCGGCACGCCTTCCCAAGGCGTCCCGTCAGGAGAAGAAGGTTGCTGACAACAAAGCTGCCGATACGTCGCGCAGCGAGCGTCCGGCTCGTCAGGAAAAGCCGGTTTCCCGTGAGAAAGCTGAAGCTGTCCGTGATAACAAAAATCCTGCCCGAAATGATAATAAAACAGCTGCCGAGCGTAATTCTCCCGCGGATAATCGCGGTCAGGCGGAGATGAAAACTGCCGAAACTGCAGAAGCCGGCCGCAGGGAGGCATCTGTCCCTGCGCAAAGCGGCGAGGGGGCACCGGTCGTCGAAGTGACGGCAGACGGAGATGTTCAGGCTTCTGAAGCTAAGGTGTCGGATTATGCCGTTTCATTGGAGGCTCTGGCTCAGCTGGGCAATATTCTTTGGCTGAATCCGCAGAGCGGCGAATGGGTACAGACCACCGGCGCCGAATTGGCGGCGCAGCTGGCGGCTGCCGGAGAAACGCTGCCGGTAACCATGCCTCTCAACGGCCGTCCGGACGGTAATATCAATATTCTGGCGCTTGATGAAAACGGTCAGCCTTTAACGCCGGCCGATTTAGCCGAAAAAGGAATGGCGTTGGAAGGATTTGTTCCTGTTGAAGACGGTGAAGATTTTAATGCTGCCTTACAAGCTGCCGCCCGTCAAACGTCGGAAATGCCGGCTGCGGCAGAAGCGGCCGAACAGCCCGAAGTGCTGGCTAAAAGCTTTGAAGCTGCCGCTCCCGCGGAAGAAATTATCGTCGATGATAAAAAGATAAAGCTTAAAGTCAGTGTGAATGAGGAAAAAACTGCCGCCCGTTCGTCGTCGGATTTATTGGCCGATGCTGCCGTTGTTGATCAGGCTGTCCGGGAAGTAAAAACAACCGATGCCGACAATGTCGTAAAAGGCGAACCCGTTAAAACCGCCAATCCCGAGCCGGCCGTTAATCCGGCTGCGGCCAATGCCAATCCCCAGGTTGCGGCCAACAGCGCTTCTGTTGTTTCCGGAGCAGCGGCAGTCAATCCCCAGGCTGTCGGCGAAGCTGCCGCTAAGATTGCCGCTCCTTCTGCGGTTGAGGTAAGTGCGGGGCATGTTTCCCAGGCGGCGGTATCCGGCAGCGAGTTTGTTGCCGCGGCAAAAATTGAGGCTGCCAATGAGGATACAAAAACCTCGTTTAAGGATATATATAAAGGCATGAGCCGCGAAGTTGTCGATCAGGTTAAAGTTAATATTACCAAATCGGCGGTCAAAGGCATTGATAAAATTGATGTCCGCCTTAAACCCGAGGATTTGGGCAGCATAGAAATCAAAATGCAATTGAGCAAAGACGGCAAACTGCAGGCGCATATTATTTCCAGCCGTCCCGAGACCATGGAAATCCTGCAAAAAGAGATTCAATCTTTGGAAAGGGCATTTAACGATGCCGGTTTCCAAACCGATGAAGGCAGCCTGAGCTTCAGCTTTCGCGATGACGGCTCTGCTCCGCAGGAGCGTGAACAGAACAACGCTCTGCGTAATTTCATCGGCGATGTTCTGAGTCATGAGGCCGATAATGATTTGGCCGCCGATATGTATTCACTGGAAGCCTGGAACGGTAAAACCGGCCTTAATATCCGGGTCTAAGGTGAGAGGAGAAAAACAATGACAGACATAAACAGCATTAACGGTTATACGCAGACGGGTACCAGCAGCCAGGTTGCTTCGAAAAATCTGTCTGCGGATATGAACACCTTCCTGACTCTGTTAACCACGCAGTTAAAATATCAGGATCCTCTTGATCCTATGGATACGGCCGAATTTACCAATCAGCTGGTGCAATATTCCAGCGTTGAACAGGCTATCCAAACCAACAGCAAATTAGAAACCCTGCTGAGCCTCAATATTGCCAACCTCGGCGCTCAGGCTGTTTCCTATATGGGAAAAGTTGCCCAGGTTTTAGGCGATGTCATGCCGCTTGAAGGCGGCAAGGCCAAAGCCACTTATACCCTGGATAAAAATGTCAGTTCGGCAGTTATTACCGTCAAAGATATGAACGGCAAGGTCGTCTATTCCGAGCAGGGAAAAATTACCTCGGGAACCCATGAGTTTACTTGGGACGGTAAAGATTCCGACGGTAATCAGCTTGAGGACGGCGCTTACCAGATCGTCGTTTCAACTAAGGTTCCGACCGGTGAAACTTCCGCAACGGTAACCACTACGGTCTTCGGACGCGTCACCGGCGTTGCCAGCGATTCCAACGGGGTTTATGTCGGCCTCGGCGATGCGGTTACCGCAAACCTCGGCGATATCCTGACGGTCCGCAACGATGATTATTTTGATAAAATTCCCGGCGGCGGCGACAATGAGGGTGAAGGCGACGGCGACGTCGAAGAACCCGGCGAAGGTTCCGGCGAGGGTGACAACAATGAAAATGCTCCAGAAGAGAGTGTATAAAAAATAAAAAACTTTAGGAGATAAAACAATGAGTATTTTTGGTGCTTTGCAATCCGGTATTTCGGGGCTTGCCGCTCAGTCCAGCGCGATGGGCGCGGTTTCCGACAATATCGTCAACGTAAATACCGTAGGCTATAAGGGAACTTCGACCTCCTTTCAGACCTTGGTAACAAAACAGACTTCCAGCCGGTTGTATTCCCCGGGCGGCGTTCAGCCTTCCCCCAAACAGTCGATTAACGCGCAGGGTCTGTTGTCTTCGGTTTCGTCTTCGACGGCTTGTGCCATCAGCGGTAACGGTTATTTTGTCGTTAACCAGGCTGCCAATCCCGGTGAAGGCGATATGTGGGCTTATACCCGCGCCGGCGATTTCGATATTGACGAGAACGGTTATCTGAAAAATACCGGCGGTTTCTATGCTCAGGGCTGGTCTTTGCTGCCCTATGACGGCAACCCGAACGCTACCGTCGTCAATATTAACGGTATCAACTATATGAAAGCTTATTATGATGCTTCGGGCAATACCGTATATATCAACGACAATATCGTAGACGGCCGCAATCTGCGCCCGGTAAATCTGGCAACCATCGGCGGTACCGCAACCCCGACGCAGCAGATCAGCCTCGGCGCCAACCTGCCGTCAAGCGACAGTATTTATGACCCGACCAATCCCAGCGGCGGCGGTCGCCGGACGGTTTCTGCGCTGATTTATGACAGCTTGGGCAACGCCAGCAATGTTTCGCTGACTTATACCAAAGAAAGCGCAAACTCTTGGGGAATGTCCACGACGGTTCCGAGCGGCGCCGCTTCGGTTGTTCTGTCCGGTAAGACCGAAAACACCGGTGATCTGACGTCAGATGTTTATGCCGCTGCCGGCCAGTTGGAATTTTCCTCCATCCCGGCCAACGGTTCCAGCATCAGCATCAAAGATGCCGGCACGGGCAAGACCTATAACTTCGTCTTTACCAATGACCCGGCTTCGGTAACCGATCCTGACAGCTACGCGGTTGATTTGACTGACGGCATTGTTTCAATCAGTGATTTCACCAGAGCTTTTGCCGCCAAGATCAAAGAAGTTATGCCTTCGGCCGGACGATTCTCCGCTGATGGCGATAAAATCAGCATTGTTCAGTCTACGGCCGGTTCGGCTTTGGAAATCAATGCCAGCAAAACGCTGTCCTGTCTGCAAAGCGCGGCCAATCCGCTGCCCTCGACCGGAATTCCGACCGGAATTTTCACAATTCCCGAAATCGACCAGGACATCAAAAACTGTGCCCGTATTGACTTCAACAGTACTGATTTGACGGCTTATTCGGGAAAAACTTTGGAGCTGGACGGCGTTAAATATTTCTTCACCAGCGGTAATCCGCTTAATCCGACCGTTCCGGGCGATTGTGTCGGCGTCGATATCACCGAAGCCGTCATTCAGCCTGCCGGTACTCAGGTTGACGTTGCCAAAATGGTCAGCATCCTGGGCGGCGTTATCAATACCAATGCCAATGAGCCGGCGCGCTTTGTCGCCAGCGGTATCAGTCTGGAAATTCTGCCTTCTTCCTCGGGAGGGAACATTGACATCAATGTTACCGATCTTGGGGGGGCAATCAACGGTATCGTCCGCGATCCGACCACCGAGCAGTTCAAACCCATTCAGAACTTTGATGGCACATTGAACAGCAGCTTTACGGTAAACGGTACCGATATCGAAGAAGGCTCTTTAGCGCCGGCGGTTCGTTTCAATGCCGACGGTACGCCTAAATATTTCTTTGTCGATGATATGTCAATCGAATGGGCGAACGGCGCGCAGAATATGAACAACGACCCCAATCACGGTACGTCGATTAAGTTTGAAATGGGGAATGTCGGAACCAATGACGGTCTGACCCAGTTGTCCGGTAATTTCACCACCAACTACATCAAGCAGGACGGTGCGAAATTCGGCAGCTATTCCGGCGTCAGCATTGACTCTTCCGGAGTTGTGACCGCTTTGTTTGATAACGGCGAAACCCGTCCGATTGCGATTTTGCCCCTGGCAACTTTTGCGAACCCCAACGGTATGGAATCTCTGACCGGTAATGCCTGGATTGAAACCGATTTCTCGGGTCAGGCTCTGTTAAAACAGGCCGGAACCAACGGGGCAGGGCAGGTAACTTCAAATGCTCTGGAAAATTCGACCGTCGATCTGGCTACCGAATTTTCGAACATGATTGTTACCCAGCGCGCTTATTCGGCGGCAACCAAAATTATCACGACTGCCGACGAAATGCTCGACGAATTGACCCGTCTGACCTAGTCAGTATGAGTGAAAGAAATTATTATTCACTTCCTAAAGTTCCCGCCTCAGAAAGAGGCGGGTTTTTTTATAACCAGATGGGAAGATAAAAGGTAAGGGGCGGCCTGAAACGCAAAATTAAAATATCCGTTAATTTTTCCGGGCGCCGGTCTGACTGTGAATATCTTATTTTTATCATTTCAATCAAAACAAAATTAAGTTAAAGATTAATCAAATGGGGAAATTATATAAATTTATATAGATTGGGGAATCTAGTGAATAATTTTTTGCAAAGCATCAAAAACCTTTCTCCGGGACGGTTGGCTTCGATTGCCGCGATTGCTATCTTTTTAATCAGTTTTTTTGCCTATATCGGAATGCAGGTCGGTTCGACCGAGTATGCGGTTTTGTATACGGATCTGGAACTTGAAGACGCCAAACAGATTGTTGCCCGCCTCGAAACCGACAATATTAAATATAAAATTACCAATAACGGCACCGAAATTATGGTGCCTAAAGATTTAGTCAATAAAATGCGGGTCGAAACCGCCGAACTGGCGCTGGCTTCCAAAGGTTCCAACGTCGGTTATGAGATTTTTGACAATACCGATGCGCTGGGATCGACCAATTTCGTGCAGAATGTCAATTTGATTCGCGCTTTGGAGGGCGAACTGGCGCGCACGATTCGCACGGTTGATAATATTAAAAGCGCCCGCGTTCATCTGGTGCTTCCCAAACGCGAGATGTTTTCGCGCGAAGAGCAGGCGCCCTCGGCTTCGGTGGTCATAAAAACCGCCAGCGGCAAACTTTCGCCGCAAAGCATTCAGTCGATTCAGAAGCTGATTGCCGCCGCCGTTCCCAAGCTGGATGTCAAAAATGTGGCGATTGTCGATAATGCCGGCAATCTGCTGACCAATAACTTTGAAGACGAGCAAACTCTATCGACCGCCAGTAATGAAGCGCTCCGTCTGGATCAGGAACGCAAGCTGGCTCTGAAAGTTCAGAATTTGCTCGAAAAAACCGTCGGTGAGGGTAAAGTCCGTGCTCAGGTCAGTCTGGAGATGGACTTTGATCATGAGGTTACGAACGAAGAAATTTTTGATCCCGACAGTCAGGTTGTCCGCTCTCAGCAGTCGGTCACCGAAGAAGGGACTTCCGGAGAAAATGAAGCGCCGGTTACCGTCGCTCAGAATATCCCTAACGGCGATACGGTAGCGCCTGTAAACGGAACTTTCAGTCAAAATGCCCGAACCGAAGAGGTCGTTAATTATGAAATTTCCAAAGTTGTCCGCAATAAGGTAAAGAATAACGGAACGATTAAACGTTTATCTGTTGCAGTTATGGTGGACGGCATTTATGATAAAAATGCCGACGGTGCGGTAGAATACCGTGACCGGACCAGAAATGAAATGGATATGCTGACGTCTCTGGTAAAGTCGGCCGTCGGCTTTGACGCCGACCGCGGCGACGTGGTTGAAGTTGCCAATCTGCGTTTTGTCAGCCTCGATACCGGTCCTGAACCCGTTGAAGAACAGCTGATTATGGGCTTTACCAAGGATGAGCTGCTGCGGATTGCCGAAGGTGTCGGCGTTGCGATTGTCGCCATTTTGGTTATTCTGCTGGTTATCCGTCCGCTGATTAATAACGCCTTTGAAGCCGGCAATACCGGCGGCGACAGCAGGCTGCTCGGCGATAATGCCGAAGAAGAAAATCTGCTATTGTCAAACTTTTTAAATGATGACAGCGGTGAAATTGAAGAATTAATCAATATAAATAAGGTTGACGGACGCGTTAAAGTATCTTCATTGAAGAAAATCAATGACATTGTCGAGAAGAATCCCGACGCCGCGGTTAATATTATCCGCAGCTGGCTTTATCAAAATGACAATATGTAAAAAGAACGGGTTTAAGATAAATGAAGCAAAATGTTATTGATGACTATAATCTGATTTCCGGTCAGCAGAAAGCGGCCATTCTGATGCTGTCGCTTGACGAGGAGCGTTCGGCGGCTCTGTTTTCGCTGATGGATGATGAAGAAATCAAGGAATTATCGGTCATTATGGCCAGCCTCGGCAAAGTCAATTCCAATGTCGTAGAGCAGTTGTTTCAGGAATTCGGCGAAAAAGTTTCCAACACCGGCAGCCTGATCGGCACCTATGAAAGTACCGAACGCCTGCTTGCCAAAGCTTTGGATAAAGACCGCGTTTCCGTTATTATGGAAGAAATCCGCGGCCCGGCCGGCCGTACGATGTGGGATAAGCTCGGCAACGTCAACGAACACGTTTTGGCCAATTATCTGAAAAATGAATATCCGCAGACCATTGCCGTTATCTTGTCCAAGATTAAAGCCGAACATGCCGCCAAGGTTATTGCCCTGCTGCCGGAAAATTTTGCGATGGAAATCGTTATGCGTATGCTGCGTATGGATTCGGTACAGAAAGAAGTTTTGGACGGTTTGGAAAAAACCCTGCGCAAAGAATTTATGAGCAACCTCTCCAAATCGACCCGCCGCGATTCGCACGAATTGATTGCCGATATCTTTAACTCTCTCGACCGCAATACCGAAGGCCGCTTCATGGAGGCTTTGGAAGAACGCAACCGCGAGAGTGCCGAACGCGTCAAATCTTTGATGTTCACCTTCGAAGATCTGATCCGTGTCGATGCCCAGGGTATTCAGGTTCTGCTGCGTAATATTGATAAAGATAAGCTGGCTGTTGCCCTGAAAGGCGCTTCCGAAACCATTAAGGAACTGTTCTTTAACAACATGTCTTCCCGTGCCGGTAAAATCATCAAGGAAGATATGGAAGCGATGGGGCCGGTTCGTCTGCGCGATGTTGAAGAAGCTCAGCAATATGTTGTCACGACCACCAAAGAACTGTCCAATGCCGGTGAAATTGTCATCAGCGAAGGTAAGGACAGCGACGAGCTGATTTATTAGGGCAGAAGGCTGAAAAAATGAAAGAAGCCCGGAAATTTTTATTTGATAATTTTGTTATAGAGGAGAAGCCAAAGCCGACGCCGGTCGAAACGGTTCCCGAGGCCGAAGCCGAACCTGTTATTGAAGAAGCGGCGCCGGTTGAAACCGTTGCCGAATTTGAGGAACTTCCCGAAGTGAAAACCTACAGCGAGGAAGAGTTGGCCGAAAAAGTCCGTATCGCCCGCGAGGAAGGTTATGAAAACGGTTTTAAGGCGGCGCAGTCGGGGATAGAAGCCGGCAATCAGACCGTTTTGAATGATATCAATAACAAACTGCTGGCCTTGGCTGTCGATATTGACAGCGAAAAAAAGCAGTTGGAAAACCGGTTTTTGCAAATGGCCAAAGAAATTGTCGTCAAACTGGTTCCGGTTTTGGAAGCCGAAAATGCCGAGGCTCTGGTAAATAAGTTTATTGCCGAGAATTTTGCCAATTTCAATGCCGAAAGCAAAATCTCTTTTTACCTGAACCCCGAAGTTATCGGCACCATCAGGGAGAATATTGCCAAACTGGCCAACCACCACGATTTTGAAGGCAAAATTTCCCTGCATAAAGACAGCAGCCTGGCGCCCTGCGACTGCCGCGTCGAATGGGAAAACGGCGGTGTCGAACGTAATTCGGCCGCTTTAAGAAACAAAGTAGAAAATTTATTGGAAGCAGAAAATCCGCAAACGGAGACAAACAATGGATGATGAGAAAAAAATGGAATTGGACGAGCTCAGCGAAAGCACGATTTTAGACGATGAGCCGGTTCTCAAAAAAGAAAGCAATGTCGATGATTTTGACATTCCCAGTTCGACCAGCGATTTGGAAGCTGTTTATGACATTCCGGTCCGGGTCTCGGCGATTCTCGGCAAAACCCAGATGAAAGTCAGCCAGTTGATGAAGCTGAACAAAGGGGCGATTATCGAACTGGATAAAAAAGTCGGCGAGGCGATTGACATTTATGTTAACAACAATCTGGTTGCCCGCGGCGAAGTCGTTGTCGTTGATGACAAACTCGGCATCACGATGACCGAAATCGTTAAGAGCGTAGCCAAATAGGGAGCCCGGATATTCCGGAAAGAAAGATAAGAAAAAATGGAATTGCTTATTGTTGGAACATTAGACGGACAGATCGGGGCGGCGAGTAAAATTGCCATTGCCCAGGGCGGCCAGGTATCGGTAGCCGACAGTGTCGAAGCCGGACTTGAGATTTTGCGTTCCGGCAAATCGGTTGAGCTGGTAATGATTGATGTCAAGCTCGACATTCATAAGTTTATTTCCTCCCTGCAAAGCGAACGGATTAATGTCTTGGTTGTCGCCTGCGGCGTTGCCAATGATACCTCGCTGGCGGTTAAAGCAATTAAGGCCGGTGCCAAAGAATATATTCCGCTGCCTCCCGATTCCGAATTAATCGGCGCGGTTCTGGCGGCTGCTACCCGTGAAAATCACGCCCTGATTTACGGAGATAAAAAAACCGAAGCTATTTTAAAACTGGCCAAGCAGATTGCGCCGTCCGAAGCCAATGTTCTGCTGACCGGCGAGTCCGGAACCGGTAAAGAGGTTTTTTCGCGCTTTATTCACGACAATTCCAAACGCGCCAATAAACGGTTCGTGGCGGTTAACTGCGCGGCAATTCCCGAAACTTTGCTGGAATCCGAGCTTTTCGGATATGAAAAAGGCGCTTTTACCGGAGCGGTTTCGCGCCGGATCGGCAAGTTTGAAGAAGCCACTGACGGCACGCTGCTGCTTGATGAAATTTCCGAAATGGATATCCGTATTCAGGCCAAAATGCTGCGCGCCATCCAGGAAAAAGAAATCGACCGTATCGGCGGCAAAGCCCCGATAAAAGTTAATACCCGGATTATCGCCACCTCAAACCGCAATCTCGAAGAAGCGGTAAAAAACGGCACTTTCCGGCAGGATTTATATTATCGTCTCAATGTCGTCAATATCAACATTCCGCCGCTGCGCGACCGCCCGGAAGATATTTTGGTATTGGCCAAACATTTTGTTAAGAAATTTTCAGAATTAAATGATCTGCCGCTGAAGGAAATTTCCAAAGAAGCCGAACAGGTTCTGCTGAATTACCGTTGGCCGGGAAATGTCCGCGAACTGGAAAATACCTATGAACTCGATATCGATCTGCCGGGCTTCAAGAAAGAAGATGTCAGGATCGAACTGGACA
>ENA-ORTV01003016-ORTV01003016.1-human-gut-metagenome-genome-assembly--contig:-NODE-3016-length-14808-cov-5.990985_pt1 | contig 14808 bp, 11 predicted proteins | sample MGYA00241915_ERZ509194 | MGnify/ENA primary metagenome ERZ509194 (study PRJEB26280, sample SAMEA2338810) | human gut metagenome | biome: human gut; feature: human-associated habitat; material: faeces... | reverse complement strand
AAACCCTTGATGTACGGGGCTTTTCCGGTTTGTCGTAATTATACCGTAAGGGCACTCCTGCGCAACGCTGCTGCTGCACGAGGGCTATACCCTGCAGGAAATTCAAGTGTATCTCGGTCACGCGACCTTTCAGACGACACTGCGTTATGCGCATCTGGATGCGGCCTCGAAAATCGCAGCATCGAACTGCATGGAACATCTGCTTGGAAATGGTAAAAATAATGCGAACCAGCAGGATACACTGCCAGACAGAAAACGCTCGAGTTCTTAATGGCTCGAGCGTTCATTCCATAAAATGTTATCGTCTAATGCTTCAAAATTTGACCGATTGTAATTGTAAAATATGACCGATTAGCATATAATAATAGCAAGATGTTGAGGTGAGTCAAATGAACCATTTAAACTATAAACCCCGCATTATCGATGCAAAAGTAGAGGAATATCTATCCGCTTTCGGTGCTGTCTGCATTGAGGGACCGAAATGGTGCGGCAAGACCTGGACTTCTGCGCAGCACAGCAAAAGCGAAATCTATATCGGCGATCCGGCTAACAACTTTCAAAACCGCCAGCTGGCAGAATTGTCTCCCGAACTGGTACTAACCGGCGAGGCTCCGCGCTTGATCGACGAATGGCAGGAGGTTCCGCCGCTCTGGGACGCGGTGCGCTACAAGGTAGATCAGACCGCCGAAAAGGGCCAGTTTATTCTGACCGGCTCTGCCACCCCTAACCACAAGGGTGTCCTGCACAGCGGTGCAGGCCGCATTGCCAAGCTGCGTATGCGTCCAATGTCGCTCTACGAGTCGGGCGACTCCAGCGGACAGGTTTCGCTGGAAAAGCTGTGTCATGGCGAAGTAACTACGGCTATGACCGGCGAAGTAGATCTTACCAAGCTGATTGAACTGATTATCCGCGGTGGCTGGCCGGGCAGTCTGGGACTGCCGCTCAAGCAGGCTATGCTGCTGCCTGCCGAGTATCTGAATGCGGTCATTGACGATGATGTGTACCGTATCGACGGTATCAGGCGAGATACGCAGAAAATGCGCCTGCTGCTGCGTTCTCTGGCTCGAAATGAGAGCACAACCGTCACAAATCGAACGTTAATGCGCGATATCAAGGCGGTTGATGATGAGGATATTGACGGCGAAACGGTATCCGCCTATCTGGATATTTTCAAGCGGCTGTTCATCACGGACAATCAGCCACCGTTCGCTGCCGGTATCCGCTCCTCTGTTCGGATAAAGCAGGCAGAAAAGCGACATTTCTCCGATCCATCACTGGCGTGTGCCTTGCTCCGCGCAACGCCTGCCGGTTTGATTGGTGATCTGGAAACGCTTGGATTTCTATTCGAGTCACTGTGCGAGCGCGATCTGCGTATCTATGCGGAGTCATTTGACGCGAACCTGTATCACTATCAGGATTACCAAAATCAAGAGATCGATGCGGTAATTGAGCTGGCAAACGGTCAGTGGTGCGCTTTTGAGATCAAGCTCGGTGCAAATCAGATCGATACTGCCGCAGAAAATCTGCTTAAGATCAAGCGTCAGATTGAAGAAGATCCTCGCGGCAAGCCGCCTGCGGTGCTCTGCGTTCTGTGCGGTATGTCGAATGCCGCCTATCGGCGTGCCGATGGTGTTTTTGTTGTTCCAATCACGGCGCTGAAACCTTAAATAACCTCTCGAATAAGCACAAAATAAGCACCATTCTTGGTGCAAGCCTGCGAGAAATCTGCGAGAAGTCGGTCAAATCGACTGATTTCACAGTTATTTCCTATTTTCGAACATCTCTGAAAAGTTCAGAAAAATACCGATAATACAGCAAAAGCTCCTGCAATCCATCAAAAGATTACAGGAGCTTTCTGGTGCCGCCAGCCGGAATCGAACCGGCACGGGTTTAACTCCGGGGGATTTTAAGTCCCCTGCGTCTACCAGTTCCGCCATGGCGGCGTGTATTTATTATAACAGAATGGGCACGGTCTGTCAAACCGTGCCCACTGCAAAAAAACGATTTCACGCGGCGCCGCACGAACTCCGCAAAGTGCCGGAGCTTTTCCTGTACGGTGCTGTCTCAGTTTTTATTGAATACAGATTTATCGAGCGCGCCGTCCTGATGTGCAACGATCGTGGTGCAGACCGCGTCGCCGGTAATGTTGACCGCAGTTCGCGCCATATCAAGAATACGGTCGATACCCATGATCAGGCCGATGCCGGCAACCGGCAGACCAACCGAATCGAATACCATCGCGAGCGTGATCAGGCCGACAGACGGAACGCCTGCGGTGCCGATGGATGCGAGAGTCGCCGTCGCGATAACGGTCAGATAATCCGCCGGAGTCAGCGTAATGCCGAACGCCTGCGCGACGAATACGACCGCAACGCCCTGCATGATGGACGTGCCGTCCATATTGATGGTCGCACCGAGCGGAATGGTAAAGGACGAAATACGGCGGTTAACGCCGATCTTTTCCTCCAGCGTGTCGATATTCATCGGGATCGTCGCATTGGAGGTAGCCGTCGAGAAGGCGAAGCCCATAACCGGAGCAAACTTCTTGAGGAAGCGCAGCGGATTGAGGCGCGTAAACAGCGCAAGCAGAATCTGGTATACGCCGCAGCACTGGATGAACAGCGCGAGCAGAACCGCGCCCATATACTTAAACATCGGGACCATCGCAGAGAAACCGAGACCGGCGAACGTCTTTGCGATCAGGCAGAATACACCGATCGGCGCCAGACGCATGACCATCATGGTCATCTCCATCATGATGTCGTTGCCCTGCTGGAAGAAGTTCGTGACGAGCTGGGTCTTATCCTGCAGTTTCGCAAGGATGATGCCGATGATCAGCGCAAAAACGATGACCTGGAGCATTTCGCCGTTCGCGAGCGCACCGATCGGGTTCTTCGGGATTATATTGAGGATGGTCTCCGCGAAGCTGACCGACTGGCCGCCCTCGATGCCGGTCTCGACCTGCTGCACCTGCGACATATCCAGACCGAGGCCCGGCCTGATGAGCAGGCCAATGCCGAGAGCAACCGCGACTGCCATCATGGTCGTCAGGATATAGAAGCCGATGATCTTGATGCCGACCTTGCCGAGGGTCTTGCTGTCACCGATCGCGGTCGCGCCGCAGATCAGCGAGCAGAAAACCAGCGGTACGACAAGCATCTGCATCAGACGGATGAAGCCCTGACCGATGACATAGAAAACACCGTTTATCAATACATTCTGCACAAATTCCACGTCAGACGCGGCGACATGCAGCACAATACCCAGAATGGCGCCCACAATCAGCGCAATAAAGATCTGCGTTGTCAGACCGATTTTCTTTTTCTCTTTCGCTCCGCTCACTTGTGCGCACCTCCCTTTTTCATGCTGAAATAGTCCGCAAGCGCGGTCTTCCAGTCCGGCATCTGATACAGACCGGTGATGCGCAGCATCATGTTGTCGAGCAGCGTAAAGCGCGGACGCAGCTCGGTGTTCTCCGCCGCGGAGATGACCGGGATATTATCCATGCCGTTCAAGCGCAGGATTTCGCGCGCCCACTCCGCGCGCGAGCACGAGCCGTCGCAGGAGGCATGATACAGGCCGAACTCACGGGTGTGCATCAGGCACTCGATAAAGCCTGCCAGCGCGTCCGCAGAGGTCGGAGAGGAGATCTCGTCCTCCGGCAGCACGACCTTGCCGTCCTTTTTCGCGTTGTCGAGCACGCGGTCGACAAAATCATACGAACCGACGCCGTACAGCCACGAGGAGCGCACGATAACGTGCTTGTCGGTCAGCTCGCGAACGAGCTTCTCGCCGGCATACTTGCTCTTGCCGTACATGGTGGTCGGATGCGCGTCGTCGAACTCGCACAGCGCCGCGTCATCGTCGCCGTCGAATACGTCATCGGTCGAGATCTGGATGAGCTTCGCATCGATACGGCGCGCCGCGACCGCAAGGTTTCTCGCACCGATGGCGTTGATCTTGTACGCTTCCTCAGGCTTTTCCTCGCAGGCGCGCACATCGGTCAGACCGGCGCAGTTGATGATAACATCCGGGTGGTTGAGGTCGGCAAAGCGGCCGGCCTCGCGTGCGTCCTCGATCGGGACGTCGCGGTCGCTCGTGACGAGCTTATAGTCGGTGTTGCCGCTGAACCGGTGATAAAGCGCAGAACCGAGCCGTCCGCCCGCACCCGCGATCCATACTCGCGTGATACTCATAGTGCATCTCTCACTCTCATAGTTTTGTAAATACTGCTGCTTTCCGCACGCCGTATATTCGCATATATCAGCAATATTTTATTTATTATAGCACAATTTGAATGAGATTCCAACATCCACAATAAAAATACATTGCTCTGCCGATAAAGTTTTGTCTCACGAGGCAAACGCAGCCGCGCGGCAGCGCGCATGGAATAGCGTTTGCTGCGCAAACGCAAGAAAACCGAGGACATGCGCCTCGGTTTTCTTACTTTAAGAGGGAGAAAGTTTCCGCATGGGAACTGTCGGACGACTCGTGTTCTGCGAAGTCAGAACACAGCTTGTCGGCGAAACGTCAGTTTCGCGACAGTCTCTTACATCATGTCGAGCAGCTTGTAGCAGCGCGCCTTGGTATAGCTCTGCTTGAAGCTGTACGACGCGAGCTGCTTCTGCGTGCTGTCCTCGGTCGCGCTCGCGGCATTTTCCGCGCCGCTGTCGCGCTCCGCGACCCACTGCTTGTAGTTTTCCTCTTCGGACGCATACTGGTCTGCGTTGAGCACGCCCGCCAGATAATCGTACATTTCGCTCAGCAGCTCATCCCACTGCTCGAACGAGCTTGCCGTCATGGCCAGCTCATCCTCTGCGTTCGCTGCCGAAGAAATCTTGAGATCGTCGCTCTCCAGCTCGTCCATCTCGCTCGAGAACTCCTGCCTGCGTTCGGATTTCTTCTGCTCGTTCTCCTGCTGCTGCTGTGCGCTGTCTTTTGCGGACTGGAGCTTGTTCTTCATGTCCTCGACCTGCTTCCTCTGCTCGTCGGTCAGCGAGGAGTCCTGCTCGAGCGAATCGAGCTTGCCGGAGGCCGCATCCAGCTTGTCATCCTCCAGATAGCCCTGCGCCTCCTCCAGATCGGAAGCAAAAGTGCTGTCCGACTGTGCGCTCTGCGCCTTGCTGAGCAGATCCTCGATGGACTTGTACATGGTGGAGTCCTTGTCGGTCACGCGGTCGCGCAGCTGCTTAAGCGCCGCGATGGCCTCGGTGTACTGCTCGTTATCTACATAATCCTCCGCATTCTGGTAGTCGCGGATCAGCTGCATCGCCGCATTGATCGCGGTCGGGTCCTTGGCCTCCTCCGCCGCCTTCTCATAGTACGAAAGCGCCTTGTCGAAGTCGCCGCGGTCCATATACTTCTCCGCAAGCGTCAGATTTTCGTCGTTTTTGTGATGGTTCATGAAGAACCACACGCCGCCGCCGATGAGTGCCGCGACGAGCAGCACGACGAGCGTCACGACCGCTGCGCGCCTGCCCCTGGACGGCTTGCGGTATACGCGGTCATCCGGGTCGGGACGGCCGCCGTAATAGGTCGTGCGCGGTGCGTCCTGCGTCGGACGGGCTTCCGGGCGCTGCTGCGGCACGCGGGGCGCTGCCGCCGGCTGTTCGGATGTATCTGCGAGCGGATCGATGGCCATGGTCTCCTCGGCATCCTCGAGCGCCTGCCGGCTCTGTCTGCGCGCCGCATCGAACGCCGAAAGGTCGATGCCGCTGTCCGCCGGGGCGCCGCCTGCGTTCCGCAGCTCCTCGGGCAGCGTGGTGAACACCTCGGTCTCGTCGCTCACGCCGGTCTGCTCAACGGGCGCGCCGCAGAACGGGCAGAACTTGCCCCCTGCATAGGGCAGCTCCCTGCCGCATTTCTTGCAAAGCATGGATATTTCCTCCTGTGAAATAAAAATTCGTGTGTATATTCTAATCCAATGATATAGTATAGCACAGCACGCGCCGGTTGTAAACCGGCAGGAGACTGCCGGAAACGCCATTTATGCGAACATCAGTTTGCTTTGTCCCGGGAAATGTGGTAGAATAGGTTCATACTATGTATGAAGGAGCCTTTACATGCCGACCGCACAGGAAATTCTCAAACAGTACTTCGGCTACGACAACTTCCGTCCGGGACAGGACGAGCTCGTGCAGGCCATTCTTTCCGGGCGCGACACGCTCGGCATCATGCCGACCGGCGCCGGCAAGTCCATCTGCTATCAGGTCCCGGCGCTCGCGCTGCCCGGACTGACGCTCGTCGTCTCGCCGCTCATCTCGCTGATGAAGGATCAGGTCGGCGCGCTGAATGAGGCCGGCGTCCCGGCCGCCTGCATCAACAGCGCCCTGTCGTTCGAGGAGATGCGCGACGCGCTGTATTTCGCCGGACGCGGGGAATACAAGCTGCTCTATGTCGCGCCCGAGCGGCTGACCGCGCCGTTCTTCCTCGATTTCGCACGCCGCGTGCCGATTTCCATGGTGACGGTGGATGAGGCGCACTGCATCTCGCAGTGGGGACAGGATTTCCGCCCGAGCTATCTGAAGATCCTCGACTTTCTTGCCGCCCTGCCCCAGCGCCCGCTCGTTTCCGCCTTCACCGCGACCGCGACCGCCGAGGTCCGCGACGACATCATCCGTGCGCTCGGTCTCGAGGACCCGTTCGTCATCACGACCGGCTTCGACCGCCCCAATCTGTACTTCGCGGTCGAAAAACCGTCCTCCAAGCCCTCCGCCCTGCTTGCGCACCTGCTCCAGCGGCGCGACAAGAGCGGCATCGTCTACTGCTCGACGCGCAAGACGGTCGAGGAGGTGTGCGACATGCTGCTGAGCCGCGGTCTGCCCGCGACGCGCTACCACGCCGGTCTCGACCCCGAGGAGCGCCTCGCCAATCAGGACGACTTTCTGTACGACCGCAAGACCATCATGGTCGCGACCAACGCCTTCGGCATGGGCATCGACAAGTCCAACGTCTCGTTCGTCATTCACTATAATATGCCGAAGAACATGGAGAGCTATTATCAGGAGGCCGGACGCGCTGGACGCGACGGCGAAGCGGCGGACTGCATCCTGCTGTACAACGGGCAGGATGTGCGTACTGCGGAATTTCTCATCGAGCACAGCCACGAGAATGACGACGACTCCATCGACGAGAAAACGCGCCGTGCGCTCATCGAGCGCGATATGGAGCGCCTCCGTCAGATGACGTTCTACGCAACGACGACCGACTGTCTGCGCCGGTATATCCTGAACTATTTCGGTGAAAAGGCGCCCGTCTGCTGCGGTCACTGCGGAAACTGCGACACGAATTTTGAAGAAGTAGACGCGACGATGGACGCGCGCAAGATTCTGTCCTGCGTCTACCGTCTCGACGAGCGGCGGCTGCATTTCGGCAAAACCGTCGTCGCCGCCGTGCTCACAGGCAGCAAGAGCGAGCAGATCGGCCGTTTCAGCCTCCACACGCTCTCGACCTACGGCATCATGAGCGAGCAGACCGCCGTGCGCGTGCGGCAGCTCATCGACGTCCTGCTCGAGCGCGGCCTGCTGACCGCCGACCCCGAGCGCTACAACGCGCTTTTCCTCACGAAAACCGGCAACGCCCTCATGCGCGGCCGGGGTGAGCTGCATATCCGCCTGCCGCGCGAGAAAAAGCCCGAGACCGTCCGCCGCACCGAGGAGCTGTCCGCCGATGTGGATGAAAAGCTGTTCGAAAAGCTGCGCGCACTGCGCACAAAGGTCGCACAGCGCGCCGGTGTGCCGCCGTATGTCGTGTTCTCGAACGCGACGCTCGCGGACATGGCCGCGCGGCAGCCGAAGAGCGAATACGAGCTGCTCGGCGTGCGCGGCGTAGGCGAGGCCAAGGCGCGCCGTTACGGCGCGGAATTCGTCGACTGCATCCGCGCGTATCTGGAAGCGAAATAACGCGGCAGCGAATATGAAATACAATTTGCGAAGCAAATTGATAAAAACCGGGGGCGTGTACCTCGGTTTTTATACTTTAAGAGGGAGAAAGTTTCCAAATGGGAACTTTCGGACGTCCGTGTTTTGCGAAGCCAAAACACAGATTGTCGGCGGAACGTCAGTTCCGCGACAGGCTTATCATGCCGTAAAGCTCCTCGAGCGCGTCCGACAGCGTGCCGACCCGGTCGATCAGGCCGATCTCCTGCGCCTCGCGGCCGGAAATGACCGTACCGACGTCGGCAGTCAGCTGTCCGGTCTCGCGCATCAGACCGGCCAGCCGTTCCGGCTGGATATGCGAATGCCCCGTGATGAAATCGCTGATGCGCTCCTGTATCTTCGCGAGATATTCAAACGCCTGCGGCACCGCGATGATCGTCCCGTTGATGCGCACGGGATGAATGGTCATGGCGGCGGAAGCCGCGATAAAGCTGCGCCTTGCCGCTACCGCGAGCGGCACGCCGATCGAATGCCCGCCGCCGAGCACGAGCGAAACGGTGGGCTTTGTCATACCCGCGATCAGCTCCGCGATGGCGAGTCCGGCCTCGACGTCGCCGCCTACCGTGTTCAGCAGCACGAGCAGACCATCGATGTCCTCCGCCTGCTCGACCGCCGCGATCTGCGGGATGAGATGCTCGTACTTGGTGGTCTTGTTCTGCGCCGGCAGTTCCATATGTCCCTCGATCTGGCCGACGATGGTGATGCAGTGCACGGTCCCCCGCGCGGTATGCGCGGTGATGGAGCCGGTCTCGGCGATGCTGCTGCGCTCGGGCGCCGGGACGGCGGTGATCTCTTCTGCCATGGATACGCTCCTCTCCGCCTGTGGATAATTCTCTCGTCTGTGTGAGTTTTCCACAGACGCGCCGGTTTTATGTACACCGCCCGCTCGACAAAATATTACAGACGGTAAATGCCAAATCGGCCACTGGTCAGCAGATTGACCGCCCTATACAAAAAGTTATCCACTTTATCCACAACGTTATCCCCAACATGCCTGTGGAAACCCCTGTGGATAAAGTGGATTACTCGCCGGGAACGCCGCCCCTCTCCCCTGTTTTTCCGCGCAGGCCGCTTATTCCCCAAACACCACTTGCCGTATATCGGGAAATTTGCTACAATACTAATACAGAATGCGACTACACGCAAAATTTTTATGGAGTTGATAAATAATGAGCAATCCTATCGTTACCATCGAAATGGAAAACGGCGGCATCATCCGCGCCGAGCTGTACCCCGAGGTTGCGCCGAACACCGTCCGCAACTTTGTCTCCCTGGCGGGCAAGGGCTTCTATGACGGCACCATCTTCCACCGCGTCATCCCGGGCTTCATGATCCAGGGCGGCGACCCGGACGGCACCGGCATGGGCGGCCCGGGCTACGAGATCCGCGGCGAGTTCACCCACAACGGCTTCCAGAATGACCTGCTGCACACCCGCGGCGTGCTGTCCATGGCACGCACCGCAGACCCGAACTCCGCAGGCAGCCAGTTCTTCATCATGACCGACGACGCGCCGCATCTGGACAACGAGTACGCTTCCTTCGGCATGGTCATCGAGGGCATGGACGTTGTTGACGCCATCGTGAACACCAAGCGCGACTGGCACGACCGTCCGCGCGAGACCCAGCGCATGAAGACCGTTACCGTCGACACGCAGGGCGTCGAGTACGACGAGCCGGAGAAGGTCTGATCCTTCGGACGATGACTGCGGACAGACTGTTTGAGAAAGAAGGAACCGGTATTGCCATATACCACAGCTGATATCTTTATCCTGTCCGCCGCAGGCTGCATGGGTACGGACCGCGACGGACTGGACTCCATCCTCGCCGGAAATGAGGAGGGCGCAAAGGGCTGCTGTCTCTCGGTCGACATGACCTCGGACGGCATCGCCGTGCTCTCGTCGGACGGATATGTTCTCGCGCCGAACGGCGGCGCGGTGGCCGTCTGCGACCACACTTACACCGAGCTGCGCAAGGTCGCGCCCCGTCTGCTCCCTGTGGGACAGGCGCTCGACCTCGCGCGCGCCTGCCGGTCAAAGATCGCCATCACGCTGCGCGACCCGAGCCTGCTGCCGCAGATGCGCATGACCCTGCGTCAGACCGATTATCTGGACGACGCGGTCTTTGTCGGTCTGGGACTGGTGGAGGCGGCGCGTATCGCCTCGGCCAACCCCGACCTGCACATCATGGGCGAAATGCCCGCGGTTCCCGACAACATCGCAGCGCTCGTGAACGCCTCGCAGACGACCGGCCTGTTCGGCCTGCGCGCCGCGCCGGCTCATCTTACGCCGCCTCTGCTCCGCGCCTGCCGCGCCGCAGGGCTGTTTACCATGAGTCTGCCGACGAACGATCCGCGCACGCTCGACACGCTCATCCGCGGCGGCGTCAACTTCATCGAGACCTCCCGTCCCGACCTCGCCGCAGCGCTCCTGCCCGAAGGCAAAAAGGCCCGGCCGCAGCGCTTCCCGATGCGCGGCATTGACTGAATCGAGGAAAAGGCACCTTATGCACCAGCGTGCACGAGGTGTCTTTTTCTGCCCTTATGCGTTTTTTTCGTTATTTATATTGAATTTTTCGCAGTCATTGTTTTACATTTTCTCTTTTTCTCCGCCGTTTCCTGTGTTATACTATGATAAGGTGATACCGCACAGCGAAAGCTGCGGCGGTATCGCCATAAAGGTCAAATTATCCCTTCCCTCGCTGTAATACCATTTCTTCGAAGGGTTGTTCACTATGGAAAAAATCAAGCGGCTTCTCCTCTACGCCGGAGCAACTCCGGAAGAATTCGCCCAGGTCCAGCAGGAGATGCATCTCTACAATTACAACCGGCTTGTCGCGTTTCTCGCGATCAGCATCGTCTTTCTTCTGATTTCCGCCGTCTATGCGGTTTTCAGCGTTGTGCTCGCGCCCAACCTCCCGGCCTATCTCATCGTGCTCGGCATTTCCTGCCTTCTGCTTCCGATCACGCTTTATGTCGGACGGCGCAGCAGAGCCGGTCTGCAGATCTGTCTTTCTCTGTTTCTGAGCTCGCTGTATTCGCTCAGCATCTATCTCAGCACCGTGACCAGTCCGGGCGGACCGGCAACCGCATTCATCGCCTTTCTGCTCACACTTCCCACGCTGTTCATCTTGCCGCCGCTCGAAAACATGTGCAGCGTCGTCATCTGGGATATGCTGTTTTTTCTCTTTGTATCCGTCAGCAAGGACGCGAGGATCGTCCAGATCGATATGCTCAACGGCATCATATACGGCTGCATCTCGATCATCGCCTCGACCTATGTCATGCACATGATGATGCAGAATTTCATCACCCGTGCCAGGCTCCGCTACGTTGCGGAAAACGACCAGACCACCGGTCTGCGCAACCGAAACGCCTTCGAACGCGAGCAGAATGATATTCCCGGCCGCTGCCGGCGCACGCTCAGCTGCGTTTACATGGACATCAACGGCCTGCACGAGCTGAACAACGCCATGGGGCATCAGGCCGGCGACATCATGCTGCGCGAGGTGGCGGACGAGCTGAAAAAGCAGTTCGGTGACGAGCTGACCTACCGCATGGGCGGTGACGAATATGTCGCGTTCGCGCCCGACCTGTCCGAGGACAGGCTGCACGAAAAGGTGCGCACCTTCTCCCTCGCCATCGAGCAGAAGGATTATCACGCCGCTCTCGGCTGGGCAACCTGCGAGACTGCGTCGCTGCGCATGGAAAATCTGCTCCGCATCGCGGAGACCCGTATGTATCAGGCAAAGAGCGCCTACTATCAGGATAAAAATATCCTGCCCCGCGGCCGCTGACCTGCCGCTTTTCCCCTGTTTTCTGCCTTCGTTTTTGCTATAATAAGGCTGAACGAAAGCAAAAGAAGGAGTTTTCATGAAAATATTCAAAAACCGGCGCGGCTTTACGCTCGTCGAGCTGATCGTCGTGCTCGTCATTCTCGCGATACTCGCCTCGCTCCTCATCCCCGCCCTCACCGGCTATATCGACAGGGCCAGACGCGACCAGGTCGTCGCGGAGACCCGTATGCTGCACGAGGCCGTCCAGACCGTCGCAGGCGAAGCGTATGCGTCGAATGAATGGCAATCGGACAAAGCCATTTCCTCTTTCATTACCATCGCCAGCAAGAGCGGCAAAAAAGTAACGAATCACCAAGATACCGGCTCGTATGAGCTTTTCAAAAGCCGTTACAGTGAAATCGTAAAGCTCGCCGAGGTTCCGAGCCTGACCGACGGCAAGGGCAGCTTTTTCGCTATTACAGATACCAAAGGCGCTGTTCACTGCATTCTTTACAACACCGGCCGCGGCCTGCTCGGCGCGTATTTCCGGGAGACCGGAGAATACAAGGTCTATGATGAACAGAAGAATATCGACAACTATCTCAAGTCCTATGCATCCTGTATTGACTCTGTGATCTCCACCGTGATCGGCAGCGCTGAGGTGAGTCCCTGGTCTCAGCAGACAATTGACGGCAACCTGACCGCATAACTTCAAAAAACCGCCTGTTTCCCCATGAAACGAGCGGTTTTTTACTTATTCTTTACACAGTATTCGCACATATATCATATCCTTGCGGTATACTAACGTCAGTCAAAAATTATTATGCCGCTCTGCGGCCTTCTGAAAGGGGGATTCGACCATGACAGACGCGATCTGGAATCAGGGATATACACAGAACCGAGAGCTGTCCTGGCTTGAATTTAATGCGCGCGTACTGGCCGAGGCGGAGGATGAGACCGTTCCTCTGCTCGAACGATTCAAATTTCTTGCGATTTTCACCAGCAATCTGGATGAATTTTTCATGATCCGTGTCGGCAGCCTGACCGATATGGCGGCGCTCGGGCCCAACCGCCGCGATACCAAGTCCGGTCTCACCGCCGGAGAACAGCTCAGCCGCATCTATGCGGCGGTAGAGCCGCTGTACGCGCGGCGCGACGCAGCGTTCCGCGATGTTGATGCCCGCCTCGCGCAGGAGGATCTGTGCCGCACCTCCATGGACGAGCTCGACAGCAGCGAGCGGAAATATATCAAACAGTATTTCAACACCATGATCGCGCCGGTGCTGTCGCCGCAGGTCGTGGACTCGCACCACCCCTTCCCTCACCTCGAGGGCAAGGTGCTGCACATCGCCGTGCTGCTCAGCCACAAGAAGAACGAGCGGCTCGGCCTGATCCCCGTGCCGGCCTCCCTGCCGCCGATCACCTTCCTGCCGAACGACAAGCGCCGCTATCTTATGACCGAGGACATACTCCTCGCCTTCGCGGACAGTATTTTCGAAATGTACGATGTGCTCGAAAAGACGGTCTTCTGCGTCACGCGAAACGCAGATGTGCCGCTCGATGATGAGCCGTTCGGCTCGGAGCAGGTCGATCTGCGCAAGAAAATGGAGCGCATGCTGCGCCAGCGCCGCCGCATGGCGATCGTCCGCGTCGAACTCAGCCGCCCGGTGTCCTCCCACTTCAAGGAGTGCCTCCACAAGCGTTTCGAAGTCACCGACGAGCAGATCTTCCTCTCCCGCAGTGCGCCGCTGCGCATGAGCTACGCCTTTTCTCTGGGCGATTATCTGAGCGACGGCCGACGCTCCCGCCTGAGTGATCCTCCGTTCATTCCACAGCAGCCTGCCATGCTCCCGGCCGGACAGAGCCTGCTCAAGACCGCGCTTCAGCGCGATGTGCTGCTTTCCTATCCGTATGAGAGCATGGAGCCCTTTCTCCAGATGATCCGCGAGGCGGCAAACGACCCGTCCGTCCTCTCCGTCCGCATCACGATCTACCGTCTCGCGAGCAAGGCGAAGCTGGTCGAATATCTGTGCGCGGCGGCGGAAAACGGCAAGGATGTGACCGTTCTGATCGAGCTGCGCGCCCGTTTTGACGAGCAGAACAACATCGACTGGTCCGAGCGTCTGGAGGAAGCCGGATGCAAGATCATCTACGGCTTTGAGGACTATAAGGTGCATTCCAAGATCTGCCTCATCACGCGCCGGGAACGCGGCGGCGTGCGCTATATCACGCAGGTCGGCACCGGCAACTACAACGAAAAAACCGCCCGTCAGTATACCGATGTTTCGCTCGTCACCTCGAGCGAGTCCATCGGCATGGATGCCGCGCAGTTCTTCAACAATATGGCCATGAGCAACCTCAACGGACGTTATAACCGGCTGCTCGTCGCGCCGACCAGCCTCAAAAACAATATTCTGTCGCTCATGGACGGCGAGATCGCCAAGGGCAGCGACGGCTACATCCTGCTCAAATTCAACTCGCTGACCGACATCGACATGATCGAGAAGCTGCACGAGGCATCCTGCGCCGGCGTTACCGTGGAAATGATCATCCGCGGCATCTGCTGCCTGCTTCCCGGCGTTCCCGGAAAGACCGAAAACATCACCGTTACCAGCATTGTCGGCCGTTTTCTCGAGCATTCGCGTATCTATGTGTTCGGCCGCGGCGAAAACGAGAAAATGTACATTTCCTCGGCCGATCTGATGACGCGAAACACCGAGCGCCGCGTTGAAATCGCCTGCCCGATCGACAGTCCGGCGGTCCGCGCACGGCTGCATGATATTCTGTTCGCCATGCAGCACGATACGGTCAAGGCGCGCGTGCTTCAGCCCGACGGCAGCTACCAGAAAAAGCCTGCCGTCCCCGAACCGATCTGTGCGCAGGATCTGCTGATGCAGCAGGCCGTCAGCATGGCGCGCGAGCAGGCGCAGCACGCCTCTGAGGAGGAGCGCGGCCTGCTGCACTGGCTGCGCCGGCTGTTTGTAAAAGACTGATCTTATCCCCCATATACGTCAAAACCGAGGACTCTGTCCTCGGTTCTGAGACTGTCGAAAAACTTCGTTTTTCCGACAATCTGTGTTTTGACTTCGCAAAACACGGA
>ENA-ORTV01003012-ORTV01003012.1-human-gut-metagenome-genome-assembly--contig:-NODE-3012-length-14839-cov-2.167140_pt1 | contig 14839 bp, 6 predicted proteins | sample MGYA00241915_ERZ509194 | MGnify/ENA primary metagenome ERZ509194 (study PRJEB26280, sample SAMEA2338810) | human gut metagenome | biome: human gut; feature: human-associated habitat; material: faeces... | reverse complement strand
CATGGATTATAAGCGGGCGTTTCAGCTCCTCCGCCAACAGTATATGTTGGCAAAAGACTGAATTTTGCGGTTCGTCGTCCGGGTTTTTAATGCCGTCCAGCCCGCATTCGCCAATCAGCGCTTCCGGAAAGCGGGCCAGATATTCGCGCAGACGCGGCAGCCAATCCGGTTTGGCCTCCTGCAGGTACCACGGGTGAAGCCCGAATGCCGGAACTACCGTGCCCGGATACTGTTTGGCAAAGCGGGCAACCTTATCCCAGTCAAACATTCCGGTTGCGGCGCAGACAAGCCGGTCAACCCCGCCGATCAGCGCTTCTTTAACGATATCCGTTGCAAATCCGGTCTTATAATCTTGCAAATGGAGGTGAGTGTCGATAAACTGCATTTAAATTTCCTATTCAAATTTAAGAGGATAATAGGCAGAAATGAGTATTTTGACAAGACCGATTTTAGAAATCAACCTTGATAATCTGACGGAAAACTATCTGACCCTGCAAAAAATTTCGGGCAAAGCCACGGCGGCCGCCGTGGTGAAAGACGATGCCTATGGCCTGGGCGCGGCAAAAGTCGCCGGTATTTTATATCGCCGGGCCAAATGCCGCCATTTTTTTGTGGCCCATGCGGTTGAAGGACGCGCGGTCAGAGAAGCGGCGCCTGACGCACAGATTTATGTTTTGCAGGGAATCGGTGAAGATTCTCTGGCTGATTTTGAAGCGGCAAAATTAATTCCGGTTATCAGCGACAGAGAGCAGCTGGCTTTCTGGAAAGAACACCGGATTTCCGGCATCAAACCGGCCGTTAACATCGAAACCGGATTGAACCGCCTCGGTTTTCGGGAATATGAACTTTCGGAAATGCCCGATGCGGACAAAAAAGAATTTTCGCTGGTGATGTCGCACCTGGCCTGCGGCGACGCACAAGGACATTTTATGAATCAACATCAACTGGACATGTTCCAATTTCTGCGCGAAACCTATTTTCCCAAACTTCCGGCCAGCCTTTCAGCTTCCGACGGAACTTTTCTCGGAGCGGATTATCTGTTTGACATGGTCCGTCTGGGAGCGGCGGTTTACGGCATTAACACCGCTCCGTATCGGGAAAATCAGATGAAAAACGTGGTTACCGTAAAGGCGCCGGTTTTACAGATTGCCGACTTACCGAAAGGCGACTTTGTCGGATATTCGGCAACTTACCGCGCCAATGCCAACCGTAAAATAGCCATTGTTTCCATCGGCTACGGCGACGGTATTCCGCGTTCACTGTCCAATGTGGGCAAAGTTTTCTTCAATTTGTGCGACAAGCTGCATGAAGCGCGGATTTTGGGACGCGTTTCAATGGACAACGTTATTTGTGACGTCACCGACATATCCAATCTGCAAGCAGGGGATATGGCGCATTTGATTGCCGATTTTTATACACTGGACGATATGGGACGCGTTGCCGGCACCATCGGCTATGAAATCGTTTCAAGAATCGGCAAAAATCCTCGTTTTATCCGCCGCTATATCGGTGATGACGAAGACTAAAGCCTCTCAAACAAAAGCACCGCCAAAAGGCGGTGCTTTTTTATACTGTCGAATCAGAATTAAAGGTCAAAAGTGTTGAACTTCTTATTCAGGAGAGCCTGATTCAATTCTTCACTCCCCTTACCGGTTTTGACACCCGTGTCGGCACTTCTTGTTGCCGTGCCGCCCTGTTCAGCCGAGAAGTTCTGCCGGGAGTCAACACGGACAACATTGCCCTCACCGTCAACGCCGACATTAGTATTCAGACGAGCGCCCTCACTGTTGATATTTTCATCCAGCGGGCCGTTGCCGCCAACACCTTTCAGAACAGGCTGGTCCAGCTCTCCGGGAGCTTCCGGCGCCGTAACTGTCGGCTGGTCAACCTGAACCGGATCAATGTAAGTCGGAATCGGCGTCGGATCAACACGCAGCGTAACCGGGGTCGGCTCAATCGGCGGCAGATTCTGAACCGGAGCCGTCGGATTTGCCGGTTCAACCGGGGTTGTTACCGGCGGAACATGACCGCCGATACGACCCGGAATAATCGTGGTCTTATCACAGTCAACATGAACGCTCCGCGTATAAATATTCGGGTCAGTATAGCCATAGTTCGGATCTTTCGGGAAACCGACACCGTGCGGATCCTGAACCGAATCGGTAAACTTATCAGCCAGACGGCTGAAATATTCAACCGACGAAATATTACGGACTTCATCACAGTCTCTCAAAAGTTTTAAAGCCGTATCGTCACCGTAATACAAGAGGTTAACACGTCCGAGGTTAACGGCCATTTCCGGCGTCATGCCCTCAGGAAGTTTAACAATATCATCATTGACATTGGCAACCATGAGATCCGAATCCTGAACGATGCGCAGGTTCCGGACATAAACGGCCTGCTCGCGGGCTCCTACCGTATATTCATGGGCGGAAGCGGCAACATCTTCACCGGCAACGGCCTCAGGCGCACTGTTAACTGCGGCAGTGTCCGCTGCGGCAACATTATTGTCCTGCCAAGGCAACGGTTTGAACAAAGGTGCCGTCTCTTCAGCCGGGCGCTCAATATAATCAGAAATACCGTTGTGGTTTTCATCAAGCATCGGCGTCACATTTTCAGAAGCCGGCTGCTCGGGAACCGGCGTGCTTACCGTATCATGATGCGACTGGGCAAGATGATCGGCAATTTCATAACCAACACCATACATACCAAGCGAGAAAATCGCACGTTTGACGGCTTTGCCGCGTTCTTCCGGATTGTCCCAGGCCTGAGCGATATCCGTTGCGCCGCGAGCCAAGACAACCCCGGCCGCCGTTAAAGCTTTGGCCTGTGTCAGCGGCGCGATTGATGCAGCGCCGGCCTGGGCTACGGTTGAACTCAAGGTGATTGCAGAAGCAACCTGTGCACCGGCGATGGCGAAAGATGCAACGGAAGATCCCATATACAGACCGGCCATCAAGGTGTCTTTTTTATGCTCTTTCATATACTGCCAGAAATTTTTCATCTGCGGATTAACGCGGGCTTCTTCACGATAAGCCTTTACCATCGGGTGAACCCGGCGATAATAAGTCCAGGCACCGAAAGCAGCCATACCGGCCGGACCGCCGAGACCGGCCACAAAGGCCATTCCGACATCTTTATAGACGCCCTGTTCCGCCAAAATCTGCGAATAAGTGCGGGCTTTAATATAGGTTTCCTTCAATTTGTTTTTCAAATTTGCGTTAGCGGCGGCAACTTTGTCTTTAAAGCGGGAAGCCAAAGACAGCTTTTTGAATTTGTCGGCCAGCTTGTCGGCAAAATTGCTTAACGAAACGACCTGCGCAGCCATCACGCCGGAAACGGCGGCCGTTGAAACACTCTGTTTTTGTCCGGCAAGGATAGAAAGCAAATTGTCTTTGGTCTGAGCTGCCGAGGTTGAACCTTTTACCCAGTTGTTGGTGGCCATAATTCCGTAGATGCTCAGGTCAATGTTGTCACGCAGGCGGCGGTTATAGCTTTCCTGAGTCAGCGGTTCTGTCGTGTTATATAATTCAGAGGTCGTTTTTAATTTGGCAATTTCAATAATGTTCGGCGCAACGTCAATTTTCTGGCCGTTTTCGTTAACGACTTCCAAATTGCCGAGATATTTGCGGCTGGCGGCAAAATCTTTGTTTTCGGCATTCAGAGGATCAACCTTGCTTAAAGTTTCAATCTGCTTTAAGTTATCTCTGACCAAGGCTTCTTCATCGCTGTCAACTTTGGCAGCGCCGCCTCTGATGTTCTGATTGCCGTTATTCCCGTCTGCCTCGAGAATAGCCTCCAGTCGGCTGCCTGCCACATGCATCAGCTTATTGAACTGGGTTTTGTATTCGGCATTGTCTTTCAAAGCCGAATAGATTTCAACCAGTTCCTTATCGCTCAAATCTTGCAAACCGTTTTGTACTTTGGCAGCAGCAGTTTTAGCGTCCATAACATTAACTCCTCTAAATTTTGCTTGATTGGCAGTAATTTACCATAATTTTATCAATTGTTCAACAGGTTTTTGTCAAATTAGGCAATTTTTTTATTATTTCACAAATCTGTAACAAAACAGCCGCCCGAAGACGGCTGTTTTGTCATCAATCCATTTCTTTTTGTTTTCTTAACATCGGATTGGGCTGGTTTGAGGAACGTTCACCTGATAATTCGGAACTCCGAATTATTTTTCCTTCCCGATCATGAGCCAAGCCATATTTGTTTAAATTCTCCTCATGGCGGGACAGATAGAGCTGTTCTGCTTCTGTCAAACTTTCACCCTGTCCGGCACGAGCCATCAAGTCATCATAAACTTTTTCTCCGACGGTTAAATTTTGAACTATCAGGCGTTTTTCCTGTTGGGCAAACCGATTATCAAAATGGTTTCCGCCTTTATCTTGTGAAACATCTATCAGGCCGTCAAATTCCCGGGTATCTTTGAAAGAAATATTTATATCTTTCATTCCAACATTAAACTTATTTCCTTCCAGACTGATGCTGTAAGAACCCCCGCTTTCAAGCGTGTGAACCGGCGCAGGATCAGAATTACTCGTCTCTGTTTCGGCCAAACCCAGACGTTGTTTGCTTTCATCCAAACGTCTTTGAGTTTCCGTTTCTTCTTTAGGCGTTTCCGGGGTCTGCTCTTTGGAAGCATCCGCTACCGGCGTCTCTTTATTTCCGTTCAACGCTTCCGGAGTTTCAACGTTAGTATGCTCACTCTCCTGCGTGCCGAAATTCTGAGCTTCGTAATATTTTGCCATGCGGTCAAAGTCTTTTTCCATTTGTCTCAGGCTGGCTTCCTCTGAACATCCTCTGCTGCGCAGTTCAGCATCACGGGCATTCATAAAAGCGGCCTGTCTGTCACTGATTTCTCCGTTGGCGACAGCTTCTTTCATAACCTCGCTGACCGGCCGGTCTCCGGTACGCATTTCATGAATGACTTTGGAAGCTCCTTCATAAAATTTAGCGTCTTTTACATCCGCGCTGTAAGTTTCCGGATGCTCTGTGCCGGTTTCGGCAGCGTTTTGCAGACTTTCGGCCAAACGGACTTCTTCGGCATTTTCTTTCATGGCGTCAAGGGTTTTGTCCACTTCTTTCAGGCCGCGGCGGACATCTCTCCGGCTCAGTTCTTCGTCATCAACCTTACCGTCCTGATTGCCGTCTCTGCCGTCAAGCTCGTGTTTTATCAGGTTGCCGACTTCATTTCCCTGCTGTTCGGACATTTCACCGGCAGCAACCCGGCTGCTCATATAAGTATCGATTTGTTCTTCGACACTTACATTCTCATCTTTGCGGGCCGCATTGATCTGAGATTTGAGAGACTTCTCATCTTCCGGCTTGCTTAAAGAATCTTTTTCTTCCTGATAATAAGCTTCATCACGCACGGCTTCAGGCGCTGCCGGAGCCGGTTTTTCCTCCTCCGGTTTCGGATTTCCGCCCTCCGGCGGTACAACCGTCTGTTCCGGTGCCGTCGGCGTTGTCTTCTGCTCATCTCCCGAAGGAACGGTACGGCTGCTTCCCGGAATTTCACCGTTATGATAGCCGCGATCAGAGAAGTCATCGACACTTCCGTTCAACTTGGCAAAATCTTCCGGCGTCCATGACTTGATACTCTCCGTCAGTTTGGCAGAGCTTTGCCAGCCGTGCCCCAGCGCCTGATTTATTTCTGCCGGGGTCTGCTGAATATCCATGGCCAGTTTATAGGCATATTCTTCTTTGCTTTCAATTCCTTCAGGCAGTTTAATCTCGCCCTTTTCTATCATATTATAAATATGCTGCGTATTTTCTTCGCCCAAAAACTTATTGGCCCGGTTCTGCCAGAAGCTTGTGTTTTCCTGAGCGGTTTCCGCGGCCGGATGTTCATGATATCCGCGTGGCGTATCGTCCTGCCGGGCCGTATCAAAAGAATGCGGTTCAGGTTCAGGAGCCGACGGTTCCTGATGAGACCAAGGCATTCTGAACCAGTTATGGGCCGGTTTATCAGACAGAGATGACTCATCCTGATTTGACCAGGGCATTTTTAACCAGTCATGAACCGGTTTGTCGGCCGGGCGCTCCAGATAATCAGGAATTCCGTTATGGTTTGCATCCCATTCCTGTTTCGGCTGAACCTGGTGTTTGAAATCGTCACCGTCTACCGGCGATTCATGCGCCTGAGGCGAATCCGGATTGTTGGCTTTCATAAAACCGGTAAAGCCCAAGCTGATTAAACTACCGGTCAGAACGCCGCCAAAGGATTTCCAGGCATTCCGGCGCAGTTCCTTTCTTTTTTCGGGATCTTTTTCCCTGAACGAGGCAACCATATCAATCGCCCCGGCAGAAAGGCCGCCGGTCAGAGAAATTCCCATACGGGCCATCCGCTGGCCGTCCTGAGTGGTGGCTGCCACCTGCTCGCCAAAACGTTTGCCCCAGGAAGAAATTTTTTCGGTCCAGGGAATGTCTTTACCCGGTTCGGTTCCGGAAAAAGCATTGCTGACCGTTTGTTTCATTGTATCCCAGGTGTTGCCCAGGCCGTTTTGATAAACTTGTCCGCTCAGACCGAAATCATTGACGTTCAATCCGTCAAGCCCGACCATGTAGCCGGACATTACCGTACCGGCAACACTGACAGCCAGACCAATGGCTTCTTTCGGATTTTTTCTCAAATAGCCGAACCAGTTTTTATACTGTCCGTCTTTATTGGCTTCCCGATAATGTTTAACACTGTCTCTGATTGCCTTGCCGGTTTTATAAACCGACAGGGCAGCCAAACCGACGCCGCCGGTCGTTAAGCCGATTGCCGAGCTGACAGCCAGATTTTTGAGGAACGGGTATGCCTTGGGATATTTCTTGGCCAAGCGCTTGTCAAAGTCTTTAATCCGGCTCCACAGGGATTTATGTCCGGTTTTTTGAGCCACGCGTCTGGAAACATGTTCCAAAACGGACGTGCGGGAGGCCAGCGTGGTCAATGCCGCCGCATTGCTGACTTTGAAACTGTTGTTTTCCCCTTTTACCGCAGCAGAAATAAATTCCTGCGCCTGTTGATTAAATTCTTCAGGTTTCTGCGGATGCTCAGGGTCGGCTTTGGCGGCATTTTCCGCCATTTGTGCTGCAATCAGGCTGACCATGCCGGCCTGCATGTGAGTTGCATAAGCCTCGGTCAGCAGCTGTTGCTGCTGTTCTTTGCTTAATTTGGCAAAATCAGGATTCAGGCTGAGTTCCAACATGGCTTCGTTATAAGCCAGTTCAGCCATATTTTGTTTGAAATCATCTTTGTTTACGGCATCAAAATCTTTATTACCGTTCTCGATTTCAAGTTTGTCATAAAAGCGGTCAATTTCATTGAACTCGGGATGAAGAAGTTTTCCTTCCTCATCTTTGGCAAAGGGATCAAAATCTTTGCCCAACGCCTCCAGCGCCTGCTGGTTGGCTTCCAAGTGCGGGGCGCTTTCCGGCGTCAGATTGGAAAGGCCGTATTCGGCATCAAATTCCTGATAGAATTTATTGAGGCTGTCGCCGATTTTGGCATTGCGGTCTTTCTTTTCCTGACTGTTATTATTGGCCTGAATGTCGTTGCTGACTTTCAGCCATTCGGAATATTCGGGAGCAGTTTCCATGGTCCAGGGCTGCTCGGGATTGGCCGAAGCCATCAGCTGTTCGGCATAGTCGGCCATTTTCAGTTTGGCTTGCAGAGCTTCCGGACGGGTAGCCTGGGCAATTTTATCGTCAAGGAGACCTAATACGCTCCATGCCTGGCGGATTTCTTCATAACTTAATTTGCTCAAGTCTCCCCGGGTGAGGGCTATGGCTGCCCGATATTCTTCTTGGGAAACGGCTTCATTTTCCGGGTTTTGCGGCTGTGCCGGAGCATCGGCATTTTCCGGATTTTGCTCATCTTGCGGCGCGGGTGTTTCGCCGGAGGTTTGATTCTCGTCCGAAGGCCGGTCGTTTGCCGGTGCCGAATCGGCAACATCAGCGGAACGCAATTCCGCAAGGTAACCGTCAAAAGCTTCCGGGCTGAAAGTTACCGCAGCATCCGCATTATGGTCAAGCAGCGCCTGACGCTGTTCCGGCGTCAGGTTGGTTTGAGCTTCAAGCCATTGTTCAAAGGTTACCCGTTCCGGCTGGGCCGTCTGCCCGTCACTATTGCCCATAACGTCGTTAACTTCCGAAACTTCGTCCGCTGTTCCCTGAGAAAGAGCATCAAGATTAATTGTTGTATCTTCATTATTCTTATCAGCCATAACCGTATCCTTTAAATATAACTCGCATTAAATAAATGGTAACATACCGCAAGTATATTTTCAATAAATTTTGTCAAGAATATTGTCGATTTCAGTAAAATGTAACCAAACCTTAATATTTGGCTTTCAGTTTAACTGATAATGGTTAAATTTTATTTAGTTTTTGCCGGCGGCGGCCAAGCCCTAAAAAAAGGCGCCGCAGCGCCTTAAAAAACTTAGCTGCACTTAATGCAGAGAAGTCCGGCAAAATCTTCAATACGGAAAAAATCCCGCCGAAGCGGGATTTTCCTTTGATCTCTGCCTTATGCCCGTTTTTGCTGATGAGTAGAAACAAAAGCATTTCGGGTATTGGTGTCCATCTCGACCACTTTGGTCGGTTTCTGAGTTGGTTTCAATCGGCCTTGAGCCATCAGAATCCGACGTGCCTTTTTAACTTCCTGATGTTTAGCTTCTTGTTCCGGTGTCCGAGCGGCTTTCCGCTTATTTAATGCCTCCTGTGCCTTAGACGGCTGCTGAGTTTCCGTTCCGGCAGTTCCTTCATTTCCGGTTATTCCCGCAAAATTGAATGTCTCAGGGTTGTTCGGGTCAGGCGTCCGGGCTGCTGTTTCCGCCGGTTTGCTGTCCTTCGGCGATGACAAATCTTCCCCTACGCCCTCATTTCCGGTAAGACCCGCAAAGTTATAGCTTTCCGGATTATTCGGTTCAGGGGCACGCGTCTCAGGCTTTTCTTCTCTGGTCTGAGGCTTGACTTCGGGTGCCGTCTGCTCTTGTTCTCTGCCCGCCGTCGGCGCAGGTTTTTCCTTGGCCGGGAACAATGTCGGATTTTGCTCGCGTATGGCTCCCATTTGTTCGTCCGTCAGGCCTTTTTCCTTAAAGCCCGTTTCCATCATGTTAACCAAACCGTTATACATTTCATCTCCGGGTTTCAGACCGTTTTCCGCACCCAGCTGCTTCAAAATACCCAGCTGTGATTGGACAAATTTGTCTTGTTCCTGGCTTAAAGGCGGAATTTCTTTTTCCTTCGGTTTTTCCGCGGTCGGCTGGGGAGCCGGAACTTCCTGCTCTTTGGGCTGTTCCTTAACCGGAGGCGTTTGGCTTTGGGATTCCTGTTCTTTGGTTTCTTCCGTTTTATAGGGATTCTTTATGCCAAACTGCTCCAACTGTGCCGCAACATTGCGATTGCGTTCTTCTTTGGCCACAACATGGTTGTGGTTCACCTTATCCTGAACCTCTTTGCTGATTCCCAACCAAGCCGCGGCTAACTGGGCATTTTCCGGCGTCAGCTGAACTTTGCCGGAATTAATGGCATCCAGATATTTATCTGCATAGCCCGACATATTATAATGAGCCCCGCTGCCGGCCGAATATTGGTCAAACAGATTGACATCCCGCAGCTGAGTCCAGGCAGCTGTTACCTGCTGCGCATTTAAGCGGGAAATTTTTTTCTCGTTTGAAGTCTGCTTGATGGCGGTTTTCGTATCTTGTGCCACTAAATTCGGATCCCCCAGCGCTTTGGCCTTCAACTTCTTATAGCCGTTGCGAATCCAGTTGACGCCGGCTTTGATTTTATTATAAGTCCACTTAGCGGCCTTATAGGGAAGAATGACCGGTGAAGCGACAACATAAGCAGTCATCCAGGCGGCTTGTTTGGTGCCGTTCCATACTTTTTTGCCGAAATTTTTAACTTTGTTGACACCGTTGTTAATCTTGTTTTTAACTTTGGTTACCCGATTGTTGATTCCGGTTTTAACGGCATTTACCGCACCGTTGATTTTGTTCTTGGCGGCATTATACCCCATAACAGCCAATTCTTTGACGCCGAAGGCCAGCACAAACGGCACTTCGGCAGCGGTTTTGGCTCCCTGTTTGACTTTTTGCGCCGCTTTGTTTTTAAATTCGACGGCTTTAGCCTTAGCCTGGGCAAACATTTGTTTTATTGCAGCTTTATCGCGGTTGTACTGCATCCGCCGCAGACGGTTGACCGCCTTTCCCTTGGCTGCCAAAGCCTTGGCCTTGTCAGAAACATGCTGTTTGACGGCAACGGCACCCTCTTTTATATTATGGGCCGTATTGACAACACCTTCTTTAAATTGCTGCTGAGCTGCTTTAGCCTGCTCGCTGACCCTTTCGCCGAAAGACTTTTCTTCAATGCCGCGCTCAACGTTGAACCATTTCTGTTCCGCATCTTTAAAAGTTTCAAAATCTTTTCCGCCGTCCATATACATGGTTGAAGGAGCATGATCAAGGATGGAACGGAAATTGTTCGTCTCCCGCGGATCCAGCTTATATTTGCCTTTTGCAACATTTTCAATCATCTTCCAGGCAACATCTCTGACCTGTGCCCGCTGGGCATCAGTAAAAGCGGCCGGATTGCGCTCCATTGCCAGCTGCAGATTAGAAATATCGCGCGGCTCAAGTTTTTCTATCGTGTCTCCGCCCAATTGAAACCAGGCCTGAGCCTGTCCCTCATTCATCGGACCAACGTAATATTTATCTTCTTCGGCCATAACACACCTCGCTTAATCTTCTATCTGCTTATTCTGACCTATTAAAACAGAAATTGGTTAAAATAACCTTATTCTTAATTTATCACAGTTTCTATCTTTTGTCCATAATTTTAGACAAATGTCATAAATCCGTTACATTCAGAATATATTAAATTCAGCTGTTTGTAAACCACAAATGGAAGTATATTTTATTTTTTTCCAAAGGTCTTACAACTACAGTTCATTAAACGTAAATTATTTTTCAACCTAACAATTTTTGCCGCCGGAACTAAGGACAAAAAAACCCCGCCGACGGGCGGGGTTTGGGAGGTTTGTTGTCTCTTAAGCAACTTTCGCATTGCTGACTTTGGCATCAAACACAAGTTTGGCACCTTCAATATCGGCTTCAGTTCCCGAGAGGCAGGAAGCTTCAATTTTAACCGCCAGAACCTGCTCGGCAACATAGGCTTTGTTTTCTTCCAGAGCTTTGGCCAGCTCGGCATCTGCCGTCTGATAGCAAAGTTCAATCCGGTCAGAAATGTTAAAATCTTTATCTTTGCGCAGGGTCTGCACCAAACGGACAAAGTCACGGGCCATTCCTTCGCGTTTCAACTCGTCAGTCACATTGGTATCCAACGTGACCACCGCTTTATTGTCGGCAAAGGATTTTCCGGCGACGCCGTCTTTCATCTCCAGACGGACTTCAAACAGGTCTTTCGTCAGGTTCTGACCGCCGATAGACAGGGTTCCGTCGGCGTTCAGCGTCCAGCTGCCCTGCTTGTAAGCCGCCATGACCGCTCCCATATCTTTACCCAGGGCTTTACCAAGCAACGGCGTATAAAGATAGATTTTCTTTGCGGCATAGTTTTCCAGATTGCTGTCGAATTTAACCTCTTTTCCATTCAGTTCGTCTTTGACTATTTCCTGATAAGCCGGATTCAATTCGGCGCCGATAACCGTCAGACTGTTCAGCGGCAGACGGTTGCGGAGATTTTTCTCTTCACGGATGAATTTGCCGGTTGAACAGAGATCCTGCACAAAGTCCATGGTGTTTACCAGATCTTCGTCATAATTTATGCCGCTCAGAGACGGATAGTCCGCCAAGTGGACGGATTCCTCTCCGGTAAGGGCCTTAAAGACATATTCGCAGAGGAAAGGCATAATCGGCGCGGCAATTTTGCAGACATTGACCAAAACGGTGTAAAGTGTGTCAAAGGCATTGGCATTCCCTTCCCAGAAACGGTCACGGGTGCGGCGGATATACCAGTTGTTCAAGACTTCCATAAAGTTTGCCAATTCGTTGGTTGCCAATGAAACGTCATAGGTTTCAAGTCCGGTCTTTACCACTTCGCCCAAATGTTTCAATTTTGAGAGAATATAATTGTCAATTGCTTCCGGCGAAGAGGCGATTTCTTTAGCCTTATATTCCTCGGCATTGGCGTAAAGGGTAAAGAAGTAAAACGCGTTCCACAACGGAATTTGTGCCACGCGGGAAGCCTTGGCGATTTCTTTGCCCTCTTTATCGACGGCGAGATTACCGCCTTTTAAAACCGGAGAAGACACCAGGAACCAGCGCAAAGCGTCAGAACCGATAGAATCCAACACTTCGTTCGGGTCGGGATAGTTTTTCAGGCGTTTGGAGAGTTTCTGTCCGCCCTCGGCCATCAGCAGGCCGGTACAAATACAGTTTTTGAAAGCCGGGCGGTTATGCAGCGCGGTTGACAGCACGGTCAGGGTATAGAACCAGCCGCGGGTCTGATCCATCGCCTCGACAATGAAATCAGCGGGAAAATGATTCTCAAACCATTGTTTGTTTTCAAACGGATAGTGAACCTGAGCATAAGGCATTGAACCGGATTCAAACCAGCAGTCAAAAACATCGCCGACACGGCGCATCATGGTTTTTCCGCTCGGGTCGTCCGGGTTCGGATAGACAACGTCGTCAATATAGGGCTTATGCAGGTTAGTCACTTCAAAACCGGTCTTTTCCTTAATTTCGGCAATAGAACCGAAAACATCAATACGCGGAAATTGCGGATTATCCGATTTCCAAACCGGAATCGGCGTTCCCCAGAAACGGTTGCGGGAAATCGACCAGTCGCGGGCGCCTTCCAGCCATTTACCGAAGCGGCCGTCTTTAATATGCTCAGGCACCCAGTTAATCTGCCGGTTGTTTTTAACCATATCGTCACGGAAATCGGTTACTTTAACAAACCAGCTGGACATCGCTTTGTAAATCAGCGGCGTGTCGGTACGCCAGCAGAAAGGATAAGAGTGGGTATATTGCTCTTTTTTAACCAGAAGGCCTTTTTCTTTCAGCAGCTGCATAATCGGTTCGTTGGTTTCAAAAACCTGTTTGCCCTCATAGTCGGGAACTTCGGCGGTAAATTTACCGGCTTCGTCAACCGGACAGACAACCGGGAAATTCTCATCATAAGCGCGGCAGGCTTCAAAGTCGTCCTGGCCGAAGCCCGGGGCAATATGGACAATGCCGGTACCGTCTTCGGTGGAGACGAAGGTTCCGCTCAGCACTTTGAAAGCGCCTTTGTTTTTCAGGTGTTTGAAATAAGGGAACATCGGCTCATAGCTCATGCCGACCAAATCTTTGCCTTTCAACGTCCCCGTTTGCGCGGCGTGTTCAAGCTGTTTTTTATAGCGGCCGAGCAAAGCCTGAGCCAGAATATATTTCTCGCCGTTTTCTTCCATGACCGCATAGTCGATGTCCTCACCGACCGCCAGCATCAGGTTTGACGGCAGTGTCCAGGGCGTGGTCGTCCAAACCAGCATATTCATGCCGTTTTCGAGCTTGAACATAACGGTAATCGCGTTATCGGTTTTATCCTGATAGCCCTGATTGACCTCAAAGTTAGAGAGCGGCGTTTCCGCGCACCAGGAATAAGGCAGCACGCGGTAATCCTCATAAACCAAACCTTTGTCATAGAGCTGTTTAAAGTTGGAGATAACGCTTTCCATAAACGGCAGATCCATGGTTTTGTAGTCATGGTTAAAATCAACCCAACGGCCGATACGCTTAAACATGTCAACCCAGATGCCGGAATATTTCAGCACGTCGGAGCGGCAAAAGTCATTAAATTTTTCAACGCCGAATTCCTCAATCTGTTTGCGGCCTGAAACACCGAGCTGCTTTTCGGCCGACATTTCCGCCGGCAGTCCGTGGCAGTCCCACCCCAGACGGCGCTCAACCTTTTTGCCGTTCATGGTCTGAAAGCGAGCAACGACATCTTTGACATAAGAAACCATGATATGCCCATAATGCGGCGTGCCGTTGGCGAACGGAGGGCCGTCATAAAAAACGAATTCCGCCGCACCGTCGCGGTTACGGACTGATTTTTCAAAAGTTTTGTCTTCTTCCCAAAATTTGAGAACTTCATTTTCCAGCTCGACAAAGTCGGCTTTGGCCTTGACTTCTTTATAGTATTTGGTCATCTTTGACATACCCACAGATGTTGAAAAGTTAAATTTGATTAAAATTAAAAAAGATTTTTATATACGCAAAACGAATCCCCCTAGGGGATAATGATGAAAGGAATGTAAGGTCTAAAAAAACGTTTCATTTTGCATTCGGCATTGGCAGATTTGATAACCAGAGCCATGATTGCATCGCGTACCGAAATTTTTTCGCCGGCGCGCAAGCCGAGTTTGGAAGGAGAACGGTTGGCGGCGTTTCGGGATACGGGCAATTTGTCGTCCATGCGGATCAGCCCTTTTTCCAGAGCGTCAAAGGTGATGTAAAGAGTCATTACTTTGGTCAGAGAGGCCGGATAACGCAACTGATCGGCCGCCGAAGAAGATAAAATCTCTCCGGAATCGGCATCGATGATAATAGATGAAGTTGACGCTTTGGCCGGAACTGAAAGCAAGAAAGCCAAACTGCAAGCGGCAACTGCACATTTCAAAGATGAAAACAGTTGATTTATAACGGTATCTTTCATTTATTATTGCTCTTAACCCATTTACTTTTATGCGTACTCTACGCTGAAAAAGAAAATAAATTATTAATTTTTTTGGCGCAAGATAAAAAAATTAGATAATTTGTCTTGACTTTATTGCCGATTGTTTGTAAAAGCAGATAGTCGAAATGATGGCGAATGTAGCTCAGTTGGTAGAGCCCCGGTT
>ENA-ORTV01002989-ORTV01002989.1-human-gut-metagenome-genome-assembly--contig:-NODE-2989-length-14947-cov-4.582998_pt1 | contig 14947 bp, 14 predicted proteins | sample MGYA00241915_ERZ509194 | MGnify/ENA primary metagenome ERZ509194 (study PRJEB26280, sample SAMEA2338810) | human gut metagenome | biome: human gut; feature: human-associated habitat; material: faeces... | reverse complement strand
ATCAAACTTTTCTGACCGCCGTCTCTTTCGAAACAGCTTATTTATTATATCAAACCGAAATCCGTTTGTCAAGAACTTTTTTCGTTCTTTTCAAACCGCTTTTCAGTTCGACCGCCGCGCCTCTCAGCGACAGCTTTAATAGAATACCACAGTGAGAGGCCGGTGTCAACACTTTTTTACTGCAATTCCGAGTTTTTCTTTCAAAGTCTGTCAAGAAAGCTGTGACGGCCGTTTTCATCGCGCCATCCAAGCAGTTTTCCCGTATCCACATTCTTGACCGCATTGAAGATATTCGCCTCGATCTGCGGATTTATCGACGCAAGAGACGCGATCATCTGCTTGATTTCCGCGCGTTTTGTGTCGTTTTCCAGTTTTTTCGCCGGACAGTCGCAGGGCAGGAAGGTCAGTCCGCAGAATTCCGCCCATTCCACAACATTTGCCTCGCGTGTGAAGTAAAGCGGACGGATCAGCTCCATCCCCTCGTAGTTTTTCGCCTTCACGCGCGGCAGCATCGCCTGCACCTGGCCGCCGTAGATCAGACCCATCAGCACCGTGCCGATCGCGTCATCATAATGGTGGCCAAGGGCGATTTTGTTGCAGCCGCGCTTTTTTGCCTCGGCATAGAGATAGCCGCGGCGCATTTTCGCGCAGAGGAAGCACGGATGCTCCGCCGAATGGCTGCCTGCGATGCGCAGCACATCTGTATCGAAGATCTCGAGCGGAATGTCCAGTTTCCGCGCATTCTCCTCCAGATGTCTGCGGCCTTCGGGCGCATATCCGGGATCCATCGCCAGAAATTTCAGCTCGAAATCCACCGTGTGCTGCAAATCCCGCAGCAGCAGGCCGAGCAGCATGGAGTCCTTGCCGCCCGAGATGCACACCGCGACGCGGTCGCCCGGGCGCACCATGTCATATTCCTTTACCGCATCCACAAACGGCTTGCGTATCGTGCGCACAAACTCGCGCTGCAACGTCTTTCTGATCTCTCCTGCTGTCATTTTACGCCCTTCTTATGCTGAAAATGGTAGGTGATGCGCGCGAGCAGGCTGTCCGGCGCGAAATGCCGCGCGACCGTCATCGCCTTCATGGCAAGGCCCGGAACGATGACCGTTTTCCCGGCGAACATCCCGTCGACCGCTTCCCTTGCCACACGCTTCGCGTCCAGACCGTTCAGCGCGAACCTCACGCCGGCGACCTTGTTGAACTCGGTGTCGACCGGCCCCGGACAGAGTGCGCACACCTTGACCGCGCTGTTTCTGTGCCGCAGTTCCTCACGCAGCGCCTGCGTCAGACGGAGCACATAGTTTTTGGTCGCGTAGTAGGTCGCCATGAGCGGGCCGGGCAGGAAGCCGGCCGACGAGGCGACATTCAGAATATACCCGTGGCCGCGCTTCGCGAAATCCTGCACCGCGAGCTTGGTCAGAATGTGCACCGCACGGATATTCGTGTCGATCATGCGCAGCTCTTCGTCCAGATCGGTGTCCAGGAACTCGCCGAACAGGCCGAAGCCCGCATTATTTATCACGATCTCGAGATCGTCGCCGCGCACCGCACTGTACAGCAGGCGGCATTCCTCCTCATCGCTCACATCCGCCGCGATCACATGGCACACGGTCGGCAGCTCGGCCGCAAGCTCGCGCAGACGCTCCTCGCGCCGTGCGCACAGCACCAGCTCACAGCCGCGCTCAGCGAGTGCGAACGCCATTTCGCGCCCCAGTCCCGAGGACGCGCCGGTAATCAGCGCCTTCATATAACTCCCTCCATTTCCCGGTGTTTCGGTATAATATATCAGTGTAGCACAGCCCGTCCCGCCCGTCAAACAGAAAACGGAGACCGTTCCTTGCAGACAGGTCTCCGTTTCGTGTATATTTGCTGTAATCTTACTTCATGAGGTTGCCGTCGTCAAAATAGTTGATCTTCATCGCGGCGCGGACATCTGCGAGGGTCTCCGCAGCCTTGCGCTCTGCGACCTCGCTGCCCTTCCTGAGAATCTCATAGACCTCCGGCTTGCGCGCCTCCCAGTAGGCGCGGCGCTCGCGCATCGGGCCGAGGATGGACTGCATGACGTTATTGAGGAACTTCTTTACCTTTACGTCGCCCAGACCGCCGCGCGTGTAGTGCGCCTTGAGCTCGTCGAGATTGCTGTACTCCGGCAGGAACTCCGCAAAATGCTCGTCGGTGCAGAAGGCGTCCAGATAGGTGAACACGGTATTGCCCTCGAGCTTGCCCGGGTCCTCGATGCGGATATGATCCGGATCGGTGAACATGGACATGATCTTGGTGCGGACAGTCTTTTCATCGTCGGCCAGATAGATGCAGTTGCCGAGCGACTTGCTCATCTTCGCCTTGCCGTCCGTCCCCGGCAGACGCAGGCAGGCGGAGTTGGACGGGAGCATGATCTTCGGGTCGGTCAGCGTCTCGCCGTAAATGCGGTTGAAGGAATGCACGATCTCGCGGCACTGCTCGAGCATGGGCATCTGGTCCTCTCCGACCGGTACGCAGGTCGCGCGGAAGGCGGTGATGTCGGCCGCCTGGCTGATCGGATAGCAGAAAAAGCCGACCGGAATGCTCGACTCAAAACCGCGCATCTGAATCTCGGACTTTACGGTAGGATTGCGCTGCACGCGGGAAACCGTGACGAGGTTCATGTAGTAGAACGTCAGCTCAGTCAGCTCGGGCACCATGGACTGAATGAAGATGTTGACCTTTTCCGGGTCGAGACCGCAGGCCAGATAGTCGAGCGCGACCTCCATGATGTTCTGACGGACCTTCTCCGGGTGCTCGGCGTTGTCGGTCAGCGCCTGCGCGTCCGCGATCATAATATAGATCTCATCGAACTCGCCCGAATTCTGAAGCCTGACGCGCTCGCTCAGCGAGCCGACGTAGTGGCCGACGTGCAGACGGCCGGTCGGACGGTCGCCGGTAAGAATGATCTGTTTCATTGGTATATCTCCCTTTTTCGGGACGCGATGCCCGGTTTTCAGCCGTTTCCGCGGCACTTGATTTACATGGGTGGATTTTACCGCATCATCGAGTAAAATCGTACGGTATTGCATTAATTATAATGTAAGAATGCGCCGCTGTCAACTGCGGCCGTTCATCGAAACAAACAGGATTCTTTCGAAAATATTACACTTTTTCGACAGGCAGCGCCCCCGCCGTCGTTTTACTGCTCTTTTCATCCGGGCGCGGAAATGCTATACTATACTTACAGGTTAGAAATATATTCTTCGTTACAGATCGGAGGGAAAGATATGGAGGAGTATACGCTTGACGGCAGGCTGCTGACGCTGCTCGCGCAGCCGCTCCGCATCGAGGAGATCCGCCGCGCGCTGCCCGACATCGGAAAGCACGAGCTGAAGGATGCGCTCGACCGTCTGACGCAGGACGGAAAGATCATGAAAAACAAGAAAAACCGTTTTGCGGTGGCCTCGCACTACGGCTGCGCCACCGGCACGTTCCTCGCGACCGAACGCGGCTTTGCCTTTGTCGCGCCCGACGTCGAGCCGGGTGAGCCCAAACCGGACGATTATTTCATTCCGCCGAACGCCGGCGGCGGCGCATGGCACGGCGACAGGGTGCTCGTCAAGGTCAGCGAGCGCAAAAACAACCGCGGCCGCCGCGAGGCGACGGTGCTGCGCGTCCTCAGCCGCTCCGGAAAGGAGCTGACCGGCGAGCTCGTGCAGCGCGGCAAGGCATTTTTCGTGCAGCCCTCGTCCAAAAAGTACCCCGAGATCGCGGTCAGCCGCCGCGACATCGGCGACGCACAGGTCGGCGACTGCGTGGCTGTCGAGGTGACGAGCTACGGCGACGACACCTATCATCCGCAGGGCGTCGTATCGGCGGCGCTCGGCGAAAACGGCACGATGGAGGCGTCTATCGCGGCCATCCTGCATGAAAACGGCGTGTTCGACGTATTCCCGGACGAGGTCCTGAAGCAGGCGGACGCCATTCCGCAGCAGGTCGACCTCGCCAGCGCAGGAAAGCGTCTCGACCTGCGCGACAAGCTCATCTTTACCATCGACGGCGACGACGCGAAGGACTTCGACGACGCGGTCTCGCTCGAAAAGCTCGATAACGGCCATTATCTGCTCGGCGTCCACATCGCGGACGTCAGCCACTATGTCACGCCGGACTCCCCGCTCGATTCAGAGGCGTTCCGTCGCGGCACCTCGGTCTACTTCCCCGGTCACGTCGTGCCCATGCTGCCGTTCGCGCTGTCCAACGGCATCTGCTCGCTCAACCCGAACGTCGACCGTCTCGCCTTCTCCGCGCTCATGGAGATGGACGCGAGCGGCCGCCGCTTCGGCGCGCGCTTCTCCAAATCTATCATCCGCTCCAAGGCGCGCATGACGTACAACAAGGTCAATAAGATCCTCGCGGGCGACAAGGGTCTGCGCGAGGAATATGCCTTTCTCGTCGAAACGGCGGAAAAGATGAACGATCTCGCCCACGCGCTCTACAAACGCCGCATTGAGCGCGGTGCGCTCGAGCTCGATATTCCGGAGGCGGAGATCCGCGTGGATGAGGCCGGAAAGCCGGTCGAGATCTGCTTCCGCGAGCGCGGCGAGAGCGAAAAGCTCATCGAGGAATTCATGCTTCAGGCCAACGAGGCGGTCGCGGAGTTCATGTGCAAGCGCGAGCACCCGACGGTCTACCGCGTGCACGAAAACCCCGACCCGGACAAGCTGCGCGCATTCGCGCAGTTCGCGCGCCCGTTCGGCTACCGCATCGACCCGTCCAAGCCCGAGGACACCGCCCAGTTCCAGGTCGTGCTGCGCGGCGCGAAGAACGACCCGAAGCAGCGCGTGCTGCCCACCCTGCTGCTGCGCTCGCTCGCCCGCGCACGCTATGCGGATGAGTGCATCGGCCATTACGGCCTCAAGGCGAAGTTCTATCTGCATTTCACCTCCCCGATCCGCCGCTACCCCGACCTCATCGCGCACCGCATGCTGCAAAAGGCGCTCACCGGCGAGGAATTCACTGCCGCAGACGAAAACATGTGCGCCGAGGCCGCGCAGCAGTCCACAAGCCGCGAGCAGGCGGCAGATAACTGCGAGCGCGACATCGACAAGCTGTTCATCGCCGCCTACATGAAGCAGTTCATCGGCGAGGAGTTCGACGCCGAAGTATCCGGCGTGCAGTCGTTCGGCATCTTCGTCGCCCTCGCCAACGGCTGCGAGGGTCTGATCCGCGCCGAGCTGATGACCGGCGACTTCTACCAGTACGACGAGGAGCACATGGCCATGGTCGGCCGCCGCACCGGCAAGCGCTTCACCATCGGCACGCCCCTGCGCGTCAAGCTGCTCGCCGCGAGCGAGATCACGGGCCAGATCGACTTCGCCCCGGCGGAGGGCTCGCTGCCCGTCTCGGAAAAACCTGAGCGCGCGCCGCGCGATGACGACCGGCCGCCCTTCGGCAACCGCGCTTCGCGCCGCCGTCATTCGCACGGCAAGGGCCGCAGCGGCGGCCAGAAGGGCAAAAAACCGCCCACAAGAAAACGCAGATAACAGCAAAAGGAGACTCAGCATTGCCCGGACTCGTTTTAGAGGGCGGTACCTTCCGCCCGGTATTTTCCTGCGGCGTCATGGACGCGCTGCTCGACCATGACATCATGTTCGACTACGTCGTCGGCGTTTCCGCCGGCATCACCTACGCCATCTCCTACCTCTCCCGCCAGCGCGGGCGCAATCTGGAGGTGCTGCGGCGCTACCGCGGCGACAGCCGCTATTTCGGCGTGCGCAACCTGCCTCACGACCACTCGATCTTCGGCACGGATTTCGTGTTCGATACCATCCCAAACCAGCTCATTCCGTTCGACTGGGAGACATATCACCGTTATAAAGGCCGCATTCTGGTCGGCGTGACCAACGCCGAGACCGGCAGAGCCGAATATCTCGACGGCGCGAAGCTCGACCGCACCTGCACCATGCTGCGCGCGACCTGCGCCATTCCGCTCTACTTCCCGGCGGTGCAGCTGGGCGGCGGCACATTCTATGACGGCGGCGTCGCCGACCCCATCCCCATCGTCCGCAGCCTGCACGACGGCAACAGAAAGAACCTCATCGTGCTGACGCAGCCGAAAAGCTACCGCAAGACCCTGACGCGCGGCTTGAAATTCGCCGCCCATGCGCTGCACCGCAAATACCCGGCCATGACCGAAACCATGCTCGCGCGTCCCGGCCTCTACAACGACACGGTCTGCCTGTGCCGCCGTCTCGCGGAGGAAAACCCGGCGGACACGGTCCTGCTCCAGCCGGACGCGCCCCTCGCCACCTTCGAAAAAGATATTAAAAAGCTGGAATGGGGCTATGAAATGGGGTATAATATGACGTGTGACCGGATAGACGACATCAAATCGCTGTTCGTCTGACGGATAATAGAAATAAAAACTTTAGGGGGAAAAGAAAAACACATGCAGAACAACAGAATCATTCAGGTCGAGGACAAGGTCCCGCCGAGACTGCTCGTGCCGCTGTCCATCCAGCATATGTTCGCGATGTTCGGCGCATCCGTGCTCGTGCCGTTCATCTTCAAGATGAACCCGGCGATCGTGCTGTTCATGAACGGCATCGGCACGCTGCTGTTCATCCTGATCACCAAGGGCAAGGCGCCGGCTTACCTCGGCTCGTCCTTCGCGTTCATCGCACCCGCGACCATCGTCATCCAGAACTGGGGCTACCAGTACGCGCTCGGCGGCTTCGTCGCAGTCGGCGCGTGCGGCTGCATCCTCGCGCTCATCATCTACAAATGCGGCACGGACTGGATAAACGTCGTGCTGCCGCCGGCAGCCATGGGCCCGGTCGTCGCGCTCATCGGTCTCGAGCTGGCCGGCTCGGCGGCTTCCACCGGCTGCATCGTCGGCGACAGCGTGACCGTCGGCACGGTCGTCACCTTTCTCGTGACGCTCGCCGTTGCGGTATTCGGCAGCGTCATGTTCCGCGGCTTCTTCTCGACCATTCCGATCCTGATCGCGATCATCTGCGGCTACATTGCGGGCGTTATTACCGGCGTCATCGACACCCAGACCATCGTCGATGCGCTGCACACCAGCTTCATCTCCATTCCGAACTTCCAGACGCCGAAGTTCGACATCAACGCCATCCTGATCATCCTGCCGGTCATCCTCGTCATCGCGAACGAGCACATCGGCCATCAGCTCGTCACGAGCAAGGTCGTCGGCCGCGATCTGCTCAAGGACCCCGGCCTGCACCGCTCGCTGTTCGCGGATAACTTCTCGACCATGATCTCCGGCTTCATCGGTTCGGTCCCGACCACCACCTACGGTGAGAACATCGGCGTTATGGCGATCACCAAGGTCTACTCGGTGCGCGTCATCGGCGGCGCGGCAGTCATCTCCATCATCTGCTCGTTCGTCGGCCCGCTCGCCGCCCTCATCCAGACCATCCCCGGCCCGGTCATCGGCGGCATCTCCTTCCTGCTGTACGGCATGATCGGCACCTCCGGTCTGCGCATTCTGGTCGACAACCACGTCGATTACAGCAAGAACCGCAACATGATCCTGACGTCGGTCATCTTCGTCACCGGCCTGTCCGGCGTGACCCTGTCGCTCGGCGATGTATCGCTGTCCGGCATGACCCTCGCCGCTATCGTCGCAATGATCATGAGCCTCGTGTTCCATGCTCTCGACAGAGCAAAGCTCACCAACGACGTCTGATACCGGCACAAATAAGCAAAGCGCCTGCTCCCGAAAAGGGATGCAGGCGCTTTTTCTGCCTTTACATATGACGCATGATCCAGAGTGCAAGCCGTATAATCTCGACCGTCACGAACGCAAGAAACACTCCTGCCGCTGCCGCGGCCGCGTAATCTGCCGCCGGCGTCTGACAGGTGTCCGACACCATGGTGAAGAACAGGAAGAGCAGCGCGCTTGCCGCAAGGCCAATATCCCACCCGTGTTCCCGCCACTTCGGCTTTCTGACGCCGTCTGCCGGCGCAGGCTTCGCCGGGGTCTGCACCGGCTTTTCCTCCGGAGCAGACGTCTGTGCAGGCTGCGGCTCTGCCGCCTTCGGCGGCGTCACCGGCTTCGCGTTGCTGACCGGCGCATAATGCACCGGCTCGAAAGCAGAGTCGTCGTCTGCATCGTCATAAGAATCCTCAAAGCTGTCGCTCTGCGGAGCGCTGCGTTCCGCCTCCTCCATACCCTGCCGGTAGTGCACATAGCCGTCAAGTCCCTTGCCGTAGAAGCCGTAATCATCCTTTTTCATGTCCTGCACCTCCCGTTTTTCTTTGTGATTGTATGATAGCACGGAAAGAGGGAAATAAAAAGGACTTTTTACAGAAAAATCCTCCGCCGAAGCGGAGGATCTCGATTATAGTACTTTAGACGCGATGCCAATCGCCATCGTCGCCTTTCTGATAGCAGGTATCGCCAATGTCGTAAGTGTCACTGTTTGGAGAATCCGGATATGGGTTCTGATTCCAAAAATCATCATCAGAATAGCTGTCACGCGGGCCAAAATTAAACATTATCTTTCACCTCATAAGTCTTTCACGCTGATAGAATTGCAACAGTCAAAGCAGTAATTGCCAAAAAATTCTGCTGTCATGTTCCATCAACTGCTTTTTCTTCCGGTTATGATAAAGTTTCCCTCCTTCTTCCATCAGTATACTACACCATTGGTTTGTTGTCAACTAAACTATACATGTAATGATAATTCAATATCTTTTCGTGCATACTACAATAAGCAATGAGGTGAAACTATGATTTGCGATACGATTAAAGCCTTGCGCGACAGCATTGGAATATCACAATCGGAGCTTGCACGAAGAATTGGCGTCACTCGTTCTTCGGTGAACGCTTGGGAAATGGGGCTATCTGTTCCGACCGCGCAATATATTGTTGAGTTATCACAGCTGTTCCATGTAACCAGTGATTACTTGCTTGGTCTATCCGAGCAGGAAACCTTTTGCATGGACAGCTTTACAAACCAGCAAAAGCGACTGCTTTACGAGGTTATCAAATATTTTGAACAAGAAAAATAGACCGCATATTATGCGGCAGCATTTATAAATATAAAAAATCCTCCGCCGAAGCGGAGGATTTTCATTTACTGTCTTACGCCAGTGGGCAACAATTACTTGTTGTCAACCTCTGCCATGTGCTCGATGAGCATCAGCAGCTTGTTGGAGTAGCCCCACTCGTTGTCGTACCAGGAAACAACCTTTACGAAGGTGTCGGTCAGGTAAACGCCAGCGTTAGCGTCGAAGATAGAAGTGCGCTCGTCGCCCAGGAAGTCGGAAGATACAACAGCATCCTCGGTGTAGCCCAGAACGCCCTTCAGGCCGCCCTCTGCCAGCGGCTTCTCGGAAGCAGCCTTCATAGCAGCGCAGATGTCTTCCTTGGTAGCCGGCTTAGCCAGGTTGCAGGTCAGGTCAACTACGGAAACGTCCAGGGTCGGTACACGCATGGAGATACCGGTCAGCTTGCCGTTCAGCTTCGGGTAAACCTTGCCTACTGCCTTTGCAGCGCCAGTGGTGGACGGGATGATGTTGCCGCAAGCTGCACGGCCGCCGCGCCAGTCCTTCTTGGACGGGCCGTCAACAACCTTCTGAGTGCCGGTTGCAGAGTGAACGGTGGTCATCAGGCCTTCTACGATGCCGAAGGACTCGTCGAGAACCTTAGCGATCGGAGCCAGGCAGTTGGTGGTGCAGGAAGCGTTGGATACGAAGGTCATATCCTTGGTGTAAGTGTTCTGGTTAACGCCCATTACGAACATCGGGGTGTCGTCCTTGGACGGAGCGGACATGATGACCTTCTTAGCGCCGCCGTCGATGTGAGCCTGTGCCTTCTCCTTGGTCAGGAATACGCCGGTGGACTCTACAACGTAGTCAGCGCCAACCTTGCCCCACGGAATGTTCTTCGGGTCCATCTCTGCGAAGAAGAGAACCTTCTTGCCATCAACGGTGATGGAGTTCTCGTCATACTCGATGGTGCCGTCGTAACGACCGTGCATGGTGTCATACTTGAGCATGTATGCCATGTAGTCCGGGGTCATGAACGGATCGTTTACCGCTACGAACTCAATGTTCGGGTTCTTCAGACCAGCGCGGAAAACCATACGGCCGATACGGCCAAAGCCATTGATACCTACTTTGATACCCATTTCAGTGTTCCTCCTAAAAATGTTGAAGTTTGAAATACTTTTAGTAGATACATTTATTATACACTAAAGCGTGTCTTTGCCGCAAGGTGTAATATTTGTGATTTTTTTATCATTGCCTGCCGCTTTTTTGTACATATTTCATCCGCCTGCCCGTCTCCGCCCTGCTATTATCCACAAAGTCACCAAAATGACAAGCATTCCACAAACAGATGCCCATAAAAAAAACGCATCTGCTCCGGAAAAACATTTTACGGTTTGCGTGTCTTTCTGTCGATTTTTGTTTTTTTCCATGTTATAATTTGAATATCCATACAGGGTTCTCCGCCTCCGCAGACAGCATATGCAGCTCTGCGCGCGGTTATACCTTTCTTCCCTAAAAAAACAAACCCCGCATTCTGCCCAGGCGCCTGCCCGTTCTTCCCGCATCCATAATTTCCGCACTGACCGGAATTTTTGTGCCGAACCGCAGATACTAAACTCCCGGACAGATCTTAGGAGGAAAAAGCTATGAACGATGATTTTTTTGCACTGGTTGACACCGATGCTCTCAAGGCGCTCTCCGGGCAGCCGTCTGCATCCGGAGCCGCGATGCTTCTGGTCGACACACACGGGCTCATCCGTGCGCAGACCGCAGCCGCAGGCGAGCTGCTCGAGCTCGAAAACGGCGACCTGCTGGCCAGCGCCCTGTCCGACGAGGCGGTCGCGCTCGTCGAGGACTGCGCATCCGGCGGCGGCGCGAACAGCATGACCGAGCATCTCGACGTCGGCGACTGCCGTCTGACCGTTGTTCCGCACCCGGACGGTGCGCTCGTCGCGCTCGAGCCGCAGCCGCTCCGCCTGCCGCGCGGTCTGAGCTATGTATGCGGCGATACGCTCAACGCCTCGATCGCCCGCCTGTACGACCTTGCCGCCAAGGCATCCGACCCGGCACTCGCCGCCGCCCTCTCCCGCGAGATGTTCCGCCTTCAGCGCATGGCCTTCCATGTCACCGAGCTGCTCGACCCGCCGGTTTTCGGCACGATCAACGCCCATGACTGCGAGCTGTCGCGTCTGTGCTCGGATGTCGCGGACCAGATCCTGCGCCGCCTGCCCGAGGACAGGCGCGACTGCATCATGACCAGCGTCCCGATGCGCTGCTCGTCCTATGTCGACGCGGTACGCCTGCGCGCCGCGCTCTATAACCTGCTCCTGAACGCCGTCGCGGTCTCGTCCGATCCCGGCAGCGTCACCTTCACGCTCACCTGCGAAACGCGCCCGGCCTTCGAGGACGAGACACTCGAATATGCGGTCATGACGGTCTGCGACAGAGGCCCCGGTCTGTCTCCCGAGCGCTTCCGCAGCGCGGTCAGCGCATGGTGCACCTCCATGTCCGCGCGCGAGCGCATGCGCCTGACGGCGAGCGGCATGCAGCCCGGTCTGGGTCTGGCCTTCGCGCAGCTGGTCGCGCAGGCGCACGAGGGCACGCTCACCTGTGCGCAGCGTCCCGGCGGCGGAACGGAAATGCGTCTGGCCATCCCGCTCTTCGAGCCCCTTACCAAGCTCGCGCCGGGCCGCTCGATCCGTTCGGATTTCGTCCGTCCCATGTCGGTCGAGGACGTCGAGCTCAGCATTTTATAATAAATATGACACAAAAAAGAAGGAACGCCAGCTGTTGACGTTCCTTCTTTTATTCTTCCGATAACATCCCGCTCGCGCGATAAAAGCATCCGCGCGGCAGCGCGCATTAAAAGGTTTTACGGTGCGACGCAGCCCACGCCGTCCAGAATATAGTGCGGACGGTATGCGTAGTTCTCCACTTCCGCGCGCGAGGTGCAGCCGCTCAGCACGAGCACGGTGTCCAGACCGGTCTCGATGCCGGCAACGATATCGGTGTCCATGCGGTCGCCGATCATGACCGCCTCGTGCGAATGTACGCCGAGCAGGCGCAGACCGGTGCGCATCATGAGCGGATTGGGCTTGCCGACGTAGTACGCGGTCTTGCCGGTCGCCAGCTCGATCGGCGCGACGAGCGCACGGCACGCCGGGATGATGCCCTGCTCGGACGGGCCGGTCAGGTCGGAGTTGGTCGCGATGAGACGCGCGCCCTTGTTGATCAGATCGACCGCCTTGAGGATGGTCTGATAGTTATAGGTATTGGTCTCGCCCGCGATGACATAATCCGGGTCGACGTCGTTCATCACGATTCCAGCCTCGTACAGCGCGCCGACCAGACCGGGAGCGCCGATGACATATGCGGATGCGTGCGGCTTCTGGCTCGCGATGAAGCGCGCCGTGGCAAGCGCCGAGGTATAGAAGTGCTCCTCGCCGATCTCCAGACCCATGCGTGCCAGCTTCTGCTGCAGCTCGAGCGGCGAACGCTCGGAGGAGTTGGTCAGGAACAGAAAGCTCTTGTTTTCCCTCTGAAGCCACGCAACGAAGTCCGTTACGCCCGGAAGGAGACGGTTGCCGTGATAGATGACACCGTCCATATCGCAGATAAAGCCTTTCTTTTCGCGCAGAAGTTCCAAATCTTCAGCCATAGTGCTTGTTCTCCTTTCGGTCGGTCGGCAGACCGGAATGCAGGCCGCCGCCGGAATAGTTTTTCACACTCTTATTATGCGTCAGAAATCCGCAGCGCGTCAAGATAAATCTGCGTTAAAACGTTCTTTTTTCCCGGCTGTCCGTTTATGCCTCGCACGCCATGCCGTCGTAGCGCGTCACGACGAACGGATAGCTGCGGCTCTCCGCCTCCACGCCGATCTCGTGCAGACTGCTCATCAGGTCTCCGACGATCTGCATATCGCTGTCGCGCTGCGCCACCGACAGCTTCATCGTATCCCCGTAGGACGAGATGAGCAGCGCGAACGGCTGTACCGCGCACGGCAGGATCGCGCCGTAATCCAGAACATACGGGCGGCAGCTCTCCGGCATGGTGAAGCGGCCGACGTTCGTGATGAGAAAGCTGTCCTCGAGGACGAAATCCATCGTGACCTTGCGCGCGGCCTGCATCTTCTCCGCGAGCGGCATATCCGCCTTATGCAGCGCGTCGCAGCGGTCGGCAGCCGCCTTGGCGCGGTAGAGCAGCTGTTCGCGCTCCATCTGGCCGGCAAGGAAGGCCTTCGTGCGGCGGAACACCTCCTCGAGCGGCAGGCTGCGGTATTCCGGCAGATACGGCAGGTCGATGAAGCAGATAAAGTACCGCGTCGTGACGCTCGGCAACAGCGGACGAAGGTCGACCGGGATCTGCGCGATGACCGGCTTGTCCCCGCCGCCGAACTTGCGGTCGAACGCGCGCATCATGAGCGGCGCGATGATCGAGAGCGGGCTGACGCCGATGCGCTTTGCACAGGCGTGCAGCTGCGAAAACGGGAACGTGATCTCGCTGACGACCTCGCCCGCGGCCGCCTCCCACTGCACCGCAGGCGCGTGGACGGCCTCCGGCTTTTTCCAGATACCCTCCGGGGAAAACTCGTGGTCGGCAAGCTGTTCGTAACCGTCCGCGCTCTCCTCCGGCGTCCATCTGGTATCCATCGCGCGGACTGTGCCGTCGTTCTCGACCGGGCAGCCGCAGTTCTTCAGATACTGGAACAGGACGCAGCGGATAAACTCCTCGAAGCCGCGTCCGTCCGAGATCGAGTGCTGATATTCCATGTAGATCGTGTCCTCGTGATAGCCGACGAGGAACAGATAGCCGTTCGTGTCGGCCGAGCCGATGGTGTAGCGCGTGGAAACGCCGTCGAACGGCAGCACGACCGCCGGGCGCACATTCGTGCGGTAGCGGAAGCCGGTCTCGGTGCGCTCGACGCTCAGCATCATATGCGGAAAGCGCAGCAGCGCCTGCTCGACCGCCTCGCGCAGCTTGTCCGGGCGCACCCGGTCCTTCATGCGGATGGTGTGGCGCGGCACGCAGGCCACGGTCTCGTGCGTGTTGTAAAGGAAAATCTTCGCGTAGCTGTCCGTGCGCAGGCGCGGATCGTTCATCATATTCATAGCTGAGCCCTCCCGGCAAATATCCTGTCCCTGTTTCCTGTCCGGTTTTTCCAGTTTCAGTGTAGCATTCACGAGGGTATTTGTAAATCATTTTATGTCGAATTTGTCTATTATTATTCACATAAGCAACACTTTGTACGGGAATTTTCCGCACATTTTGTCTGTTATGAACACAGTCTTCGGGATACTCCTCACGCTGTCCCCGTCTGCCGTTGCGCGGCGCGGCCAGATATGATATGATAACATCATCTTAAACGCAAACGAGGTTCATCATGAAAAACGTAACCATTTATACCGACGGCGCGTGCTCGGGCAACCCCGGCCCGGGCGGATGGGGCGCCATTTTGCAGTACGGCACGGCGAAAAAGGAGCTGTCCGGCTCCGAGCCCTCCACCACGAACAACCGCATGGAGCTGCTCGGCGTGATCTCCGCGCTCGAGCTGCTCAAGGAGCCCTGCTCGGTCGATCTGTATTCGGACAGCAAATATGTCGTCGACGGCATCACGAAGGGCTGGGCGAAGGGCTGGCGCGCGCGCGGCTGGGTCAAGAGCGACAAGAAGCCGGCGAAGAATCCCGAGCTGTGGGGCCGTCTGCTCGACCTGCTCGACCGTCACGAGGTGCGCTTCCACTGGGTCAAGGGCCACGCGGACAACCCGTACAACAACCGCTGCGACGAGCTCGCCGTAGCGGAATACCAGAAATATAAGTAAAACAGAAAACAGCGCAGAAAAGGCTGCCTCTTTGATAGAGGCAGCCTTTTTCATGTCAATTGTTACATTCTCTCGTCGATATTGGTATAAGTCGTGGCCTTTGCGAGCGGCTTGTATGCCGGACGGATGATCTTGCCGCCG
>ENA-ORTV01002970-ORTV01002970.1-human-gut-metagenome-genome-assembly--contig:-NODE-2970-length-15008-cov-5.608306_pt1 | contig 15008 bp, 12 predicted proteins | sample MGYA00241915_ERZ509194 | MGnify/ENA primary metagenome ERZ509194 (study PRJEB26280, sample SAMEA2338810) | human gut metagenome | biome: human gut; feature: human-associated habitat; material: faeces... | reverse complement strand
ATACAAAAGAAAGCCTTTTTATTGAAGGGTATGTGGGATAACTTATGGGAAGTGGATACAAAAGAACGGAAGGATATTGAAACAGCGTTTCCGCCGATTCGATTTGGATTATATATTAGAGAACTTTTATATGCTTCACTGCCGAATAGCACAGAATACTTAGCATATGGGCCATGGGTTTTAAAGGATATAGACAGGATAAAACTATATAAGGAAAAATATTGCGATGAGTATAAGAAAATTGTAGAACATGAATCTCGGGCTAAACGACTTGAAGAATATGAGAAAATTTGGTTTAAGCCTGAATACACTCGATTTGAACGAAGCGAATTTTTGAGAAATCGACTCCGGTATGTGAACATTGAAATTCCGGATGATAAAGGATTGAAACTTACCCAACAGCAAGAAGAAAATAAAGTAATCCCTTATCGAGATGATGATTTGCGATGCTTGATCTTTGAAAATGCTCTACAAGACTGTATTTTGGAAAAAGCAAGAATTCGGTTATGGAATATGGCAACCATGATTTACTTATTCAATCAGAAGGAGTAAGCATTTTATGAAAGCGATGGTTCTCTGATTGACTTCTAGAGATGATAAAAATGAGGAAATCGGACTGGAATAGGGATTTGTTTTGATATTACTGCAAGTTGAGCGAGTGAAAGATTAGGATAAGAGCAAAAAATACCGACTTATGGTCGATATTTTGATACGATTGTCCTGTGATGCAACACAGCCGGGTCTCCCAATTACAGAAGACCCGGCTGTGTTTTATTCTGTTTTACAAAGCGATTAAGACGCTTTCTTCACTTTTTCAATCACACACTCGTGCTTTTTTGTATCCTTGTTATAGTTGATACCCACAAGAAGAAGATCGCCCGTATAGTCGTGCAGAGCGGCGGTATAGTGCTTCTCCTTGATCTGCGCCAGAGCGCCAGTCGCGCTCTTATCCCATTTCAGCTCGATTATTGCCGCCGGTTTATCCAGATGCAGCTTTCGGGGAATGAAACAGATGTCGGCAAATCCTTTGCCAGTCGGCAACTCACGCACGATGGTGTAATACTCGCGCGCAAAATAGAACGCAAGGTTAATCGTACAGCTGAGCGCGTTCTCATTATTGTATTGCAGAATGGAAATATCCTCGTGTGCACGGTCAATCCCTTTGGCGACTGCATCTGCATTTCCGGCCCATAGCGCCGAAAGCAGCTCACGTGATGCCTGAACAGACTGTATGACACCATGCCAGTCCATTGTACTGATGGCGTTGACATACTCCTGCGAGACCTCTTTATTGGGAATAGTTACGGTCTCGTTTTCGCTGTCGTAGGTCAGATAGCCCAGATGTACGAGCAGAGTCAGCACATCATCCTTGGTAGCAAATGTCGTCATGTCATTGGCGAATGTGCCTGTATTGATGCGCACGGAAGCGCCTGCCAGCATTTCTACGACTGCATCCTTCAGACCATCCATGTCCATCTGAATATAGACCTTTAATGCCTCGTAGGTTTCAGTCTGGTTCCAGTAAGTGCCGAATTTATGACGGAGCATGGCTTCAACTACGGATTTCGGACTGTACATGGCGTAATGAATATCGCCCGTCCGCCGATGAGAAATCAACTCATAGCCGTCATACCATGCCCGTGCCTCGTCGAAATTCATATCGTATTTTTCGCATAGCAGATATACTTCCTGTTCGGTGAAACCGAAGAACGGTGCCAGTTCGCCTGGGTCGGTCATAGAATATTCGGTAAACATATTGAGCGCCGAGTGCGTGCCGTATTTTTTGATCGGCAGAATGCCGGTCATATAGGCCAGTGCCACATAATCTTTATCCTTGAGCCATGACCGCAGAAAGTCGAGATACTGCTTCTGTGCAGCGGTATCATGCTGATATTCCCGGAACAGGCAGTCCCATTCATCAATGAGGACAATAAAGGAGCGATTTGTCTCAGCATAGATATCTCGCATCATTTGAATAAGATTATTTTTATCAAAGAATGCTGTGTTAGGGAAGGAACGTGTTAACTCCAGAACAAGGTATTTTTGCAGCATTGTCAGCATTTCATCCATGCTGTGCGTCATGCTCAGAAAATCCTGCATGTTGACTTTGATTACATTGTACTGATTCAGATGCTGGTGGTAAGATGCTATATGGCTGATCGTCAGGCCGTCAAACAGCGCAGAGGAATCCTCGCCGCAGGCATAGTATGCAGACAGCATATTTGCCGCCATCGATTTTCCAAAACGGCGCGGACGGCTGACACAAATGAATTTCTGTTCTGTATCGAGCAGGGCATTTGTTTTTTCGATCAATCCGGTTTTATCAACATAAATTTCTGAATTCAGACTTCTTTTGAATCCAATGCTGCTCGGGTTCAAATATATTCCCATACCGTGGCCCCCTTGGCGACAGTTATCATTGTGTTTATTATACCATAGCGACACTGAGAATACCAACCTGTGGCGTCCATTTTTATTACCGTTAATGGTAAATGATTTTAGATGGATATGCGCTATTGAGGGACTAAAAAAATACCGGTTCTGATGAACCGGTATTTATACGCTTAATCGTCGTCGAGGATATCAGCCAGCAGGCCGATAAGGACTAAGGTGTCGCGGAGAATTTTTCCGCTGTCCATACGTTTCCACCTCCCCTCAGTATGCGTATAACAACTCGCCGGTCATCTCGTGAAAGAGTTCCGGGTCATACAGCATTTCTTCAATCTCCTCCTCGGAACAGCCGTAATCGAGAAGTGCCTGCACTTCGTCAGCGGTTACGCCGAACGCCTTCGCCACGCTGAACAGATCGTCGTAGTTTGTGGGCGTGTCCTCATAATAGCTACGGTAGAACGGATATTTGCGCCACCAGTGCTCGTACGTCGTATGCGGTGTGAAGGTGCCGGTAGTGATACGGCCGTTGCGGTTAATTTTCATGATTTCGCCCTCTTGCGGCTCGAGAATGTCAGTAGGCGCTTTTAACCGCAGCTTTTTGATTGTTTTACACAGGATTTCCTGCGTCGAGGCATAAATCAGAAATCCATCATAGAACATCACGCACAATGGATTATCTCCAACTACGAACCAGATGGAGTTCTCTTTATCGAGCACCGTAAAGACGAAAGAGCCCTCGGCCTTTTCAGCCATGGATTGCAGGCTGTTGAAGTCGAGGGTTTTCTGCTGTTCGAGAAGCTGCACCGCAACGTAGCTGTCGGTCTCGACGCTCGTCAGTGGAAGGTTTTCTTCCATGCGAAGCTCCTTGTCGTTCCAAAGTACGCCGTTATGCGCGAGGGCAAAGCTGTTTCCGTCAACTTTACCAAGAAACGGATGATTGTTCTGGTTAAACTGCGCATTGCCCTGTGTTGTCATACGGGTATGTCCCATGACCACGTTCACGCCGTGCGGAATGTGGATCTTCATCTTCCGAGCGGGAATCGGGCGCTTGTAAATTCGCAGACGGTCGTTAAAGTTGTAGGCGATGCCTGTCGCGTCGGTGCCGCGCACCTGACATTCACGCGCTAACGTGTTCAAGATTTTGTTCTTCGTGTGGGTGCTCAGGCACTCCTTAAAGTCGATTAGACCGAATAAACTGCACATATTTTAAGCCTCCTCCGTGTTGGCATCAACAGGTTCATTAACGTAAAGACGGCGCTCCTTCAAATACTGGATCAGTTCTGGTTCGTCGATATCGTCCAGAAAATCAAACCAGCTAAGTTCCTGTACAGCGGTGTCCGACATGGAAATAGCCACCTCTACCAGATGATTGACCATCTGCAAGGTGGCTTTGAGGGTATTCAGCTTCAAGGTTCCACGGAACATACGAATTTCTACCGTATCCGCGTTCGTGAGATTGACCGCCGTGTAGCGTCCAGCACAAGAGTTTTTCGCGTGGTTCATCTGCTCGGACGGGGTGAGGCGGATTCCATACCGAGCCGCCCAACGATTCATCTGGGACTGTGTGCGGCGGCTGAACCGCAGCAGCTCTGCCCAGAATTTCTCTACAAAGTAGAGCAACCGCGCAATCGCGGCTTCCTGCTGTTCGTAAGTACAGCCAAACGCGAGGCGAGAGATATGAACGTGCAGGCCGCAAGTTCCGGCCGCGTGGCTGAGATAGCCCATGCTCTGCGCCTTGCGAAGAACCTCCGCCCACGGCATTTCGTTCAGCTGATACTTGAGCGTCATCGGGTGAGTTACAAGCTCAAGTCCCTCATCCAGACTGCCGTCCGTCTTTATGTACAGGTTTTCAGCGTCCTTGTTCGCAATATCGAGCAGCTTCTGGGCGTTGCTGTTCACCGTGCCGCCGTCATCGATTTCGAGTTCCACGCCGAAATGCCGCAGACCTTTGCCGTGAAATACAAGGTCGGGCGTGTAGCTGTATTCGTGGATGACCTCGCAGTGTTCGTCCCAGCACGACGCGCAGTAGGCGTTGTCGTCGCCGTCCCAGTACGCGCGGTCGCGGTGAATAATGCGGTTGCAGTCATCGCAGCGCACGTAATACTCATCGAAACAGTGCTCGCAGAGCGTGTGCGTATCGTCCTCGATGATATTCTCCTCGTAAAACCGCTCGGCGCAGTGGTCGCAGATTACAGTTAACCGGTCGGCGCAATCCTCGCAGAGCCAGTCGCCTTCTACCTGGTACATATCTTCGATTGCGTGTTCTGTACCGCAGTTTGCACAAATTCGGGTTTCCTTCATTGGTTATTCCTCCATTTCGTTTGGTAAATATCAATATTCTTCTGCGAGCAGCATGGTAGAATGCGTCAAATCGTCGATGACGAACACCTTCGCGTTTACCGCATCGTCACACGGTACATCAAGCTCGTAGCGGTACGGCTGCTGCTCCTGCTCGTGGACGATGTGTTGACCGGTCGGTGTTTTCGTCAGCGTGAATACCTGTAAGTAGTCTTTCTCGGATGTCAGTATCATAAGCCACAACATATTGATCATCCATAATGGTAGCTGTGCTGTGATACCGTGTGTCAAGAATTTTTGATTTTCAAACATTTTCGTACTCCTTCTCTGATGAAATAATAAAGCACCCGGAATATTTCCGGGTGCTTCTATAGATATAATATATACTTCTTTTGTTATCAAATACGGAGAAGATTACACAATCGATATTAGATATGTTTCCAAGTAGTAGAAGATTTCAAACTCAGTGTATATGCTGTAGTCGAATCTATAGCTTGGTAAAGCCAATCGCCTAATAACAAAAAATTTTCAGAGATACTGCTCTCTTCAGGAAACTCATACAGTGCACTATTCTCAATCCGTTCGCCTGTTTGCAAAGCATATTGGTCGATAGTGCAATAATCCCCATCATCATCAATAGCGATTATTCGATTATTGGCAACAGAAACTGAAGAAAAATCATATAGTACTTCAAAATTCTTGGTCAAACGAAACATTTGATACCGATCACCATATCTCGCAATCAAAAGGTATCCCCTTTCAATTTGAAGCATTTTGTATATGATTGGAAAATATTCCAGCTCATCAATTCCATGTCCTTTGAAATCAACATAAGGTATACACTTTTGCGCCATCACATCATATCTATAAATTTGACCATCACGTCCAAGCAATAGTAAATGATGCTGATATGCAAAAACATCACAGAACTCCACAGGAGGATTCAATTCAAATACATGTTCAGCTGAATCTAAATGGATCAGAAACGCGCGATTCTGCAAAGTTTCATCTTCATCCAAATCCTCCTCGCCCAGACCAGAGTCATATACACAAACGATTAGCTGATCATCAGTAATGCTAAGATGTACCTCGTCTAATCGGCGAGAAGGTTGATACATTTGAAACTCCGGTTCCAAAAAGTATGCTTCTGATGCAGATAAATCAACGGCCAAAATCTTGCACATAGTATCCCGGATTCTAAATCGCATTCGACCGAATTCTCCATAAGAAATTGTGATATATAGAGTGTCACCTTGTGTGCAGCAACTTGTCCCATTAAAACGAATTTTCCACTTTTCACCGAGGATATGTGTAAGCGGGATTTCTGTTTGCTCACCGGTTTTCTTATGAACTGCGCAGATTACCGTGTTTTCAATCGCCATGTTGGCATCGTCTGTTTTGGGATTGTTTTCATCCGGTCCCTGAAGATACGCTATATATGTAGGAGTTTCCAGATATGTTCTGGTTTGCCAGGAATTTTTCATAACACATTGAAAAATTTGATCAGCTATGTTTTTCGATACCGGGATATATCGAAGCGTTTTTGCCAAATTCGCCTTATGCGAGTTCTTCTTATCATTCAAAATTTTAAGTTCTTTTTCGATCGGCGTCAGCCTTGTTCCCCCTTGCACATTTTTGAACTGCTTCTCGATACATAGCGACCTTGTGATCGATTGCTTTGCTTACGATTCCTCGATACTGCTTAATTGCGCTTTCAACCTGATCGTCAGCAATATCATCAATACAACGTAAGTGATAACCATCACTAACACCGCAAACAGACAATTTCGATCCGATATGATCGACTAATCTTTTGCCAGTCTCGTTGACATCCTTGAAACGATAAATGGTTTTGTATTTGTCACCCAGCCAACCATGTCCAGCATACTCCTCACGTCCCTCTGCGGAGATTTCATCTTCGTAGCTGCTTAGACGATTATACGAATCGCGTTCAAAGTCATCGAGGAACTCTTTGACATAGCTGGCATCTCCAATATAGTCCATAGAGCAAGCAAAACTGGTTTGGAAATCCTTATTTTTCTCAGGACGGAATTCCGTGAAATCAGCAGAAAGAACCAATTCGTTTCCGCTTGCTGCCGAAAGTTCTGCCTTGGCCGCTTTGAGAACTTCTTCGATCTGTTTGCTGAATTGTGCGTAATATGTTTTATCCGGATTACTAAAATCATAGTACGGGCGCAGCACCTTGGACTTATACTGCGACAGATAGGCCAGCACATAGTCACTTCTTCGGCTCCAGAAGACCTGACGGAAGCGCTGCGCGCCTGCGGAAACAGCCTTGTCCCAAGACGAGTATTTATAATCGTACTCACCATCAGCATAACCGGCAGATACCTGGTAATCATCTTCGTCAAAACGCAGTTCTGAACTCGATACCGAAGGAATGTCGATCGCTTTCAGTTTCTCTTCCAAAGCAGCCCCCATCTTATCAGCATCTAAGATAATATCCGCCTGTTCGACAATCGAAAGCGCATGAGCCGGACACGCTGAAACGACTGCCTGCGCCTTCTCTAAATTTTCGGCCTTAATGTAGCCATCCGCAATTGGAACAGCATATCCAGCTGCATCTTCAACCAAAAGATCGGTTTGGAGAATGCATTCACCGCACGCATTACAATCCTTAGATACACAAAACTTTTTCATCGCAAATACCTCACTTGATTTTCAAATTCATGTAACAGGGATGTGCCCTGCTCAAAAGCCTGCAGTGATGCTTCGGTTACAGAGCCATCAGCAGATAAAATCGGGACATCCAGAATGTCCTTAATTGCTTTGGCGAAATTAACGCAGGTCATTAAAACCTGACAGTCATCATGATTATATCGGCGATGATCTGTTCCATTTTTCTGAATGACTTGAGCAGTGGCCCTAATCGATTTGCCAAATAGCAGTCCAAATTTCGACAACAGATTAGAAATCTGATCTGCGCGTGCGCCAATTGCATCTACCGCGATCTCCATCGTTTTGAGCTGTGTCTTCATCGTATTGGCAATGCGCCGCTGATTATCCGCAATGGCAGCATTGCGTTTGGAATCGTCTAAAATTGCGGTACCCAGACCTCCCATAAGCCATTTGACAGCCATCTCTTTATCGCTCATCGGATGCATTGAAGTGGTAATCATTGTTCGAATAACACCGGCATCATTAACGGTAAAACTGGTGCGATTCAGTTCCAGAATACCCTCTCCGGGGCGAAAATCAATCTGCTGGATCTGCTGATAAACATTGATAAACTTAGTCATATGATTATTCAGCATAGCCTTTTTTCGATTGATGAGCTTTACCAGTTTCCCGTCCGCATCGTTCTTATGCTGATCGAATGATGCTAATGCATCCTGGTAGGTCATGTGTGCCTTTTCCAAGGTTTTTAATGTTTTCTCGTCTATGCTGTTGGCCTTAACCATCTGCCAGATAGAATATCCAAATGCTGCTTCCAGTATCATCTTCCATCACCTCTTCAAAGCGTCAGAACCGTAGATGTATCCGAGGAAAAATCTTTTTCAAACTCAGAAAGACTTTTATATTTTACCTGCGTGCCAAACAGATCCATAATGGTATCCAATCCCGCTGCAATGCCATCAGCATCATTGGCCATGGTCGCGTCCATAATCGTTTGAAATCCGCTATCGATGGCAGTATTCCACCGACCAAGCTCTTCATGTACATAATCACGCAAATTGTCCTGTTGACATGCCATTTCTGCCTGTGCCCAAGACAAAACATGCCGAATTTCTGCATCACGCGCTTTTTCTATTTTCTTTTCCTGTCGATACCGCTCAATAGTGATTGTAATTTGTGTCATGACAGTTGAAGCAAGTATGCCACCAATCGGCCCACCTATTGATGCGCCAAGACTGTATGCAAGTGTGCCCATACCGCTAGAAATCAATTGAAAAGCACAGTCTTCAGCAGAGATATTACCATCAAGATATCTCTCAATAGTCGTAGCAGTCATAACAACCATAGCAATCTCCTGAGTTGGGACAGGTGCAGATGCAAATTTGGCTAATTGTTCGGCTCCCATATTCTGTGCAAACTGCGTTACCAAGTCTTGTGTCATTTGTATACCAGCAGCGCTAGCAAAGCTACTTGCAGTATCGGTTAATATATCTTTGGCCGCATCTTCAAAACTTTTTTCGCCCGAAGCAACCTGTGCGATATTATTTAGACTAGAGACTGTGCAGGCGACAAGAGCGGCTCCTTTTCCTGCCTCGATAGATTTTTCTAGACTTTGCGAGACAATAACAGCGCCCTGCCCAGCATATAATTTAGTCTTTGCTATCGATTTTTGAATCGAACGTGAAGAAGTAATATCAATCGAGTTGTCAAATTCCTTATGCTCTGCCACGCCGCCCGAATGTCCAAAACGTGAATTGATTGCGTTGGGAACTAATTGCATAGTGACACCATCACTGCACTCGTGCCATGTTAAATTATTCTTTTTTCTGTATTCTTCAAATTGAGATAAATTACTGATTCCTCTTTCCTTGGCCCAACTTGTATTCAATAGTCGTTTTTCCGCACTGCCGAAGTTTTTTGCTCGATCAGCACTCATATTGCTAATTTTCACACTCGCTTGTGAACAAAAGCTAAAATCAGGTTCGGCCGAGAGATTATAGGAAACATACATACGATTATATTGCGCAAGCACCTTCTGTGAGTAATCATCCGTTGGATAACATTGAGAACAACCTCGTTTCCCGGACCAAAGAACATTACTTACCGGTGTTTGCGCGATGCGTTGTTCACGTGAAACCGCATGATTATCAGCGCCAATCATTCCATATCCTAAACGCTCAAGTGTATTTTCGCTCATTTTCACATCCCCTTATATTGTTGCTATTGATATTGAAAATCTGTAACATATGTACCTTGACTACGAATCCGCATTTCAATGCCTGTACCAAATATCTCAGCCGAAACATCCCAACCTCCATCCAGAGACGGTTTGACCTCAGCCGTAGGCAAACGATCCAGGACGGCTTCGATTGATGGCCCAACATAGCGGAAATGCACCATTTGCAGCCTTCCTCCATACATGAACTGAATGCGTTTACGAAACTCGCCTTCTTCAAACCGATTACTATATGGCAGAGTAAAGTGTTTATCCAGCACATGCAGCTCATTGATGCGGTCAACACGATAAATGGTAGGAAATGTATCTGCTGGATTTTGAAAAGACTGTTCCTTATTGATATTTTGAATAAAACCCACAAGGTAAAAATAAAATTCGGAGAACATCAATCCAACAGGTTCAACCTCACGTTTAACGCATGAAGCATCTTGCTTCATATACTGGATGCGAAGCACTTGATGAGCCTGGATTGCTTGGCCCAGAGACCATAAAAGATTGAATAAATGCTTCCTGTGTTGTGGTTCAATATAGTGATATTCCTCATTCAGCAGCAGATCCTTAATAGTCTTACGTTTGACATTTGGAATGCAGCAATTGATTAAACGCTCCAACATCGGAAGCATTTCATCTCTTCGCAGGGAGCGACTATCCAATAATATTTTGCCGACGGCTAGCATTTCGCCCTCACAAAGACCATGCTTGCGACGAGCAATCAGGTGATAGGCTGATTGCTTTGTATCGTAAATAAGTTCTTGTGACAGATCTCGTTCTTCCATAAAATCACGCAATGAACTCATATCACGCTGTATGCTTTTCTCAGAAACCTGATATTGCAGCGCCAATTCCGACTTCTTCAATTGCTCGCCATTAACAAGTCGTGAATAAATGTCCAATAAGCGCCAAGATTTCGCTGACGATGCATCTTTCATTCTATTCTCACCTCCGCATCCTTGTTAATCATAGTATATCATAAAGGGTGGACACCTACTGTCCCTTCCTTAAAAAATATATTTCCAACTTCTACATTCTTAATTATAACTTATACAGTTATAATTGCAATATATTTATAGAATATGAAATGGAGCACATAATCGGTAGAATAGAGCCATGAGGTGCACCCAATGAAATATGAATTTGAACAGGAATACAAGCAAATAGGGCTTAAAATTGCGTATTATCGCAAGTTGCAAGGATATACACAGGAAAAACTAGCAGATAAGCTAGGCGTTGCAACCTCATATATTGGTCAAATTGAAGCTGCCGGAATGTATAAGCCAATTTCACTGACAACACTCCTGCGAATCGCGCAAGCACTCGATACGCCGGTATATAAATTCCTTGATTTCCAACACTAACAATAGCAAATTTATCCGAGATTTTCTTCGATAAACATGCGTATACTTGCCGATGGAATCCTCCACTCCCTGCCAACCTTCACGGCAGGGAGTTCTTCGTTTGCGATCATCTTTCGAACCTGCTGGCGTGTTGTCTTGAGCAGGACGGCGGTTTCCTTAACAGTTAAAATTTCATCGTACATCATAAAAATCTCCTTAAATCAGAGCGAAAATCGTATTTCACCGTAATTCGAGTATACTTATTCTAATGTTCGTTATTAATTGCTATAATTTGCAATTTTCCGAAGCGCAAACAAGTCAAGAACGCCCTTTATATGGACTATTTCTGCTTCCAATACGCAAGTTCGATTTTCACCGGCTGAGTTCCGACTGATTTTAGGATATGCAGCAGGCTTGGCATTCTTTTAGCCGCATACCCTTTGCGCAGCGGAATAGGATTCAACCCAAGCGACTGAAAGCGTTGCAATAAGCTCTTTGTCTTGTAGCCGTTCTTCTCCATATACCGCACTGCCTTGTCGATCGTCTGCTTGCGCTGCATTTGTTCCAGAAGCGTGAGCATCTGCTCTTTGGTATCAGCGTGTAATGATGAATTCCGAATAGCCTGCTGGCCATCCTCATAGCTCAGATAAGGCAGGTCAGGATAACATTTTTCAACAAGTTTCAAAATTCGCTCCTCACTTTCCTGCATCAGCGGCCACAGGAGATCGAGCGGGTCATCAGCTTTGTACTTCTTCTCAATGCTCCGCAGTTTATCGCGTCCATAGTGAACCTCTACGCGCAATACACCTGCAGGAAGATCCTCATAGTCGATCACCAGATTATTCTCGGTCAGCTGATAAGTCTTATCGTAGATTACAAGCTCCTGCTGTCCACAAGCGAGGCGAATATAATGTTTATTGTACTTATTCGCCTTCTTTTTGTTCTTGTGCTGGTAGAATAACCGCTGATACTTCTTTGGGGTAGCAGTCTTTCGCAGCAGACGTACCAGCTCACGAAATACCTTCTCATGATTGCAGCGAATATTGGTACACAAATCCACTCTGGAAAGATAATAATGCGAAATATCACCATCAAACGGCGACTTTTTCAGCACTTCTCGAAAGCATTTCTCCAGCAGCTCAATACTTTCTTCTTCGTTTGGCAGGATACCAAGATATGTCGTGTCCATAAAAATCAATCTGCGCGGATTGATAATCATACGAATGTAGTGACCTTTTGTTTCGTTTTTGTCTTTTATATGTTCTAAACGAATGCGTATACCTGCTTCTGCATATTGCGTACAGATATGACAGCCATGACATAAACCATTCGGATGGATGATATTTTCAGAGTATTGCTCATTATAGTCGTATAAATCGCTTTTGATTTGCTTCCATTCGGTTTGAGATACCTTACGAGATAACTCTATGGTATGAATGGAGAAACCATCCGGCTCTAACACGATTTCTACATTTTTATACTTACGAACCTTCTTGCCCAAAATAAAAACCTCCCAGCAAAAGTATTTATACTTCTGTTGAAAGGTTGTAAAAAAATAATACCCCCTAAATTAGCTTAAAAAGGCATTATTTCATTATTTTAGCTATATTTCAAGTGTTTTTGTGTGTAGTTGTTGGAAGTTCAATAGACAAAACGAATATACATTTTGTAAATGTAAATGCAAATGCTGACTGTATTATGTTATAATTGGGATAAAGATTCCAATTCGGTATTATTGCGCGAAATATGCAGGGAGGGTGTAATATTGAAAAATATACAGCATCGGCGGTTGTTTGATATAATATATTGTGTTGTATGTATATTGACATTAATAGTTGTTACTATACTAACCATATGTAATATTTCATTGCCCGACTTTTTGGTTAGTAGATTACCTGCCGAGGATACATTGTATGTAATGTTTCAAGTACAAGTATCTATCGCGGTATTACCTTTAGCAATTATAGCTTTGATAACAGGTATTATGAAAGAAACAATCTATGGAGTTTCTTTAATTCGATATGTAATGTACTCTAGACCTATCGTTCTGACGTATCGGCGTATTGCTATTACGCAGATAGGTCTAATCATAGTGTCATTTCTTTTTATGAGTTATCAATTATATAATCACCTTGAACTTATGCTACTTATCACTATCACTAACACACTTATTATGATGGTGGATTGCTTTAATTTAATCTCAGATGGTAATCGTTATAAACCTGAAATAAGAGAGTATTTAACGACATCATTAAATCCAAATCATTTCAAGTCACTTTCATCTGATACTGCTAAAATGCATATGGTTGACATCGATGCCATAGATGAAAACACTAAACTTATGAATGCAATATGCATTTCCACCATGGAGAATAAAAATCTAAGTAGCGTATTTCTTACTGAATATTCTAGCTGTATGAATTCGCTTCTTTCTAATGGCGATAGTGATATATTTCTTATAGTTATTAAAAGGTTGAACGAACTGTATCATCAATTTAACCAAGTTCACCACAAGCTGAATATATTTGGTTCGCTTTATAACAGCTTTTGTTATGGTCTTCGATATCTTAATTTAACTCAAAGACCTCACCCATGTGATTGCCTAAACACCTTGAAAAATGAAATTTTTTACAATTCAGTACTCCGGAAAGATAAATGGTTTACTTGGTTTACTGCAGATGTTTATCGCTTTGCTTCTCTTGAGAATGTCTATCCTTCGAACGCTTCTTCAGATAAAAATCTAGTGGCATTTCAACTTTACGATTGGTATCCTGCGTATTCCGAGCACTCTTCGATCGAACGAATTGACCGTGTAAATTTCTTTAATGCACTGATACAAAGTAAAAATTTTGAAATCTTAGATGAAAAAGTCTACAATTTCTCGATTGGTGATGATTCGGACGATTTAACTGATAAGCTATGTGCTACACTATTTCTCTATTATCTTGCTTTATGCGAACCATTGGCGGAAAAAAATCTATCTGATTTTACGCAATCCTTTATTCAAAGCAAACAATTAGATATTCAACGTTTAATACATAATAAAATCGATGATATTTCTAAAGATGATCTCACGTTTTCGTATTCAATAATGAAAAACTGGGAAATTATTAAATCTAATTCCATCAAGCAAATAATATATAAATCGGTTGTAAACGATTTCTGGATTTTTTCAGCCACGGCGACATCTTCCGCATGGTCAGTGAAACGTCTATTGTCACTGCTCGGGCATGGGCAAGAATTTTCACTTTATCAGCATTATTTTGCTGATTCGGCCACTGCTGATGAAACATCTCAGAAATATAAGCATTTTTGTGAATTGTTTGGTTTTGATTTCAGTACATCGGCTATCGATTTACTGAGATCATTTTTATCAGAAATATATAAGAATTTTTCGATTGATGAAGCAAAAAAGGAATATAGTACGCTCTTAAATGATTCAAATTTCCTAAAAGAAGAGAAGGAGAATCTAAAAGAATATTGTGAGCATTATAATGACTATTTTTCTGTTAAATCAGCAGATATCACAACCATACCATTATGTTTGCACTACAGAAGATTTTGTTTTGAACTCTATGATTCTCGAGGCTCCCAATATTTAAAAAATTATATTAACAATTGCATTCTATCAATAATATGTAACACTATTCTTCCTGCTACATATAAACAGACGATAGGCATACATGATGAACTTATGCCCAGCCTCAGAAAAATGAAAATGCAAAAAACAATTGATAATGTTAACACAATTATGGGACAAAAAAATTGCTTTTCATTTACTGAACGAGATATAGGTAATAAGATATTAAATGAATTTAGTGATACCTTCTTGACTGAGAGGAATTATATGTCCATATTATTTCTCTCACGTGAACTATTATATATTCATTTGGATAATGTATCAGTTAACTTGCGACAGTACTCTCGAGAAGAGTTATTACAGGAAATTGAAAAAGATTATCCACCTAATCAGAACGGGACTTACACCCATATAATTGCAAACAAGTTGACTGGAGATTTTACAGAGGAGGAACTCATTGAATTTTTACAACATAAGTTTAGGTCAGTTTACAAGGAACTACACGCAGACCGTGAAACGGGCTGCTGACAAC
>ENA-ORTV01002965-ORTV01002965.1-human-gut-metagenome-genome-assembly--contig:-NODE-2965-length-15019-cov-3.486568_pt1 | contig 15019 bp, 10 predicted proteins | sample MGYA00241915_ERZ509194 | MGnify/ENA primary metagenome ERZ509194 (study PRJEB26280, sample SAMEA2338810) | human gut metagenome | biome: human gut; feature: human-associated habitat; material: faeces... | reverse complement strand
GAGTATATCGCAAGGCAGGCAAAAAGAATTTTTGTTGCAGGCAGCGGAATGATGAAGTCCGAGGACAAAAAGGAGCTGGGAGAAAGTCTCGTTAAGCTTGCACAGAGCGAGCTTGACAGACTTTGACACACAAAAAGGAGCTGACAAAAATGACGACAGTTTATGATATATACAGTTTTATAGAGGATATAGCCCCATACCGCTTGCAGGAGGGCTATGACAACAGCGGTCTTAATGTGGGGGAAATGTCCGCAGAGGTAAGGAGCGTGCTGGTGGCACTGGATTGCACTGCTGAGGTGGCAAGAGAGGCTTGTCAGCGTGATTTTGACCTTGTTCTCACCCACCACCCTGTTATTTTCAGAGGACTAAAGACCCTCGTGCCCAACGATCCTGCTGTGATACTTGCGGCAGGAGGAAAGAACGCTCTTCCATGCACACAAATTTTGACTCCGCAGAGGGCGGAATGAATGACGTGCTTTGCAAAATGCTGGGTCTGAAATCCGAGAGCGCTTTGCATGAAGAGCATGGCGTTGGCTGTGGATATGTCTGCGAGTGTGACGGCATGAACGTCCGTGAGCTTGCACAGAGAGCAAAGGACGTTCTCGGCTGTAGAGTAGTCCGTTTCAGCGGCGGCGAGCGTGAGATAAGGCGTGTGGGAGTATGCTCAGGCTCAGGCGGTTCGTTCCTTGATGATGCAGCAGAAAAAGGCTGTCAGGCGCTTTTGACAGGGGACGTGAAGCATGACGTTTTTATAGACGGCGAGAATATGGGCATTTCTGTTATAGACGCAGGTCATTTCTATACGGAAAATATCTTCTGCGAGTTTATCGCCAACGAGTTGAAAAACAAGTTCAGCGATCTTAGAGTAGAGATAGCCGTAAGCAACAGGGATATAGTTGAAGTAATATAAAAAGCAGGTAAGTAAAATGGCATTGGACGGAATTTATCTGAGCTTGCTCAGAAAAGAATTTGACCCTCTTATTGACGGCAGGGTGGATAAGATACACCAGCCTTCACGAGAGGAGCTTATAATGACTATCCGCACTAAAGAGGGTGCGCAGAAGCTTATGTTCAGCACAGGTGCAGGCTCGGCAAGGGTTCATATAACAACGGCGGATATAGAAAATCCGAAAACACCGCCTATGTTCTGTATGCTCATGAGAAAGCATCTTGCAGGGGGCAGACTCACTGCCATTAGGCAGGACGGCTTTGAGCGTATACTTTTCTTTGACTTTGAAGCCACCAACGAAATGGGCGACAGGGTGAATCTCACACTTGCGGCGGAGATAATGGGCAGGCGTTCAAATCTTATCCTCTATCATGAGGACGGCAGGATAATAGACAGCATAAAGCGTGTGGGACAGGAAATGTCATCAGTGAGAATGGTTCTTCCCGGTGCGCAGTATACTTTGCCCCCAAGAGAGCAAAGGCTGAATCTTCTTGACTGCACAAAGGAAGAGCTTTTGGCAAAGATAGCTGAAAATCCCACGGCGGAGCTTTCAAAGGCAATAATGAAAACGCTTGAGGGCATTTCGCCAGTGTTCGCAAGGGAAGCTGTGTTCTTTGCGGCAAGAGGTGCTGAGATAACAGCCGAACAGCTAAGCGGCGACACTGCGGACAGGCTGTGGTTTTATTTCTCGAAAGTCCGTGACAGCATAAATGAGGGCACTAACGTCTACACAGTGCTGAAAACAAAAGAGGGCAATCTGAAAGATTTCTGCTTCTGCGATATCACGCAGTATGGTGCGCTCATGGTGACAAAAAGCTTTGAGTCGCCAAGTGTTCTTCTGGACTATTTCTATGCGGAGAGGGACTCCCTTTCAAGAATAAAGCAGAAAGCCAACGACCTTTTCAAGCTTCTTATAAACACCTCCGAGAGAACTCAAAGGCGTGTGCAAAATCAGCGTGAGGAGCTTAAAGAGTGCAAGGACAGGGAAAAATACCGCATTTACGGTGACCTTATCACTTCAAATCTCCATGCGCTCCAAAAGGGCATGGCATATGCCGAGGTGCAGGACTTTTATGACGAGAACTGCCCTACAGTGAAGATACCACTTGACAAAAGGCTTACGCCAACACAGAACGCTCAGAAGTATTATAAGGAGTACAGAAAGCTCGACACCGCAGAGAAAAAGCTCACTGTGCTTATTGCAGAGGGCGAGCAGGAGGTCAAGTATCTGGATTCTGTTTTCGATTCTCTAACGAGGGCGCAGACGGAGGGAGATATAGCCGAGCTTCGTGAGGAGCTTTTTCAGGAGGGCTATGTAAAGCGCTCAAAGTTCAAGGGCAAGCCTCCAAAGGCTCTGCCACCTATAAGATACCGTTCTTCTGACGGCTACGAAATAAGGGTAGGCAGGAACAATAAACAGAACGACCGCCTTACCTGCAAGGAAGCAGAGAAAACTGACCTTTGGCTCCACGTCAAAGATATCACAGGAAGCCACGTTATCGTCACCTGCGACGGAGAAATGCCACCTGACAGGACAATAGAGGAAGCGGCAATAATCGCCGCCTGCAACTCAAAGGGAAGAAATTCCTCCAGAGTGGACGTTGACTACACTTTCATAAGAAACGTGAAAAAGCCAAACGGCTCAAAGCCGGGCATGGTTATTTTTACAAACAACTATACTATCACTGTCAAGCCTGACGCGGAGCTGGAGGAGAAACTGAGGGTATAGTCTGAAACTATATCCAACAAAGTTTCAGCCTATGAGTTTATGAAAATGCCACAAAAACGGTGTTGCATCGGACTTATTAGTGGTGTAAAAAGGTTATTGAATAATCCATAGCGATATGGTATAATTATCATGATGTGAATATTAAGAAAGCACAGTTTGAAAAGTTGTTAGCTGAGTAGAGCGTGTCAGGGCAAAAGCCTTGCCGTCAGGGAAGCAGGTCCAAATCCTGCACAACCGCCATTACTGTGTTTGACAGGCTTTTTGTGTGCTGTCATAAGTCAGGTATCTGCTGTGTTTTCGTTGACTATTTCTGTCTTGGGCGATGAAGATGACGGTCTGCTTTATCGCTGTGCAGGCAGTAAAGCGGATAGAATGCTTTTTCGTTTCGGCGGAAAGGCATTTTTTGCTGTGGTCGGGGTGTTCATAAAAAGTGCATTGACGGCGGAACAGTGTGTATCAACGAAAGGACAGAAAAGAATGAAGAAGAAAATTTTGAGAACAGCCAGCTTTGCTCTTGCGACTGCTCTTAGTCTGAGCGTGTGTGTAAGCGCATTTGTTTCAGACGGAACAAACAACAACGTAACAACATCAGTCCTCCCTGACAGTGCGGATAACGCAGTGCTTAACTGGGCAACTAAGGTAGGAAAAAGCTGGAACGATGGTCCGTCGCCTGTGGCTATCGTTGGAGATAATATCGTTTATACATCTGGCGACAAGCTCATGAGAATGAACAAGGAAACGGGCGTTGTGGATTCAGTAGTTGGACAGCGAGCAGGCACAAACAGCTACGCCATCCAGCCTGTTACTTATGCAGACGGCATGATATTCTCAGCCTTTAACGGCGGAATTCAGGCATTTGACGCTGACACCCTCGAGTCGCTGTGGGTATACAAGGACAGCGTTGGTGGTCAGTCTGTAAGCCCTATCTACTATAATGACGGCTGTATCTACACAGGCTTCTGCAACTATGGTTCAGGAAAAAACGATCAGTATGTTTGCATAGACGTTAAGGACGAAGATCCTGACACAACAGATGAAGAGAAGTCACCAAAGTGGATATTCACAAACAAAAGCGGCTTCTATTGGGCAGGCGCATATGCAACTGATGATTTTGTCGTTCTCGGCATGGAAAATGCAATGGCAAACACTACCGACCCTGCAAGAATAGTTACTCTTGACAAAAACTCAGGAAGCGTTATAGATACTGAGTATACAGTAGGCGGAGGAGTAAGAAGCACTATTTCTTACGATAAGGATACAGACGCTTATTATTTCACATCTAACGGCGGCTATTTCTATAAGGCAACAATAGACGATGAGGGCAATTTCACAAAGCTTGACAGCATTGCACTTGGTGGCGCAAGCACATCAACTCCTACAGTTCTTAACGGAAGAGCTTATGTTGGCGTAAACGGCTCAGGCTGGGGCGACTATAAGGGCAGTGTTATTGCAGTTATCGACCTTGACAGCTTTGAGATAGCATACAAGGCAGAAACAAAGGGCTATCCACAGACATCAGGTCTTGGCGTTGTGAATGAGAACGGCTATAACTATGTTTACTTCTCAGAGAACGCATCAGCAGGCGCTATCCGCTATGTAAAGGATAAAAAGGGCGTAACAGAAGTTCTTGACGCTCAGATAGTAAACGGAAAGAAAACAGCTCCGTCACTTTTCACACCAACGGGCGCTCAGGCACAGTACGCTATAGCTGACCTTGTTGCAGACGAAAACGGCACTATCTACTTCAAGAACGATTCAGGCTACATAATGGCTGTCGGCTCAGAGGTGGAAAAGCTTGTGACCGAGAATGCTAAGACAGTATGCAAAGAGGGCGAAGCTTATGACGCTTCCGACTTGAAGGTTTACGCAGTTCTCAAAAACGGTGTGAAGAAAGACGTTACAGATTATGTGACTATCGACGATACAGCTCTTACAGCAGACGATGATTTCGTTACTGTTACATACAAGTATGGTATGTACAGAGATAAGACAAAAGAGGGTGCAGCAAACACAACAGGCGTTGCTGTTTCACCTGTTGAAACAACTATCAACGTAACAGTTCTTGCAGCAGAGGATTATGACAGCGTAAAGGCTGTTGAGAAGCTTATCAGTGACCTTGGCGAGATAACACTTGACAGCGAGAATGACATCAAGGCAGCAAGAGTCGCTTATGACGCTCTTGGCGACCTTAAGGAATATGTAGGCAATGTTGACGCTCTTACGGCCGCAGAGGAAAAGCTTGAAGAACTCAAGACACCAAGCTCTTCATCAGAAGCAGAAAGTTCTGTAAGCTCATCTGACGTGTCTTCCGAAAGCACAGTATCTTCTGCAAACTCTGAGGATACATCTTCTGCCACTTCATCAGCCGCAGAGTCAGTAATCAGTGCTGACACATCAAAGGCGGCTGACAGCTCATCAAAGACAGCAAATAACGCAGGTGCGGCTAACCCTAACACAGGTGCGACAGCAGGCGTTTGCGTAGCAGGTCTTGCACTTCTTATCAGCGGAGCTCTTACAGTTTCAAGAAAGAGAAAGTAAAAAAATTAAGACAATTAAGATATAAGTTATTTTGCAGGATACTCGCCCTCTATTTTCAGGGGGCGGGCATTTTCTGTGATATGAAAAGTGAGAATATTATGAAAAAGCATACACAAAAAAACAGGCAAATAATAATGCTGTCAGCAGCGGCGTTTTTTATCGCAGCGGCTTTTTTGTGTATGCGTTTTTATAATATGAGCAGTTATAAGACCCCTGAAAATCCGTTTTCAGCACTGTCTGAAAGCCTTGCGGAGGAGGACGGACAGGGCGGAGAGGGCTATGAAACAAGCTCTCAGCCAAAGGACGAAAGCTCAGATATGGACAGCTCACAGGCAGATGACAGTGATAACACTGATAGTAGCGACAGCAATACAGATACAACAGAAAGCTCTCCGCAGGCTGACAAAAGCGACGGAAATTCCCCGACAGTAAATGGCGAGAACACGAATGTTACTATAAATGCCCAAGGTGAAAATAAGTCTGACGAGGTAAAGAAAAAGCCTGACAGCAAGACCGAAACTGTCACAAAGAACACCGACACAGAATATTTCACCACTTCTATAAAAGAGGGCGAGCGTGTAAAAAAGCCACTTTATAAGTTCACAATAACACATAAAAACAAGGCTCTCACAGTGCAAAAAGTTCAGGTCACTGTGAACGACAGCGTTGTAAATCAGTTTTCGGGCAGCGTTTCACTTCACGCAGGAAAAAACACTATCCGTGTTGCCTGCACTTATACCGACAAAAGCGGTCAGGTGAAAAGGGCTTATAAGGACTATACAGTTTATTTTGACAAAAAGGAGATAACCTTTGACACCGACCTTGCTGATAAGGATACTGACACAGAAAGCATAACATTTTCAGCCGCAGCTTTTTACGGCAGTGATAAAATACCTTTGACGGTTAAAGTCAACGGTGAAAAGCTTTCCGGTGGTGAAACTTTTACCGCACAGCTTTCTGAGGGCGAGAATACCATAACTCTCTCTGCGGAAAAGGACGGCTCAAAGGCTGAAAAAAGCTTTAAGATAAAATACACTCCTGCGGAGTTTTCCATCGATACCGACCTTTATGACCGCACTGTAAATGACGCCGATTTTAGCTTCTATGCGAGAATGAAAGGTCAAAGCGGCAGTGCAAAGCTAAGTGTTATTCTAAACGGCAAAAAGCTTTCGGGCAGAGATAATTATACCTGCACCCTCCAAAGCGGTGATAACCGTATAAGGCTTTATGCAAAAGACGGTGACAAAAAAATAGACAGATATTTCACTGTCACCTATGTACCCATTGCTGACGATACCACAAGACCTGAGATAACGTATATAAACGTCACCAACGGACAGACAGTGAAAGGCTCGGGCTTCACCCTCAGATTTAACGCACAGGACTATAAGGGCGGAAGGATATATGCCGACAAGACCGAGGTCTGGCTAAATGGGCTTTCTGTTGAGTGTATCGCACAGGACAGGAACTCAGCCTATTATCTCCAGCTTTCGGGCGGGGCAAATCTTCTTGAAATAAGGGTGTATGACCCAGAGGGCAGATATGCGGATCATGCCTATACCATAAATTCTGTCAGCGCACAAAAGGGCGAGCAGACAGGCGTTATAACAATGAGCTTTGACGCTGATACCATAGGGCTTGGACAGCTTGCCGCAGGCTCTGAGGTGGCAATATACGAGGGGGACACAGGCGTTGACGTTATAGAGCGTTTTCTTCAGCAAAACGGCTTCACAGGTGACTTTACAGGCAAGGGCGATCAGAGATATCTAAGCCGAATACACAAAAGCGGTGCGTTTTCAGGTGGAGCAGTAAACAGCGAGCTTGCGGAGCTTATAAAAAATGATGGCATTGCAGACAGCAACACACAGTATGCCGACAGCCTTGGAGAATTTGACTACACCTACGGCTCAGGCTGGGTGTACACTGTAAACGGCAATATGCCTGCATACGGCATGGGCAAGGTGAACTTCACCGACGGCGACACTGTTAGGCTTGCGTTCACAGTTGCCTACGGAAGAGATATAACAGGTTCACAGGATAGCTATGACAAAACATGGTAGGAGGATATCGTTGAAAGCGAGAGGTTTTCTTGGCAGATTAGTGGCGGTGTTTGCAGGGGCAGTAATGCTTCTGACAAATGTTCCTGCGGTGAATGCAGATAACGCAGATAAAAGAGACAGGATAACTGAAAGCGCAGAAAAGGTCTGTCAGTGGCAGCGTGACAAAATGGGCATTTCTCAGGACGAGAGCATTTTTTCGGGGGATTTTCTGCAAAACGCAGGCATAGGAAGCTCAGATTGGCTTGCCATAGGCATTTCACGCTTTGGTTTTGAGGAGGACTATGAGGCTTATCTCACTGTGCTTTCTCAGCGTGTGAAAGCTCTTTCAGATACCGACAACGCTACCGAGTGGCAGAGGTGCGCTATAACAGCCTCCGCAATGGGAGGCGACCCTGCCGACCTTGAGGGCATAGACCTTGTAAAAGGCGGTGTTTACGGCAGAGATGAAAATAATTCCGTAGGCAAACAGGGTCTTAACGGCTGGATATTTGCACTTTTGACCCTTGATACAATGGGCTACAAGACCCCGGAGGGTGCAGAGTTTGACAGAGAGCGTATACTTGACGAGATAGTTTCTTCGCAGAATACCGATGGCGGCTTTTCGCTGTCAAAAGGTGAAAGCGATATCGACATCACCGCAATGGCTTTGCAGGCGATCGCCCCATATTACAACGATTTTTCCCGTGACGATGTTAGAAAAAGCGTTGACAAAGCGGTGGAGTATCTAAGCGGCAAGCAGGACAGCTTTGGTACGTTCGGAAGTGCAGAAGCTGATTCGCAGGTAGTAATAGCACTTTGTTCACTTGGTATAGACCCCGAAGCTGACAGCCGTTTTGTGAAAAGTTCTGACCCTTTGACCGCCCTGCTTTCCTATCAGAACAGCGACGGTGGATTTTCACATGAAAAGGGCGGCGATTCTGACGAGCTTGCCACAGGGCAGGCGCTTTGCGCACTTGCGGCACAAAAGCGTTTTGAACTTACGATGCGACGTATTTACGATATGAGAGAGGAGCTTTCAGTTCTACAGCGTGAAAAGCTTGACGGAATAAACGGCAGGCTTTCGGATATCTCAGACGAGGAGAGCGCAGAAAAAGCCTTGAAGCTTTTCAATGACCTTGATTGTGACGAACGCACATATGTGAGATACGGTGCAGAGCTTGAAAATGCGGCAGAAAAATACAGCCTGACCTTGAGCGACAGGGCTTTCACAGTGGAGCTTGCACAGACAGACCATGGAAACGGTTGTGTATACAGTATCGAGAAAACGGAAATATATAAGGGCAAGAAAGGCTTTACAAAAAGCGACAGGAACAAGCTTGAAGCCCTGAGAAAAAACGGTGTTACTTCGGGGGACTGCACTGTTACGGCTGTGCTTTTAGCCCATGCAAAGGCTGACGAGAGCCTTTCCGACAGGGATAAGATAATATCAGAGCTTGAAGAAATGAACGCCAAAGCGAACGAGCTTTACAGTGAGATATCAGACCTTAACAGTATCATAAGCCGTGAGCTTTATCCTGTTGATAGTGTTGGAAAAGACAAAAAGGAGCTTTTGGAAAAGACCGCAGAGAGGATAAAAAAGCTTCCTGAAAGCGAGCGGAAAAAGGTCACTTCTGCCGACGAGATAATAAAAGAGGCGGAGGATAAAAACGTGACAGTGTATGTGATATCTGCGGCAGCGGTGCTGTGCGCAGTGGGAGTTTTCACAGTGGTAAGAAAGAAGGGTAAAAAATGCGTGAGATAACAGATGAAGTGAAAAAGGTCATAATCGGTAAGGACGAAGTGGTGGATATGGTGTTCGCCGCAATTCTGGCGCAGGGTCATGTGCTTATGGAGGACGTTCCGGGAGTGGGAAAAACTACTCTTGCGGTGGCGTTTTCAAAGGCTTTGGGGCTTGAAACAAAGAGGATACAGTTCACCCCTGATACTGTGGCTTCCGACATCACAGGCTATACGGCTTTTGACAGACAGGCGCAGGGCTTTACTTTTCACAGCGGTGCGGCAATGACGAATATACTTCTTGCAGACGAAATAAACAGAACCTCAGGCAAGACGCAATCTGCCCTTTTGGAGGTCATGGAGGAGCGGGCCTGCACAGTTGACGGCAGAACATATCCTCTGCCTGAGCCTTTTGCAGTGATAGCAACACAAAACCCTACAGGCACAGTTGGCACGGCGGCACTGCCTGTTTCACAGCTTGACAGATTTATGATAAAGCTTTCAATGGGCTATCCTGACAAGGCGGCAATGCGAAGCATAATGTCAGACCGAAGCAGTTCAGACCCACTGGCAGATGTGAAAGCCGTCTGCACCGCTGAAAAGCTTATAGAAATGCAGAAAAAAGCAAAGGCGGTCTTTGTTGACGACAGCGTTTATGACTACATTTCAGACCTTTGCGACGCCACAAGGCATAATGAAAATATTTCTCTGGGCGTATCCCCAAGAGGAGCGTTGGCACTTTGCAGGATAGCAAAGGCGTGGGCGTGCTATAAGGGCAGAGAATATGTCGTTCCTCAGGACGTAAGAGATTTTTTTGCCCATGTTTGCAGCCACAGGATATCACTTTCTGCAAAGGGCAGGCTCTCAGGACTTGCGGCAGAAAGTGTGCTTGACGAGATACTTGGCAGCGTAAAATGCCCTGAGAATGAGGAAAAACGCAGATGAAGAGGCTATGCTTCTGTCTTTGCACAGCTTTGGGCATACTGCTTTTTGTGCTGAAAAAGCCCATTGGCATATCGGTGCTTGGGTTGTGCACAGTGCTTTTTGTATTGTCAGTATGTGTAAATATATTCTCGAGGAAAAAGCTGTCAGCAACACTGGTAAGCGACGGCACAGGCTTGAAAAATAAGGACATGAGCCTAAAATTTATCTTCACAGGAACTTGCGGCGAATACAGCGGTAAACTGCGGTTTAGAAATATGCTCACAGGGCAGTGCGATGATATAAAGGTGCATTTTATCATCAGCAGAGAGCCTGCTCAGGTGGATATCACTGTAAAAAGCGACACCTGCGGAAAGATAAAAGCAGAGTTTCTGACACTTAGAGCCTTTGACTTTACAGGGCTAACATGGAAAAAGGCGCGGTGCGAAATAAAGGGCAGTGTAAACATAATGCCTGATGCTGCAGAGATAGATGAGAGCGAGGAAGCAAAGCTCAAGGAAGCTCTTGAAAGCGACTTTTTCAGCAATGAAAACGAGGGTTTTGACCACAGCGAGCCTATCGGAATAAGAGAATATCGTCAGGGGGACAGCTATAAATCGGTGCATTGGAAGCTGTCTTTCAGACTTGGTGATATCTACGTCCGTGAATATGGCGAGCCTGTTACTGACAGCCTTTGTATCTACGTTGAAACAGGCGGAAATGTCCCCGCAACGGATTATGACCGCATTGCCGCAAAGGCACTGAGCCTTTCAATGTATCTTTCAGACGGCGGTATAGGGCATTACATGGCGTTTTACAGCTTTTCTCAGCAGAGAAAAGTTTTCGAGCATATCGACAGCGCAGACAGTTTCACTGTCGCTCTGGACAGCCTTCTTTCTTCACAGCCTGAGCAGGGAAAAGAGCGACTGACGGAGTTTTCAGAGCTGTTTGAAAGAAGCGGAATAAGCCGTGTTATCGAGATAAAATAGTAAAAGAGGTGACAATTTTGACAGCAAGTGTTTGCTATGTGGAAAAGCACTTTTCAAAGGGTGTTTATATCATGCAGAGCCTTTTTGGTGCAGTGACAATGCTCCTGCTGTCATTGTCGCTTGGTATGGGCTGGCGAGCCTTTGTCCTGGTAGGTGTGTGCATATTGACAGCCCTTGCAGGGGTATCAAAAAAGACTTTGTCTATATCATTTTTCGCCGCACTATTGTCGGCGGTGATATTCCACAATAAGTTTTTAACAAGCCTTGCAGGGCTTTTGAACTGCGTCCTGACCGCCCACGGTAAAAGCGCAGGAGTGGTGGAAATGCTTGTGGAAAAAAGCTCAGACCCTTGGTTTGCTCTTTGCGTGGGTGCAGTGATAGTTTCCACAGTGCAGAGCATTTTCAGCCGTCTTGACAGCAGAGTTTTTACAGTGGCAATGCTTGCGCTTTTTTTGTGCGCAGGTATTTTTATTGATATCCCTCTGTACTATGCCACTGCAGAAGTTGCGTTAGGTATCCTTGCATTGACGTTTTCCGGCAGCATAAAAGGCGATTTGAAGCCCTTTGTGCTTATACTTACAGCATTTTGCGCAGTGCTTATAGCCTCCCTGACAGGGCTTTTTGATAAGCTTTCCAACTTTGCCTTTGCCGATCGCTTTAATGCGAAAAGTGAGTATGAGATCATAATGGAGCACCCACAGCCATTGTATCTTCTGGAGAGCCGTTTTGAGAAAGAAACTAACGGCGTGTGGGGGGAGCTTAGCGGTGAGGAGAAATATGCCTACTCAGACGAGTTCTATTGGCTTGATAAGCTTGATTTTTCCCCTGCTTTTCAGACTTCTTCCCTTGACAATGCCCTTGGTATATCCGACAGCGGCAATGTTACAGTAAACATCAAAAATGGCGGAAAGCCCCTTTATACCTATGGTATGACAGCCGCAGAGAACGCTTTTTCCGACCCAAAGATAATAGGCGGAAGCTTTGAGAACACCAAAAGCTATTACAGGCTTTCGGTGTCGGAAGGCTATCTCACAAAGCCTTTTGGCACATTTGATACCCTGCGTACTTCTGAGCCTGCGGATTATCTTGCCGCAGAAAAGGGTTATCGTGACTATGTTTATTCCACCTGCCTTGACATATCAGCCGAGGACAAACAGCTTGCCGCAAACCATTTTGATCTGCAAGGTCCTCAGGGTAAACTGCGGTCTGATATGCTAAGCTTTTTTGTGTCAGACGCAGTGCTTGACAGGTCAAAGACCTATGGGGGCGAAAGCTCTTTTGCAGATATGCTTGAGGTAACTTGCCGTGGGGGCGAGGAGGATTTTGCTGCCGCCGCTGTGAAGATCTTCCGTGCAAAGGGCGTTCCTGCCAGGCTTTGCAGAGGATATTTTATCACATCAGATATGACCAAAGACCTTACAGATAACTCAGCCCTGACCGTCACTTCAAAACAGCTCCACTATTGGGCGGAGTATTACAAAGACGGCATAGGCTGGCAGCCTTTCGAGGTCTGCCCCGATTATGTTGGCATGATAAAAACTGACGACAGCTCTGTAAAAGCAAAGCCCACCAACCAAGGCGGCGAAGCCCTTGCTCCCGAGGACGAGGACAAACCAAGGGAAGAGATCTTTGAGGAGAACAAGACTAAACCTGCGGAGAAAAGCTATGCGGTATATGTCGTTGTAGGTGCGGTAATACTTATACTCTGCCTTATTGTGGCAATAATAGATTTGGTAAGAAAAAGAAAGTTTGCCGCTCTGCCTGACAGCAAAAAGGTGGAGAAGCTGTTCTTTGCAGGCAGAAAAAAGCTTTGCGGCAGGAATTTCTCAGACCATACGCCAAGGGAGCTTTCCGAGAGCATAAAAAAGACCTTTGGCGCTGATATGGCGGAAAGCTTCGCAGAGTGCGAGAAAATATACGAAAAGGCGAGATTTTCAAGGCTCGAGATAACCAAAGAGGAAATGGCAGTGGTTAAAAATTTCGCAGGTCAGGCAAAGAAAGCCAAAAAGCTCAAAGTTCAGGAGGGAGCAGAAAAGTGAAAAAGGATATCGCTCTGCTCATAGTCATAATTTTAGCAGCGGCAGCGGTCATAAAGGGCGTTGATATTCAATCCGTTGACGAGTATTACAGCCTGCACAGCGACGATACCGCAAATGCCGCTCACACTGTCACACTGACAGTGGATTGCTCTGATATTTTGGATAATTACGATATGCTTGACAAAAATCTCCGTGACGAGTGCTATGTTCCCTCAGACGGCATTGTTATGCCTGCGGAAAAATATGTCCTCTGTGAGGGCGACACCGCCTTTGATCTGTTGGAAAAAGCTACAAGGTGCGGGAAGATACCCCTTGATTATCAAGGTTCGGAGGATAATATTTACAACACTGTGTATGTCCGTGGCATAAACAATATCTACGAGTTTTCCTGCGGTCCGTCCTCAGGGTGGACCTATACGGTAAATGGCGAAAGCCCCGATAAGGGCTGTTCACAGTATGTCCTCAATGACGGTGACAGCGTGGAGTTTTACTACGTTTGCGACTACACAAAGGAGGCGGTGAAATGAGGTTGTCAGCTTTTCACCCTTTGACCGCCCTTGTGTATTTTGCGGCTGTGCTTGCGGTGACAATGTTCTGCTTTTCACCAGCCGTTGGTATATGCTCGGCAGTGGGAGCGTTCCTGTTCTGTGCCATAACTCAAAGCTGTAGACAGACCGCATCAGACCTTGCTTTCTACATCTTTCTTACTGCAGTTTTGACTGTCACAAATCCACTTTTTTCACATAAGGGCGTAACGCCGCTGTTTTTCGTAAACGGCAAGGCTTACACAAAGGAAGCCCTTTTTTATGGCTTGACCGCTGGACTATCCCTCACCGCTGTGATAATGTGGTGCAAAGCTCTTGGAAAGGTGCTTACAAGGGAAAAGCTCCTATACATTTTTGGCCGAAAAACGCCAAAAGCTGCCCTTGTGATAACAATGACAATGGGCTTTATCCCAAAGCTCAAAAGGCTTCACAGACAGCTTTTGGACGCTTTGAATTGCTCTGGTGCGAACATCTCCGACAGCCGTTTTGACCGCCTGAAAAAAGACTGCACAGTGTTCACAGCCCTTTGTGCAGGCACGCTTGAAAGGGGAGCGGATACAGCCGCTTCAATGAAAGCCCGTGGTTATGGTATCCAGAAACGTAGCTTTGCACACTCGTTCAAGTTCAGAGCATGGGACGGCATTTTTGTGGCGGCTTTTGCAGTTATCTTTGCATTGGTGCTGTTATTTTCCGCAAGGGGCGAGCTGTCCGCCGCTTTTTACCCTGTGATAAAGCTTGAAAACAGCGTTTTTCCTGTGGGAATGTTCGCATTACTATGCGTTTTCCCGTTTATTCTTGAAGTAAAGGAGAGCATAAAATGGAAATATTGTCTTGCGAAAATGTAGCTTTCAAATATAACGAAAGCACGGACTATGCCATTTCTGACTGCACTTTTTCAGTGAAAAAAGGCGAAAAAATAATGCTCTGCGGTGCTTCGGGAAGCGGAAAATCTACTCTGCTCAGGCTTCTGAAAAGAGAGCTTTCCCCAAGGGGCGAGCTTTCTGGAAACATCACCCTTATGGGCAAGGACAGAAGCGAGCTTTCTGATAGAGAAAGTGCCGAAAAGATAGGTTTTGTAATGCAAAGCCCTGACAGCCAGACGGTGTGCGACAAAGTATCGGCTGAGCTTGCTTTCGGGCTTGAAAGCTTTGGTGTGAAAAGTGGTGAGATACAAAGCCGTGTTGGTGAAATGGCAGCTTTTTTCGGTATCGAGCCGCTCTATGACAGGGATATCTCCACACTTTCGGGCGGTCAGAAACAGCTCGTCGCTCTGTGTTCCGTCATGGCCACAGACCCTGATATCCTGCTTCTTGATGAGCCTACCGCACAGCTCGACCCCGTTGCCGCAAGGGAGCTTCTTGGCATTTTAGACCGCCTTAACAAAGAAATGGGCGTGACTATCATCATTGCCGAGCATGACCCAGAGGAGCTTTTTGACTCCTGCGACAAAATTTTGTATCTTGCAAAGGGCAAAACTGAGTTTTTCGGTACGCCTGCCTTGACTGCAAAATATTTTATGGAGAACGCTCTGGA
>ENA-ORTV01002962-ORTV01002962.1-human-gut-metagenome-genome-assembly--contig:-NODE-2962-length-15050-cov-3.615272_pt1 | contig 15050 bp, 9 predicted proteins | sample MGYA00241915_ERZ509194 | MGnify/ENA primary metagenome ERZ509194 (study PRJEB26280, sample SAMEA2338810) | human gut metagenome | biome: human gut; feature: human-associated habitat; material: faeces... | reverse complement strand
GATGTTGGGGCCTTCAGGGGTCTCAATGGGGCACATACGGCCATAGTGGCTGTAATGCACGTCTCGGACCTCCATGTTGGCGCGCTCGCGGCTGAGGCCGCCGGGGCCCAGGGCGGACAGACGCCGCTTGTGGGTCAGCTCGGCCAGGGGGTTGGTCTGGTCCATGAACTGGCTCAGGGGGCTGGAGCCGAAGAACTCCTTGATGGCTGCGGTAACGGGCCGGATGTTGATGAGGCTCTGGGGCGTGACAATGTCCAGATCCTGGATGGTCATCCGTTCCCGGATGACCCGCTCCATGCGGGAAAAGCCGATGCGGAACTGGTTTTGCAGCAGCTCGCCCACGCAGCGCAGGCGGCGGTTGCCCAGATGGTCGATATCGTCCTTGGACACCAGGCCGTGGGCCAGGACGTTCATATAGTTGATGGAGGTGAGGATGTCGTCGATGATGATGTGCTTGGGCACCAGGCGGTCCGCCTGCAGGCGGCACTGCTCGATGAGCTCCTCGCCCTGATACTGACTCAGCAGCTCCTGCAGCACGTCGAAGCGCACCCGCTCCTTGATGCCGCAGGCCGTCTTGGGGTCAAAGTCCACATAGCGGCTCATGTCGCACATGCGGTTGGTGAAAATGCGGATGATGTCGCCGTTTTCCAGCTGGACCTTCACCATACCCACGCCGATGGCGTCCAGGGTGCGGCAGTCGTCGCCGGAGAGGACGTGGCCCTCCTCCAGCAGCAGCTCGCCGGTAGCGGGGTCGGCTACGGGCTCGGCCAGCTTCTGGCCCTTGGCCTGGGTCCACAGGGTCAGCTTCTTGTTGAACTTATACCGGCCCACGGTGCTCAGGTCATACCGCCGGGGATCGAAGAACAGGTTCTGCATCAGGGTCTCGGCGGAATCCAGCGTGGGCGGCTCGCCGGGGCGCTGCTTGCGATAGATCTCCAGCATGGCCTCCTCATAGGATTTGCAGGTGTCCTTTTCCATGGTGGCCACAATGCGGGGATCGTCGCCGAAGCGGTCCAGGATATCGGCGTCGGTTTTCAGGCCCAGGGCCCGGATCAGGCAGGTGATGGGCAGCTTGCGGTTCTTGTCGATGCGGACCCAGAACACCTCGCTGCTGTCGGTCTCATACTCCAGCCAGGCGCCGCGGTAGGGGATCACCGTGGACGTCAGCAGGGGCAGGTCCGTTTTCAGGTCGATCTCCTTGCCGTAGTAGATGCCGGGGGAGCGGACGATCTGGCTGACCACCACGCGCTCGGCGCCGTTGATGACGAAGGTGCCGCCATGGGTCATCAGGGGGAAATCGCCCATGAAGATCTCCTGCTCCTTGATTTCGCCCGTCTCCTTATTGTGCAGGCGGACGCTGACCTTCATGGGGGCGGCATATGTGGCGTCCCGGGCCTTGCACTCCTCCACGTCGTACTTGGGCTTTTCGTCCATGCTGTAGTCGATGAAGCTCAGCTCCAGGTTGCCGGCATAGTCGCCGATGGAGGCCACGTCGGCAAAAACCTCCCGCAGGCCGGTGTCCAGGAACCACTGATAGGATTTCTTCTGGATCTCCAGCAGGTTGGGCATCGCCATGACCTCTTCGTGTCTGGCAAAGTTCTTGCGCAGGGTCTTGCCATAATACTTGTCCTTGGCCATCTTCAATACTCACGCCTTTCTTTTCGCATTTTCTCCGTGCTTTTCCTCAGGGAACGGCTCTCCACCGATTTGACACGCGGGGGCGAGTTGTTTGTTTTCGCACTGTTCCACTTGTAATTTCGGGGGAAAGCTGGTATCATAACAGCAGATTGAAATGGGGCGTTAGCCCCATTTTCCCAATATAGCGTCTCATTGTACCATAGACGCGCCTGCTTTGTCAACATAAAACCCCGCCTCGCCCGAAATTTTTTCGTGGCTGCGGTGTTTTTTTTATTTTCCGCCTCCCGCACCTCCGGTCCATCCGCAGGGGCGGACGACTCTGTCCGCCCGCATATCCGCACTCCCTGCGGCGCATTCCGTAGGGGGCGGCGTCCCAGACGCCCCAAGGCATTCCGTCATTTTTCCATACAAAAAGCAGCCCATCGGCTGCTTTTTGTATGAGCTTGTCAAAAAAGGGCGCCGCCCTTTTTTGACAAGCTGTTTTCAGAACAGGCCGGGAATGTTCAGCCCGCCGGTGACGGAGCCCATGGCGGACTCCATGGCCTCCTCCGCCTGGCGCAGGGCCTCGTTAACGGCGGAGATCACCAGGTCCTGGAGCATCTCCACATCCGCCGGGTCCACGGCGTCGGGCTGAATGGTCAGCGCCGTCACCTGCTTCTTGCCGGATACGGTGGCCTGCACCGCGCCGCCGCCTACGGAGGCGGTGAAGCTGCTCTCCTCCACGTTCTTCTGGGCAGCTTCCATATCCTGCTGCATCCTGGCCAGCTTCTGCTGCATTTGCTGCTGCTGGCGCATCATCCCGGCGCTGCCGCCGAACCCGTTGCGGGCACTGTATCCCTTAGCCATGTCGCATTCTCCTTTATATGACGAAATATTGCTTATTTGATCTTGAAATTTTCCAGCTGCTGGCCCTGGGCCGCCACCTCATCCAGCTTATCCGGGGTCTTTTCCGCCGGAGGCTCCTCCCAGGGCGGCGTCTGATCTTCGGGAGCCGCTGTTTCCGCCGGAGGTTGGGGCTCCGGGGCCTTTGGGGGAGCCGGTTTTGGCTCCGGGCGGGGCTTCCGGGGGGCGGACTTTTTTCCGGCGGGGGCCGGTGCGCCGCCAACGGTCAGCACCACCCGGACGGTTTGTCCCTCTGCGGCGGAGGCCACCTCCTGGAGCACATGGAGCACCGAGTTGTTGTTCAGGGAGTCCCGGACGAACTCGTTCTGGCAGTACAGCGTCAGGCAGTCGCCGTCCACCGCCCCCCGGACCATATTCAGAAACACCCGGTGATTCACCGCCAGGCGGCCCTTGCAGTGCTCCTTCATGGCGTCCCATTTGCCGGTGTCGCCCACCACGGCGGCGGCCCTGGCAGCCGCCGGTTCGGGAGCGGGTCTGTTGGCCGGACGCTTGGCAGGCGGTTCTTCGTCCGGAATATCGAATATCTGTTCCCGGTTCCCGGGCTCCTGGGGCAGGGGCGGCTCCTCCGGCATGGGAGGGCGATCCTCCGCCGGTTCGTCCCGGCTTGTCCCGGTGCTGTCCCGGGACACAGGGGCCGGTTTCGGGGACATCCCACTGTTTTGCGGGACAGTTTTTATTGAAATTCCGTTAGATATCTGATCCTCCAGCCGGTCGATCCGCTGGCTCAGGGCCGTCAGGTCGCCGGAAAGACCTTCGTCGCACAGGCGCAGCAGACACAGCTCCGCATCCGTCCGGGGCTGGAAGCTGTCTCCCAGCCCGGCGCAGCAGGCCTGGATGGTCTCCGTCAGATACAGAAACCGCCGCATGGGCTGGCTGCCGGAAAGGGACTTCAGGGTCTTGGTATCGTATATACCCGTCAGCAGGGCGGCGGCCCCGTCGGGGGCGGCCTTGAGAATGGTCATGTCCCGGGCCAGGTCCCCCAGCTCCCCCAGCATGGCGGCCACATCCTTGCCGCCCCGGTACAGCTCATCCAGCCGGGTCAGGGCCCCGGCGGCATCCCGCCGGAGGATGCAGTCCATCAGCTCCACCGTCTGGACGCTGCCGGCCAGGCCCAGAATGTCCAGCACCGTGCGGCTGTCCAGCCGGCCCTGGGCCACCCGGCACTGGTCCAGCAGGCTCAGGGCGTCCCGGAGAGCGCCGTTGGCCATGCGGGCCAGGATCTCCGCCCCGTCGGGGGCCAGGGGAATATTTTCGGCCCCGGCAATGCGCAGCAGGTGCTTTTCCATATCCTGGGGCAGGATGCGCTTGAAATTGAAGCGCTGGCACCGGGAGAGAATGGTGGCCGGAACCTTGTGCAGCTCCGTGGTGGCCAGAATGAACATCAGGTGCTCCGGCGGCTCCTCAATGGTCTTGAGCAGAGCGTTGAAGGCCTGGGTGGACAGCATGTGGACCTCGTCGATGATATAGACCCGCTTTTTCAGCACCGTGGGGGTATAGACCGACTCGCTGAGCAGCTCCCGGATGTCGTCCACCCGGCTGTTGCTGGCAGCGTCCAGCTCCGTCACGTCCAGCAGGGAGCCGCTGTCGATGCCCCGGCAGGCCTCGCACCGGTTGCAGGGGGCCCCGTCCTCCGGGTGCAGACAGTTGACGGCCTTGGCCAGGATCCGGGCGCAGGTGGTTTTGCCGGTGCCCCGGGTGCCGGTGAACAGATACGCGTGGGCCGTGCGGCCCTCGGCCACCTGGCGCTGGAGCGTGCCGGTGATGTGGTCCTGGCCCACCACCTGGGAAAACGTCTTGGGCCGCCATTTGCGGTACAGTGCTTGATACATGAAGCAGCCCTCCCTTTGCGTTTGCGTAAAAAATAAAACTCCTCCGCTGCCAGCCGCGGGGCCGGTGGACTCGCGGCACATGGATGATCCCTCTTAATGCTGCTCGGTTCCCCGCCTGACATGATTCGTGGGTATCCATTGCGCGAGACCGGCTCCGCAGCTGGCGGCGGAGGAGTCGTCATGCAGATATCCTATCACATTTTGCTCCCGTTGGCAACTGGAATTTTTTTCGCAGGGGGATTCATAGAAATTTAACACAAAAGCCGACGTTCCGCGCTTGTGAGAAAAAATTTTTTATGGTATACTCCAATAATACTGAGAAAGTATCTGCCCGGCGGGCAGTTTTTTTAACGGAAGGAGACCGATATGGACTCAAACAACAGAAACAATCGAAACGGCGGAAACAAGAAAAACAACAAAAACCTGCGCAGCGTCATCTCTCTGATTGGCTGGGCCCTGGTGCTGACGCTGGTATTCAACTACATCCTGGCCGCCACCAGCGGCGGAAGGAGCTTTGAGGTCCCCTACAGCGAGATGATGGACCTGGTGGAGCAGGACCAGATCAAGGAGATCCAGCTGAAGGACGGCGTACTGTACGCCACCCCGGTGGACGGATATACCTATACCGAAAAGACGGACAACAAGTACCGGGAGCCCAAGACCTATACCCAGAGCGAAAAGTCCAAGCTGACCCTGTATACCACCTATCTGACGGACACCCGGCTGCTGCCGCTGCTGGATGAGCACAATGTGGAGTATTCCAGCCCCGTCAAGAGCTCCTGGAGCGTCCTGGGAGACATCCTGGTGATGTATATCCTGCCGATGGTGCTGATGATCGGACTGTTCCTGCTGGTGATGCGGATCGTGTCCAAAAACGGCGGGGGCATCGGCGGCATCGGCAACGTGGGCAAGTCCAACGCCAAGGTGTATATGGAAAAGCAGACCGGCGTCACCTTCAAGGACGTGGCCGGTCAGGATGAGGCCAAGGAGTCCCTGGAGGAGATCATCGACTTCCTCCACAACCCCGGCAAATACACCGCCATCGGCGCCAAGCTCCCCAAGGGCGCGCTGCTGGTAGGCTCCCCCGGCACCGGCAAAACGCTGCTGGCCAAGGCCGTGGCCGGCGAGGCCAACGTGCCGTTCTTCTCCATCTCCGGCTCGGACTTTGTGGAGATGTTCGTGGGCGTGGGCGCGTCCCGGGTCCGTGACCTGTTCAAGGAGGCCGCCAAGGTGGCTCCCTGCATCATCTTCATCGACGAGATCGACACCATCGGCAAATCCCGGGACGGCGGACGCTTCGGCGGCAACGACGAGCGGGAGCAGACTCTGAACCAGCTGCTGGCGGAGCTGGACGGCTTCGACCCCAGCAAGGGCGTTATCGTTCTGGGCGCCACCAACCGGCCGGAGGTGCTGGACAAGGCCCTGCTGCGGCCTGGCCGCTTCGACCGGCGCATCACCGTGGACCGGCCTAATCTGGCGGGCAGACTTGCCACCCTGCAGGTCCACACCCGGAACATCCGCCTGGCGGAGGACGTGAACCTGGACAAGATCGCCCAGGCCACCGCAGGCTGCGTAGGCGCGGACCTGGCGAACCTGGTGAACGAGGCGGCCCTGCGGGCCGTGCGCAAGGGCCGCAAGGCCGTGAACCAGAACGACCTGCTGGCGGCCTTTGAAACCGTCATCGCAGGCTCCGAGAAGAAGGGCACCGTCATCACCCAGGAGGAAAAGCGCATCATCGCCTATCACGAGGTGGGCCACGCTCTGGTGGCGGCCAAGCAGAAGAATGCCCAGCCCGTCAGCAAGATCACCATCGTGCCCCATACCCAGGGGACTCTGGGCTACACCCTGCACCTGCCGGAGGAGGAAAAGTTCCTCATGTCCAGGGAGGACATTCTGGCGGAGATCCGGACCCTGCTGGCAGGCCGGTCCTCGGAGGAGATCGTGTGCAACACCATGACCTCCGGCGCAGCCAACGACATCGAGCGGGCCACGGAAATGGCCCGGAATCTGGTGGCCCGCTTCGGTATGTGCGACGAGTTCGACATGATGGCCCTGGGCACCGTGCAGAGCCAGTATCTGGACGGCGGGTACTCCATGACCTGTGCCCAGGAGACGTATGCCGCGGCGGACCGGGCCACCATTGCCATCATCCGCCAGTGTCATCAGGATGCCAGGAAGCTCCTGGAGGAAAACCGGGAGCTGCTGGACAAAATCGCGGCGTATCTGCTGAAAAAGGAGACCATTACCGGCCAGGAGATGATGGCCATCATCGAGGGACGGGACCCGGAAACCGTGGACAACTACGGCGCCACCCGGGAGGAGGACCAGAAGCTGTTCCGTCCCTCCACCCCGGACGTGATCGATCCCCCGGCCAGGCACATCAATATCGTGTCCCAGCCTATCCCCATGCCGGACTTTGATAAGAAGGACGAGAAGCCGGAGGGGCAGCCCCAGGATAAGCCGGAGGACCAGAGCGAGCATGGCCAGAGCAAGGAATAAACAGCGGAAATAAGCATACCAAAAGGAGACGGACCGCGGCCCGTCTCCTTTTGAGCTTGTCAAAAAAGGGCGTTGCCCTTTTTTGACAGTCTGGTCTGCCAGGGATTGGCCCCAGTATGCCAGCCGATAAAGCGAAAACGTTTCCACAGATTCACCTTATTGAAACAACGTTTTTCGACTTGATTTTCTCATTGTTTTGTGCTATATTGGGATGGCATCTGAAAAGAGGAAGCGGAGGATGACTCCGCCTTGGGAAAGGGGGCGCCGCCGGATGGGCCTGTACATAGGAAAAGTGGATCGCAGGTGGCTGTCCCGGGTGCTCCTGATCATGCTGGCGGACATCATCGGCATCATGGGCTCGTACCTGTTGGCCCTGTGGGCACGGTTCGACTTCCACTTTACGGATATTCCCCAGGAGTTTGTGGACGGATATCTGCACACCATCTGGTGGTGGGTGCCGGTCTGCCTGGCGGTGTTCTGGCTGTGCAACCTATACAACAGCATCTGGCGGTTCGTCAGCGTGGATGCGCTGATGCGGATCATACTGGCCTATGTGTTTCTGGGCGGGCTGAGCTTTGCATGCGTGGCGCTGTTTGGGGTGCATATGCCCCGGTCCTATTATGTGTGGGGCCTGTTCTTCAGCTTCTTCTGCACCTCCGGCATCCGCTTTTTCTATCGCGGGATGCGGTACCTGCGCAACCGGGCGCCTCTGGCCCGGAAGGGCGTGGAAAACGTCATGATTATCGGCGCAGGCCAGGCCGGGCGGCAGCTGATCCGGGAATACGCCGTCAGCAGTCATCTCAACAGCCGGGTGGCCTGCATCATCGACGACAACCCCGCCAAGCGGGGCCGCATTCTGGAGGGTGTGCGCGTTGTGGGTGCGCGGCGGGACATTCCCCAGGCTGCCAAGCAATTCGACATCGACAAGATCGTGTTCGCCATTCCGTCGCTTCAGGGCGCCGGAAGGCAGGAGATCCTCAATATATGCAGCACCACCGGCTGCCAGATCCAGGTGGTGCCGGGCATGTATCAGCTGGTCAACGGTGAGGTCACCATCAGCAAGCTCCGCCGGGTGGAGCTGCAGGACCTGCTGGGCCGGGACCCCATCCAGGTGAACCTGGAGGAGATCTGCGGCTATATCAACGACAAGACGGTTCTGGTTACCGGGGGCGGCGGCAGCATCGGCAGCGAGCTGTGCCGTCAGATCGCCCGGCACAAGCCCCGGCGGCTGGTGATCTTCGACATTTACGAAAACAACGCCTACGACATTCAGATGGAGCTGCGCCGGGAGCACCCGGAGCTGACGCTGGAGGTGTGCATCGGGTCCGTGCGGGACCAGCAGCGGGTGGATAACCTGCTGGATACGTACCGGCCGGACCTGATCTTCCACGCGGCAGCCCACAAGCATGTGCCCCTGATGGAGGACAGCCCCAACGAGGCCATCAAGAACAACGTGTTCGGCACCTATAAAATGGCCCGGTCCGCCGCCCGGCACGGGGTAAAGCGCTTTGTGCTGATCTCCACGGACAAGGCGGTGAACCCCACCAACATCATGGGCGCGTCCAAGCGCCTGTGCGAGATGGTGGTGCAGATGATGAACCGGCGCAGCGAAACGGAATTTGTGGCGGTGCGGTTCGGCAACGTCCTGGGCAGCAACGGCAGCGTGGTACCCCTGTTCGAGCAGCAGATCGCCCACGGGGGACCGGTGACGGTGACGCATCCGGAGATCACCCGGTTTTTCATGACCATTCCCGAGGCGGTGTCCCTGGTTCTGCAGGCGGGGTATTATGCCAGGGGCGGCGAGATCTTTGTGCTGGACATGGGCCAGCCGGTGAAGATCGACGACATGGCCCGGCAGCTGATCCGCCTGTCCGGCTACGAGCCGGATGTGGATATCCCCATCATCTATACCGGCCTGCGGCCCGGAGAGAAGCTGTACGAGGAGCTGCTGATGGACGAGGAGGGCCTGCGGGAGACCGCCAACCAGCTCATCCACATCGGCCAGCCCATCAACATGGACGACGAGGCCTTCTGCCGCCAGCTGGCGGTGCTGGAGCGGGCCTGCCAGAGCAACAGCCCGGACATCCGCCAATATGTGGCGGACATGGTGCCCACGTATCACCCCAAAACAGATCAAAGAGCATAAAAGCATCCCTTTGGCCGGAAACGCCAAAGGGATGCTTTTTGCGTGATGCGGCGGTTTCGCCGGCGGAGGGATGCAGGGGAGCGCCTTTCCTACTTTCCGGCGGCGATCTTGTCCTCGGTCTCCTGGCGGATGGCCTGGCGCAGGCGGGTCAGATACGGGGAGAAGGCGGCGTTTTCCTGAGCGTAGGTGCGGTTCAGGTCGTACTCCCGGGGCTCCCAGGTGTCGATGGGGGACTCGTTGTGCTGGATGACGGCCTCAAACTTGTCCAGAGCCTTGTAAATGCGGGCCTCCGTAGTCTCCAGCGCCGCCATCTCCCGGTACAGTGCCCGCATTTCCGCATCATACGGGGCGGGCAGGGTGTCCACCCACGCCAGCAGCTGCCGCTCCTCGTCGGCCTCGTCCGCCGCCGTTTTGCGGAAGGTGGGGATGTCGCCGGTAAAGCACTCGCCCAGGTCGTGGATCAGGCACATGCGGATAACCTTGTCCATGTCGGCCTCCGGAAACTCGTCCCGCATCCAGTAGGCCATCAGGGCAATGCGCCAGCTGTGCCCGGCCACGCTCTCCGGCCGGCGGCGGGAGGTGCAGCAGTGGCGGGTGGTGTCCTTCAGCCGCTCTGCCGTGTGCAGGGCGGACAGCAGCTCGGTGGGATTCATAACGGTTCTCCTTTTTTCTCTCAGATTTCGACCAATTCGATCTCCGTGCCCCGGTCCCGGAGCAGGGCCAGCAGGGCCCGGACGGACAGCCACACCGTGGCGGTGTTGTCATTGGGATGAACGCCGATGCGGCCGCCGTCGAAATCCCGGGCCAGGCAGAAGCGGACAGCGTGGTCCCGGTCGTTCAGCAGCCCCAGCGGCGTCACGGAGCCGGGGGTCAGGTCCAGCAGCCGCAGCAGCTCCTCCGGGGAGGCAAAGCTCAGGCGGCGGGTGCCGTGGCGGCGCTGGAACTCCTTCAGGTCCACCCGCTTGCCGCAGCGGACGGTGATCAGGTAATAGTTCCGCTTTTTGTCGTCCCGGACCAGCAGATTTTTGGCGTCGTCCTCCGGATACGGCATGTCCACGGCGGCGCACTCCTCCATGTTGAACACCGCCGGGTGCTCGGTGATCTCAAAATCCACGCCGTGGGCGCGGAGATAGTCATAGGTTTCCTGCTTGGTCATTGACCGGTTCCTCCTTAACGGGTTTTCTCCATTGTACCAGGCAGGGGCGGCGTTTGCAAGCCGTCTGCGGATGCCATGCAAAAGCCGTCCGCCGGAGCGGAAGCTTTGTGCAGTATGCGAATTTTCTTTTGCAGGGAAAAGCGTTATAATCGGGCGTAGATCACACCGAAGGGGACAGGCTATGAGCATCATTTTCTTCGACATTGACGGCACCATCATGGACGTGAACGGCAGCATCCCGCCCTCCGCCGCAGAGGCGGTGCGGCAGCTGCGGCAGGCGGGGCATCACTGCATTATCAATACCGGGCGGCCCCGGATCGCCATGGAGCCCCAGCTGCTGGAGCTGGCATTCGACGGGCTGGTGTGCTCCTGCGGCCAGTATATCCAGCTGGACGGCCGGGTGCTGCGGCACGTGGGCTTTGACCGGGACACCAGCCGGAAAATCCTGGAGGCCGGGCGGCGGTGCCTGGTGGATATGTACTTTGAGGAGGCGTCGCACATCTGGGTGGATACGCCCCACCACCACCTGAACCGGGAGCTGGAAAACGCCGTGAAGCGCCTGGAGCGGGGCGGCGTCCGGGTGGGGCGGCCTGACGGCGACCCGGATTTCCACTTTGACAAGGTGTGCGTCCTGGTGGGGCCGGACAGCCGGAGGGAGGAATTTCTGGCGGAGATGGCGCCCCTGTGCCAGATCATCGACCGGGGCGGCGGCATGTTCGAGCTGCCCATGCGGGGCTATTCCAAGGCGTCCGGCTGCCGGGCCGTGGCCCAGGCCCTGGGCGCGGACCTGGCCGACTGCTACGCCATCGGCGACAGTCCCAACGACCTGGAAATGCTGGCGTGTGTGGGACACCCCCTGGTCATGGGCGACGCCCCGGCAGAGGTGCAGGCCCAGGCGGAATACGTCACCGCGCCCCTGCGGGAGGACGGCCTGTACCGGGCCATGGTTCATATGGGCCTGCTGCACGAATAACAAAAGCTCCCGGTGCGAGGGTCGGGGTGGTCGTAAAACAGTTTCAGTCCCCGCAGCCATGCGGTGTTTACCTGACGATCGTTCAAGGGCAGTTATTGCAGCAGATGGACAAATAAATCGTGCACTTCTATGCACCTTTCGGTGTACGGTGTGGGTATCCCTTGCCTCTCCCTGTGGGAGAGGTGGCCGAGCGCGGCGAGGACGGAGAGGGCAAACGGTGTGTGCACACAAATTGATCTTATTATTCAAAAAAGGCGGCAAGACCCTCTCAGTCACCTGCGGTGACAGCTCTCCCAAAGGGAGAGCCAAGGGGCTGCACCCTGCTGCATGGTATGTTGGCATAAGAAATGGAGCGTATCTGTGTCGATACGCTCCATTAACTGTTTTTGCGGACTTATTTACCGGGTCAGGAAGAACATCAGGGCAAACAGGATGCTGATGATCCAGGTGCCCACATTGATCTCCTTGATCTTGCCGGTGAAGATCTTCACGAACACATAGGAGATCAGGCCGAAGGCGATACCATAGGAGATGTTGTAGGTCAGGGGCATGAACGCCACGGTGACAAAGCCGGTCACGGCAGCGGCGGGATCGTCCCAGGCGATGTTGCGGACGTTGGACATCATCAGCACGCCCACATAGATCAGGGCCGCGGCGCAGGCGTAGGTGGGGATCAGCTGGGCCACGGGGGACAGGAACATGGCGATGAAGAACATCACCGCAGTAGCCATAGAGGCAAGACCGGTGCGGCCGCCCTCGGCCACGCCGGCAGAGGACTCCACGAAGGTGGTGACGGTGGAGGTGCCGCAGACAGCGCCGGCGCAGGTAGCGCAGGCATCAGCCAGCATGGCCCGGTCCATATTGGGAACGTTGCCGTCCTTATCCAGCATGTTTCCGGCAGAGCAGGCGCCGTACAGGGTGCCCAGGGTGTCGAACATATCCACCATGCAGAAGGCCAGCATGGTGGTCAGCAGCATCACCACGAAAGCGCCGGTGCCGTTGGCGGCAATGAAGGCGGAGAAGTCAAAGCCGGACTTGAACACCGCGCCGAATGCCTGGGTGCCGAAATCGCGGAAGGCGCCGAAGAAGTCGGAGGTCAGGTTGGGGGCGATGGCAGAGGCATAGAAGCCGGGAACGGTGATCAGACCCACCACATAATACACCACGGCAGCGCCCAGGATGCCCCACAGCACCGCACCGCGGACCTTCTTCTTGCTCATGGCGCCGATGGCGAACACGGCCAGCAGAGTGACCAGCATGGGGAAGATGGTGGCCCAGGTCTGTTCGCCGGTGAACACGTTGAAGGAGTGCAGGTTCACGCAGGTGGAGGAATCGTTGACCACGATGCCGGCGTTCTGCAGGCCGATGAAGGCGATGAACAGGCCGATACCGGCGGAGATGGCCGCCTTGACCTCGTGGGGGATGGAGTCGAAGATGATCTTGCGCAGACCGGTAACGGTCAGCAGCACGAAGATGATGCCGTCAAACAGCACCAGCACCAGGGCGTTGGCATAGCTCAGGCCCAGGCCCACACACACGGTGTAGACAAAATAGGCGTTCAGGCCCATGCCGGAGGCCTGCGCCAGCGGCAGATTGGACAGCAGGCCGATGAGCAGGGTGCCCACCACGGCGGAAATAGCGGTGGCCACATAAATGGCCCCGTAGCTGACGCCCAGCACATCGGTGCCGTCGCCAAAGGGGTTCGAGAACATACCGGCGTTGACCATCAGAATGTAGGCCATGGCCATAAAGGTGGTGATACCGGCCATGATCTCCGTCCGGACGGTGGAGCCCTTTTCGGTTACATGGAAGAAGCGATCCATAAACTCTCTCCTTTTATAAGTTTTCCGCTGCGCCTTCCGGCGCAGCAAACCTATTTTACCATCCCGGCCTTGTCCACGCAAGCCCCATTTTCGCTAATGACTGCCATTCTTCGGGAAATTGTGACAGTCGCTGTGAAAAGACTGCAAATTTTTGTGGAAATAACGAGGGTAAGCGGTGAGGACTGAGAAAAAGCGCGATTTTGTGTAAATCATCTTGCATTTCGTGAAAACTTTAGTATACTGGACATGCAGCGTGTGTTTCGCTGCAGAGAGATTTAAAAAAAGATAAGGAGAATGTACAAATGATTCTGGAACTCATCGCTACGATTCTGTCACTGGTAGGCTCCTGGATGGTCTATAAGAAGATGGGCCGTCAGGGCTGGGAGGGCATTGTCCCCATTTACAACACCTATGTCCTCTGCCAGGAGCTGTACGGCAACGGCTGGAAATTCCTCCTGCTCCTGATCCCCTTCTATAACATCTATTTCGGCATCAAGATGATGATCGACCTGGCCAAGGCCTTCAATCTGGGCGCGGGCTTCGGCATCGGCCTTCTGCTGCTGCCCTTCGTGTTCTGGCTGATCCTGGCCTTCGGCGGCGCGCAGTATAAGGACGGCAGCTACACCAACACCCAGCCCGACATGGTGGAGGATGTGGTCAACAAGGCCAAGGACGTCGTTTCCGGCAACCACAGCAACAACGAGGAGAATAATCAGTAAGGCAAGCATTGACAAGCCCGCCCCGCGGTGACGCAGGGCGGGCTGCTTTTTTACAGATTTACAGAAAAGGGGAGAGGCCGCAGCCTCTCCCTCTTTTGTTATCCTTGCCTTACTTGCCGAAGTAGCGGTTCAGCAGGCCCTCGAAGGCCTTGCCATGACGGGCTTCGTCACGGGCCATCTCGTGGACGGTGTCGTGAATGGCGTCCAGATTGTACTTCTTGGCCAGCTTCGCCAGCTCAAACTTGCCGGCGGTGGCGCCGTTCTCGGCGTCCACGCGCATCTGCAGGTTCTTCTTGGTGGAGTCAGTCACCACCTCGCCCAGCAGCTCGGCGAACTTGGCAGCGTGCTCGGCCTCCTCCAGGCCGGCCTTCTCCCAGTACATGCCGATCTCGGGATAGCCCTGGCGATGGGCCACACGGGCCATGGCCAGATACATACCCACCTCGCTGCACTCGCCCTCGAAGTTGGCGCGCAGGCCATCGACGATCTCCTGAGGAACGCCCTCAGCCTTGCCGATGCCCACGACGTGCTCGGTGACGTAGGTGTTGCCGGTCTTCTCGACGAAAGCGGAAGCGGGAGCCTTGCAGACGGGGCACTGCTCGGGGATGCTGCCCTCAGCGATGTAACCACAGACGGTGCAAACGTACTTCTTCATAAGATTTATCCTCCATTTTTGTTTGTTGTTATTGGGTGGCTTGCTCTGGTACAGCAGGCCTTGTTTCTGAGTCTATTATAGCGAATAATTCCTAGTTAGTCAAGGCTGATTCTGAGAATTATTCTTAGTTAACAAAAGTCTCACACTTTGTCCAAAAAACGAACACAAAAAATGTCACTTCTGCCGAAGAAGGGCTTTTCCCGTCCTGCCTCAGACCTGCAGGTTGCCGCTGGAAGGAGCATCGGCACCGTCGGCAGAGTCGAACTCGTAGTCGTTGCCGGGGAGGATGGCGTTGAGCAGGATGCCCACGATGGCGGCGATGGCCAGACCGGACAGGTTGATGTTAACGCCCGCAATCGCAAACGTGACGCCGCCCACCGAGTTGAAGCCCAGGGCGCAGACCAGAATGACCGCGGCAATGATCAGGTTGCGGGAGTTGGTGAAGTCGACCTTGTTCTCGACAACGTTGCGCACGCCGATGGCGGAGATCATGCCGTACAGCACAAAGCTGATACCGCCGACGATGCCGGAGGGGATCGTGTTGATGATGGCCTCAAACTTCGGGCAGAAGCTCAGGATCATCGCAAACACAGCGGCAATGCGGATGACGAGGGGATCGTAAATCTTCGTCAGGGCCAGAACGCCGGTGTTCTCGCCGTAGGTGGTGTTGGCGGGGCCGCCCAGCAGACCGGCCATGGCGGTAGCCAGA
>ENA-ORTV01002923-ORTV01002923.1-human-gut-metagenome-genome-assembly--contig:-NODE-2923-length-15174-cov-24.984126_pt1 | contig 15174 bp, 13 predicted proteins | sample MGYA00241915_ERZ509194 | MGnify/ENA primary metagenome ERZ509194 (study PRJEB26280, sample SAMEA2338810) | human gut metagenome | biome: human gut; feature: human-associated habitat; material: faeces... | reverse complement strand
TGCCTTTGAACGAAGAAGAAAAAGCTAAATTTGCTGCAAGTGCTGCTGCTGTTCGCAAGACTAACGCTGCTTTGCATGAAGTAGGTGCTCTTTAATAAGAACAAGCTATAATTTTATATAAAAAGCCGTTTTTTCAGTGAAATGAGAAAGCGGCTTTTAATTTGTACAGAATCCCTGAAAAAGTAAGTTCACTTACTTTTTCAGGGATTCTGAAATGAAAACGGCAGGAAGATTTTCTCCTCCATCAGTCCATCGGGTAAAGGGGTAACCGGGATAAAGGGTAGGAGCTGTTTCATCTATCCATTGGTTGAGAAGCCGGTAGATGGGAATGTCTTCCTTATTCATAAAAGTACCTGTGTATTGGGCATTTTTAGACAACTGATTACCATTGTCATTTTTTCCGATAAAGGTTATTTTTGCATTATCATAGTAGTTGTGGATAAAGAAAGAGTTGGCAGCTATACCTGCGAATAATCCTTTGGTCGTAATTAGATCTATGTTATAGACATAACAATTTTCAATGTGCGCTCCATCCGAAGCTTTCCCGCATATTCCACCATTGTAACTCTCTCTGTTCTTTATTATGTTGTTGGCAGAATAGCAGTTTGCTATCAAACCTTGGGCCTGGCTGGAACCTGCTATTCCACCGGCTGGTCCTGCTTTTATTTTTGAATTTGCGTCATAAATGATTTGGGTGTTGGTAACATAGCAATTGGTGATTTCCCCTGTTGAAGTTCCTGCTATGCCTCCTGTATTGGCTGATTGGTTCGTTTTGGTTGGATTGGCTGCAATTTGGCACTCCTTAACGCAACAATTTAGTATTTTGCCTTTATTGCGTCCGACTAAAATACTTGTACCTTCTGCTGTGCTCTTGCTTTTTGATGTGATAGATACTTTGCTGGATTCTATATGGAGATTTTTAACTATGCCGGTGATATTGACGGCTCCGAATACACCTGTGGTGCCATTGCTGGAATTGATAGGTATATTGTAAAGGGTGTGATTTTGTCCGTCAAAGGTTTGGGAAAAGTAATAGTTTGTTTGGGCGTATCCTATTTGTTTTAACTCAGTACAATCCACATCTTTAAAATCAATGTCATTCAATAGATAATAAGTGGTTATTCCATTCATCGTTTCTCCGAAATCGTCCAATGTTTTTCCTTTGTATTGGGTAAATGTATTGCTATTGATAAGTTGACTGAATGCAATCCAATCTTCGGCAGTCATAATTCCCGGAGTTTTTTCAGATATTTTTAAGTGATAAGTATATTCTTTGTTACCGGTAAAAGACTTTGTTTCTAGTTGTGTTGTATATTTCTTTCCATTTGTTACCATATTTATGGCGATGACCATGTTTCCGACAGGAGGGACTATAAACGAATAATTTCCGGAAGGAGAAACTTGGGCAATAGTAGTCGTATGTGTTCCGTTATCTGCTAGAACTATTTCAGCGGATTTTGGGATAATAGAGGAAACAGCAGGACATGTTACCTCTATTTTCTGAAAATAGGTTTGTAAATTTCCCTCCAAATGCAGTGTCAGAAGAGAAAATAAATGTTTGAACTGTAAATGGATGGAATTTCCGGCCGGAAATTCATCCTTGACATACAGTATGTCTTCCAACGAATTGTTTTTATAAAGATTTTCTTGGACATAGTCCAAATCGGGATAGACAGGATATACTGCCGTAACATTTGTTTTTCCTGTTAGGTCACTCCAGCTAAATTCATTTTCTGCTTTCCATTGGTTGTCCATATAAGTCAGAATTCTGTTGTCTATCTGAAGACTGCCGGAAGCATTCAGCAGGATTTGATTGCCGGAGTTAAAAGTGGAAACAGGGGAGCTTTCTGTGAAAACTGCTTGGTATGTATTGCCTGTGAGTACTACCTCGATATCGGTCCCTGTATAAACAAGATTGTCGGTGCAGCTTTGCAAAGCCAGGACCGACAATCCTATTATTAATGAGTTATATTTCAACTGAATAATGTATTAATGAAAATTGCTTTATGGTTCAGGTATTGTGAATTCCCTGTCAGCAAAGAGTTCCATTAGGCCGGATATCTGTTTGAGTCGTAAAAGTTCGTCGGCATCCATGCCAATATTCTTTTTTATCCATTCGTCACTCATTCCGGCTTTGGTCAGTTCTGCCACGATATCTACCATCAGTTCAATGCTGTGAGTGCCGCGGGCGCGGTTGTGGCGGATAGTGCTTGCCATTCTGTTTGAAAGGTCTTTTTCTATAACTACCACGGGAAGTAAACCTTTTTCTCGTTCGAACACACGTTTTGAAGTTTTAAGCACACAATAACGATGATATCCGTCTACCAGTTCATATATATCTTCATCGGGAATATAATAACATACACAAGGCATAGTATAGCCATCTTCCCAAATGCTTAATTCCAGCAACTTCATTTCAGGAGCGGCTACGTGGTTTGGATTATAACTGTTGGCACGTACCTTTTCCACCGGTACTCTGTGCACGTGATACACAGGACTTTCGAATTCTTCTTTCATTTGATAATGTTTTTATATTTCTGCATCACTCTGTCTCTTCTTAACTTTTCTTTTTTAGTTAGGGCAAATCCCATATATTTACATACATGGTCATTTTTCAGAATGCAAATACACATACGTTTATAAGTGGGGATTTCTTTGAACTCTGCGATGTCTATATCGTCTAGATAATCCATTTGAACAGGAAGTTTGTCTGTCTTGTAGTTTGTTTTCTTTTGTACGTAGAATTTTATGCCCAAATCAGTTAGCTTGCGTATGGTTGATAAATCCAGGCATCCTCCCTTGTATTTCCAGAACTCCCGGCTTACTCTTAGTTTTTCCAAGTAAGACTGTTTGGTTTCTTCGGGTAACGTATCTAACAGGAAATACATATACTCTTTCCATGTGTAGCCTTCTGGTAATTTGATGTTTTGCCATCCCATGGCACGGGTTCCACCATAGATTCCGGTAAAGTTTACTCCGTTTACTCGGCCTAGCATTCTCCCCCAAGTATTGGGATCGATGGCTTTGTATAATTTCAAGGTTTCCTGTGCTGTGCTGAGGAACGGACTGGCTACACGTTGTCTGTCCAAAGGTACTCCGGCTTTATAATAAAGTTCGTACATTTGGTTGAATGGCCATTTGAAACGGGCGTATGCTGTCCATATATCTTCGGTAGTCCAGTCATAGATAGGGTAGGCATTGTATAAATCGTATCCTAGTCTGCGGGTCCACATCAGGTTGTGATAGCTGTTCAGGCGATTGTTACCGTGAATAGTTCTCCATCGGTCCAGGCTCTCTTGAGTTCGGATGCCGACCAGGCAGCAAGTGCGTACTGCATCATGCTTTTTATGGTACCACGATGCAAATGAAGTCTGGAAAGTGTAGTCCCACATTTCCTCATTGTAGAATGGGAAATCTTCTTTCTTATAACAGTTTTTAGGCATAGGCCTTACCCAGTGGGCGTGCATACTTTCGTCCCAAGGGCGCCAATAGGTTTGAAACATAGAAGCACAAGTCACTACTTTGAAAGGGACACAGACATGGTAGATTTCCAATATATCCTGATTTTCTCTGAACGTCTGTTCCACATACTCTGTAGTCATTTGATACTGTGCTTCATAGTCCATGTGGTATACTCCGATTTTCCTGTCCAGATTATGCTCTCTGATATATTGAATACATAAGTTGAGCAAGACACCGCTATCTTTTCCTCCAGAAAAAGAAACATAGATATTATCAAATTCGTTGAATAAGAATTTGAGTCTCTTTTGAACGAGTTGATAAACATTTTCCCCTTTAGTTCTTTTATTATTCATTTTTGTTCGTGTTGTAAATCATTTTAATATAATTAGTCCAACGGTGTTCGGTTTGAAAACCACAGTTGGAAAAAATAGCTTCGTGTTTGGTTTGAACAATTGCATATAAATTGTTTTTAGGCTTTACTGCTCCCAACAATTCAACCAGCACTTCCTGATCATCGTTATGGACATAGTAGTTGTTAATGACATAACCGCCACTTTTCTGCTCTACAGGGACAAAACCGGTTACGTCATTATCTTCGACGGCAATGTACCATTGAAAACGTTCGGTCGTTTTGAAGGGATAATTGTTATTAGCCCTTAGGACTTTAGGATTCATAGCCAATGGTCCAATTAAATTAAATAATTGAGGTTCAAGGCCATCTAGTTGTAATATTTCCATAACTTAATTTTTACATACGTTTACTTGAAGCTACAAATGTATAAAAAAGATTGGATATACCATAAAAAAACGCTGCCATACCTTCACAGGCGGGCAGCGCAAGCTACAATACAAAATACAAATACAACTAAACGAGATATTTTTATGCTAATAGAATGCCTTTAAACAATTCCTTGAGCCATCATGGCATGGGCTACTTTCATAAAGCCTGCAATATTTGCTCCTTTCACATAGTTGATATATCCATCAGGTTCAGTACCATATTTCACACATTGTTCATGAATACCATACATAATTTGATGTAACTTATCATCTACTTCTTGTGCACTCCAACTCATATGCATTGCATTTTGGCTCATTTCCAAACCTGAAGTAGCTACACCTCCGGCATTTACGGCTTTACCCGGTGCATACATTAGTTTATTTTCAATAAACGCATCAATTGCTTCCGGGGTACAACCCATATTAGAAATTTCTCCAATGCAAAGAACGGAATTTTTTATTAAATTACAAGCATCTTCGCCATTTAATTCGTTTTGAGTCGCACACGGAAGCGCAATATCTACTTTAACTTCCCACGGACGACGTCCGGCAACGAATGTTGAGTTAGGATATTTCTCTGCGTATGGAGCTACGATATCATTGCCTGACGCACGTAATTCCAACATGTAATCAATTTTATCACCACTTACACCGTCCGGATCATAGATATAGCCGTCGGGTCCGGAGATTGTGACTACTTTTGCACCTAATTCAGTTGCTTTAGTCACGGCCCCCCAAGCTACATTACCGAAACCGGAAACAGCTACCGTTTTGCCTTTAATATCAATTCCTTTTGCTTTCAGCATTTGGTTTACGAAGTAAAGACCACCAAAACCGGTTGCTTCAGGACGAATCAACGAACCTCCAAATTCCAAGCCTTTGCCAGTGAAGGTACCTGTAAATTCACGGGTTAACTTTTTATACATACCGAACATGTATCCTACTTCACGGCCACCTACACCGATGTCACCGGCAGGAACATCCATATCAGGACCTACGTGGCGCCACAATTCAAGCATGAATGCTTGGCAGAAACGCATGATCTCAGCATCGCTCTTACCACGTGGTGAGAAATCGGAACCACCTTTACCACCGCCCATAGGCAATGTGGTCAGTGCATTTTTGAATGTTTGCTCAAATCCTAAGAATTTCAAAATGGAGAGGTTTACAGAAGCATGAAAACGGATACCGCCTTTGTACGGGCCGATCGCATTATTGAATTGAACGCGGTAACCTAAGTTTACCTGTACTTTTCCTTTATCATCTACCCAAGGCACCTTAAATGTAAAGATACGGTCGGGCTCTACCAATCTCTCAATCAAGGACGCTTTCTCAAATTCCGGATGTTGATTGTATATATCCTCAATAGAAAGCAGGACTTCTTTTACAGCCTGCAAGTACTCTGATTCACCAGGGTGTTTTGCCTCCAGGGAGGTCATGATTTGATTAATATCCATAACTATTATGCATTTAAGGTTTTGACAAAATGAAAATCATTTCTGATGCAAAGGTATGTTTTTTGGTGAATTGGCAAAATATTTTTGGCTAAATTTTAGTTTGGTGGTGATAAAAAGTTAATCGTTGTGGTAAGACCTCTCTACCCAAAAGTTCTTTTTTATTGCGAATAAGTTGCATAAAACAATATTATTGACGTATTTTGCTATTACATTATCCATGTAAATCAAATAACCATGCTCAGCAAGTTAAAATTAAATCAGTTGTATTTCAAGGATACCTCGTTTGTAAACCTCATGACCAAACGGATTTTTAATGTTCTTTTGGTAGCAAATCCGTATGATGCTTTTATGTTGGAGGATGACGGGCGTATAGATGAGAAGATATTTAATGAATATATGAACCTCAGTCTTCGCTATCCGCCACGTTTCACACAAGTTTCTACTGAGGAAGCTGCCTGGAAGCAATTGGAGAACACTACATTTGATCTGGTGATTTGTATGCCCGGATCTGATAACAGTGATACATTTGAGATTGCACGCAGCATAAAAGAACAATACCCTCATATTCCGCTGGTGGTACTGACCCCGTTCTCGCATGGTATTACGGCACGTATGGAGCATGAGGATCTGAGCATCTTTGAATATGTGTTCTGCTGGTTGGGGAATACGGACCTGTTAGTGTCTATCATCAAGCTGATAGAAGATAAGATGAATTTGGAACATGATATTAAAGAGGTGGGAGTGCAGATGATTTTATTGGTGGAAGATTCCATCCGGTTCTATTCTTCCGTGTTGCCTAACTTATATAAATTTGTGTTGAAGCAAAGTCAGGAATTTGCCACAGAGGCTTTGAATGCTCACCAGCGTACATTGCGTATGAGGGGACGTCCCAAAATTGTATTGGCACGTACTTACGAGGAGGCGATGGATTTATATAATAAATATCAGAATAATGTATTAGGTGTGATTACGGATGCACGTTACCCGCGTGGTGGTGTGGTGGATCCAATGGCAGGTATTAAGTTGCTGGCGGAGGTACGTTCCAGGGATCCGTTTGTTCCTCTTATTTTACAGTCGGCCGAGGTAGACAACAAGGTGTATGCTTCCCGGTATGGTGCTAGCTTTGTGGATAAGAATTCCAAGAAGATGAATATAGACTTGCGTGAAATTGTGTCTGATGATTTTGGTTTCGGGGATTTCATTTTCCGTAATCCCGATACATTGGAAGAAGTGGCCCGTGTTCATAATTTGAAGGAATTACAGAATGTTATTTTTGCTATTCCTAAAGAATCTCTCCTTTACCATATCAGTCGTAATCACGTATCCCGCTGGCTGTATTCTCGTGCCATGTTTCCACCTGCCGAGTTCTTAAAGCAGATAACTTGGGATTCTTTGCAGGATATTGATGCTCATCGCCGTATAATCTTTGAGGCTATTGTGAAGTACCGTAAGATGAAGAATCAAGGTGTGGTGGCTGTGTTCCAACGTGATCGTTTTGACCGTTATTCTAATTTTGCCCGTATCGGTGAGGGGTCATTGGGGGGGAAAGGACGTGGTCTGGCTTTTATAGACAATATGGTAAAGCGCCACGTAGAATTTGATGAGTTTGAAAATGCGACGGTGGTCATTCCTAAAACGGTGGTGCTTTGTACGGATATCTTTGATGAATTCATGGATACCAATAGCCTATATCAAGTAGCATTGAGTGATGCGGATGATGACACGATATTGAAAGCTTTTCTTCGTGCCAAGTTGCCCGACCGTCTGGTGGAAGATTTCTTTGCTTTCTTTGATGTGGTGAAATCGCCTATAGCCATCCGTTCTTCCAGTTTGCTGGAAGATTCTCATTATCAGCCTTTTGCTGGGATATATTCTACTTATATGATTCCTTATTTAGATGATAAATATGAGATGCTCCGTATGTTGAGCGATGCCATAAAAGGGGTGTATGCTTCTGTTTTTTTCAGAGACAGCAAGGCGTATATGCAGGCAACCAGCAATGTGATAGACCAGGAGAAGATGGCTGTTATTTTACAACAGGTGGTCGGCACACAGTATGGTGACCGTTTCTATCCTTCTATTTCGGGGGTGGCACGTTCGCTCAACTATTACCCCATAGGAGATGAAAAAGCCGAAGAGGGAACTGTAAGTCTTGCTTTGGGGTTGGGTAAATATATTGTAGACGGAGGTCTGACTCTGAGGGTGTGTCCTTATCATCCTAACCAAGTGTTGCAGACCAGTGAGATGGAAATTGCTCTTCGTGAAACGCAGACTCAGTTTTATGCGCTTGATTTGAAGAATACGGGGCATAACTTTTCTTTGGATGACGGCTTTAATTTGTTGAAGCTTCCGGTGAAAGAAGCTGATAATGATGGAGCCTTAACTTTCATTGCTTCCACGTATGATCCGTATGATATGATTATCCGTGACGGAATTTATCCGGGAGGCCGGAAGGTGATAACATTTGCCAATGTGTTGCAACACGATGTATTTCCTTTGCCCCGTATTTTGCAGTTGGTACAGGAATACGGGCAAAGTGAGATGAGGCGTCCTGTTGAGATAGAGTTTGCTGTGACATTGAACCAGCAAAAGAAGAATGGTACTTTCTATTTATTGCAGATTCGTCCGATGGTCGATGTGAAAGCCAATCTTGAGGAGGATTTGAACCTTATTAAGGATGAGGATGTTCTTTTAAAGAGTAATAATTCACTGGGGCATGGCATTATGGAGGACATTCAGGATGTGATTTATGTGAAGACAGATGGTTATACTGCTTCCAATAATCCGACCATTGCTTATGAAATAGAAAAGATGAACCGTAAATTCTTGGATGAAGGGAAACATTATATATTGGTAGGTCCGGGACGCTGGGGAAGCAGCGATTCGTGGCTGGGCATTCCTGTGAAGTGGCCCCATATTTCGGCTGCACGTGTCATTGTGGAGGCGGGGCTGACTAATTATCGTGTGGACCCTAGTCAGGGAACTCACTTCTTTCAGAATCTGACTTCTTTCGGAGTCGGTTATTTCACAATTAATGCCTATATGAAGGATGGTATCTATAACCAAGAGGTACTGGATACCCGGCCGGCTATTGAAGAAACCAGGTTCATTCGTCATGTGCGGTTTGATAAACCATTGATAGTGAAGATGGATGGAAAGAAGAAGCTGGGGGTAGTGATGTTGCCGGAATAATGTTCTAAATTACGTGAAATGTGTCCTAAATTTCGATAAAAATAGTTATACGCTTAACTTTTTATTATATTTGCACGATTTTTCGAGTATAAATTAAATTAACTAAACAATGAAAAAGAATCTTTTTTATTATTTGTTCGCAGTGATTTGTTCTGTGGCATTGTTCACATCGTGTAGTGATGATGATGATGCCGTGAAGGGGTTAACTATTGATAATGTAGTAGGTACTTTTACAGGCGATTTGAGCGTGTTACAGCAACCTATCCCTAACACTTCCATTACTGTGATTAAAGTGGACGCTAATACGGTGAAAGTAGCACTGAAAGATTTTAAATTCGGAGAATTGGTTATAGGTGATATTACTGCTAATTGCAAGGCTACGTTAGACAAAGAAGGTGATGACTTTGATCTGAACGGGCAAACTACTTTGACTGTTGCTGCTTTGGGAAACGTTGAATTGCCTATTGTTATCGAAGGCGAGGTGGATGCCAAAGAATTGGACATTGATATTAATATTACCAATGTACCGCTACTTAATACATTGAAAGTGGAATTTGAAGGTACTAAATAATTAATATATAACGCATGGAAAGGCAGGGGCTTGTGCGCAGTTCCTGCTTTTTTTAAGTATCAATCTTAATAACGATTAAAACAATGAAAAAGAATCTGTTTTATTATTTGTTCGCTGTGATTTGTTCAGTAAGCCTATTCACTTCATGTAGCGACGATGATGATGAAAAAGTAGTATGTCCGGTAGGTGAAACGACATTTACAGACAAAAGCGGTTTGCAGTTGACTTATAGCAGTGCGCCTATGTTAGGCAAAATGGTGCAATTTGTTCCGCAGGGTAACAAGGCGGTACTGACCCTATCTGGTGCTCCGTTGGATTTATCGGGTTTGCAAAGAGATGCGATGTCTGCTCCGAGCGGCTTGACTACCGCAGGTGTCGTTCCCGGTGAGCTGACTACTACTTTGAATGTAGATTTAAAGATAGAGGGTGATAAAGTTTCTTTTGAAGGAACGGATAAAAAGGAAGGTCGTGTCCTTACTTATAAGGGAGAGGCTACTCCAAGCGGTATGAAATTGGATGTGAATGTGACGATGCCGACAATGGGACTGGCAGGTACTTCATGGAATCTGGCATCATTGGATAAAGAAGAGCCGACAGCTCCATTGCATATTGTATGGAAGGAGAATCATGACGAGGTGGAAATGGAAGGGATTTTGAAACTGATGATCTCTATGATTCCGGTTGAGAATTCAACTATTCCTCAGTTGCTTGACGGCGTTTTGAAGAAGGTGACTTTTTTGCCGGATGGCAATATTCAAGCAGAGTATAAGGATAATCCGACAGATGAGGCATTCAAGACTTCTCCGCTGAATCTAGCTATGTATTCTATGGACGGTGATAATAAAATCCGTGTATATCTGAATGTGAATCAGATTATGGCTGTTGCAGATACCAAAAGTCCGCGCACGTCAATAGAAGAGGCTTTGCCGGCTTTGAAGCAGATTATTCTTCCTATGTTGGCTGAGGGTGTTCCTGTGTTTTATAGAGAGAAGGAAAACGGTAATGTAGCGTTCTATCTGGGATACGATGTATTCCAACCATTGTTGGCTATTGCGGGCGAATTGGTGAAAGATGAGGCGTTGAAAGCAGCTTTGGTGGAATTGGTAAAAGAGAATGCGGGTCCGTTAGGAGGACTTGCTGCTGCATTTGTGAAACAGATTTTGGATAAACTCCCTGATATCATAGCGGTAACTGAAGATGTGCAGATAGGCATTGACTTGATTTCTGCAAAATAAGAGAATAAAAAATAATATTACTTGCTGCCGGTTCCGAAAGAATTTGCAGCAAGGTTTACGGAAAGATGTAGCATGTTACGTTGTAAGAGGCTATATCTTTCTGTGCTTTTTAAAGCTATCACTTTCCCTGTCTTTTGGATTTGTTGTTTTTCGGATGAAATTCAAACGAGAATACTCATGAGTTTTATCCACTTTTTGGATGTTTCGTGATGGTATCATCCAGAAATTCTTTCGGCATGATTTGGTTGCTGTGCGTAATTCCATATGCTGTTTTGTTAATAATTGTTTTTTATTAATCACAACAATGCGTTGACTATTAATTAAGGCGTATATATGTTATCGTTTCTCTAGAAATGGTTTGTCAGTTTCTCTTCGTCAGTGAAGGTTAAGGAAACTATCGGTTGATACTGCAAACATTTCCCTGTTTATTCTCTGCCAGTACCAAATAGTTTTTCAAGTGTTTTCATTTAGTGCGGCATTCAGTTACATCTGTTGCTTTACGTGTGTGACTATGCAGTGTTACCTGTGTGAAGACGCGTAGCCATGTATGTGAAACGATTGCTTCACCTATGTGAAGCAATAAAAATAAATGTTTGCATGATGGGAAACAGTGGTTGAAATAGATATATCTCGCTAGATGGAGTATGAACCGGAAATTTATGAGGTTTAGGTCGGTAATAGGAAAAAGCAAGCGGTTAGTGGAATTTTGGAATGTTTTTTTACAGCAAAGTGTTGGCTTCTAGTTGTTTATAGTGATTGGGCTACAGAGCATTTGCTGGAATTTATTTTTTACTGAATGTGCCGGGCCCGTTTTGTGAACAAGCCTAGCACGTTCGGGAATATACTTCTTTGTGGGGTTATTTCAGAAAAGGTCAGAATGCGTATCCGAATCCCACATTTAGATAAACAGTGTACATATCAAAGCTGATAGTTTCGAAGTCTTTTTTGAATATTTCGTTTGCTCCCCAGTTCAGATCGGCATATACTTTCAAGTGCTTGAAGGCTTTCCAGTCTGCTCCTAATTGTACCCCCCATTGGAAGCGGCGCAGGTCATCCGAAAAGTCATAGGTGGCTATAGCTCCGTTCCTGAAATTGATTTTGTCTCCGGTAGGATTGTTTTCGCGCAGATAGCCTTCGTACACATGACCGCTGAAATCCTTTCCTGTAAGATAAGAAAAGTAAGTACCAGCTTTTAGTGTGAAGCGTGGGTTCAGTTTGTAGGCGGCCAGTACGGGCATGGTGAGGTAGGAATTCTGTACTTTGGTACGTACTCCTCCAGTCCAGTTGCCTTTTAGGCGGTTACCGTCACTGCCTATGATTTCCATACCATAGTTTTTTACAGTTGCTTTGGTGCGCATTCCTTTGTTTTCCAAGCGGATGCCGGTAATGATTCCCCATCGTTGCTTTACTCCTAACCATTTGGTCATGTTACCTTCGATACTAACGCTCAGAGTGGGGGTATAGCTGTCAATGCTGCGTATTTCTTCTGGGAAAGGTTGGGGAAGTGTTCCTCCGATGTTAAATCCGGCTCTTATTTCATATTCCCATCCATGCAGGGCGGCATTAATTAAGGTACGGTTGCGGTTGCTCTGTGCTGCTATGGACAGGCTGAACAGTAGAGCAGTTAGTGTCAATATATAATTTTTTATTTTCATATCTTTTTATTTAATGAGATTTTTGTTACTTGCATATCAGTTCCATGTCGTCTATCAGCAGGGTGCTGCCGGGCGCTCCTTTGAAGAGATCGCCTTCCTTGCTAGATGCCATAACAATAGCTATGTTATATTTTCCGTCTGCCAGTTTTATAGGGTCTACTGCTTTACCGTAGCGGAGATAGTCAAAAGTCAGTTCAAAACGAGTCCATTCGTCCGTTTCGCGCGCATCCTCACTGGTAATAGCTGCCGAGGCTACCATGTTGGGATGTTCATAATTGTTGGCAGCAATGTGTCCGTCCAACATCTGTATGCCGTTGGTCTTTTCGTAGAATAAGGCATAGAGGTTGAATGTGTCTTTTCGGTCGGTGTATTTTCCGTTTTCGTAGAACTGCTCTCCAGCTTTGTATTTATAATAGCCGATCAGTTTCACGGGCTCTTTATAGAAAGTAACCCCGAATTGTGTGGCGGATAGTGCGTCGCTTAATGCGTTACCCACATCAAAGTATCCCATAAACAGATTGCCCGATGCAATGGGCATTCCCACCATGTTTCCCAAGTCGCCGGTGACACGGGTGGTCAGTTGCACGCAATTTCCGTTTCGTCCGTTGGAATTCAAGATAGTAGGAAAATTGTCCGGTTGGTATTTGCCGCTAGCAGTCAGGGCAAAGCCTTGGTTCCCACTACTCCATTCCAGAGTGGAATATCCGGTCGATGCTTCATAGAACAGGTAGTATGTATTTTTATTGTAAGTAGCCTGCCGCACGTTTTCGAAATGATAGGAAGTGGGAATGCTTTCTGCTTTTGGAAATTGTATACTGACAGAGTAGGTGCGATGCCATTGACCATCTTCCGAAGTTACCTCGTAGCGTACCGGACGGGTGAAGTTCTGTGTGCTTCCATTGGCTGGTGTGATAGTGGCTCCGGGTGTTAGCTCGAAAGTGGGGGCCAATTGGGTGAGATCGGTTCCGTTGTGCACCTCCAGACGGAGGGGATAGGCGTTGATTTCTCCGTCGAAGGGGGCATTATAGTTGATGATGGCATCTGTCAGTATACCTTCGGGCAGGGTACAGTTCAGAATGTCAGCTTCGGCATTAGGGGCTTCATTCTTGATGCACGAAGTGCAAAGAATCATTCCGGTTGCCGCACAGGCTAGTAAGTCTTTTAGTTTCATGAATTTATAGTTTAATAATTTTGTTGAAATGAAAATATGTGTAATGAATGACAAAGTTACTGCTTTTTGTTGAAAAATTCTGTGTTTTTATTCAAAAAGAGGATTATCATTTTTGTATTTGGTTATTTGTGAAGAACTTTGATGTTTATAGCACAAAGAAGAGGCTGTCTCAAAATGAGACGGCCTTTTTTTGTGTTTGCAAAAAAATCGGGCAAGTCCTAACTTCGCTCAGTCAGAACTTGCCCGTCTCCCTAATTTTTTGTATCTTAGGGAATCAAGTCAAGATATCCCAAAGATAATGTTTAAAAGTTATACATCCAACGATAATCTGCTTTTACCTCCGTGTTTAGGCGATTTTATTCCCCAGAACGATCCGGTCCGGGTTGTTCACCGTATCATTGAACAGATAAACCTTGAAAAACTTTACCGCAGGTATTCTCCCCAAGGCTGTTCTGCATACCACCCTCGCATGATGCTTCAGATTCTGGTCTATGCTTATCTGCGTAATATCTATTCCAGCCGTCGCATAGAAGAATTCTGTCGCAATGACATCCGCTTCATGTGGCTTACCGGCAATGTGACTCCTGACCATAATACCATCAACCGTTTCCGCAGCAGCCGGCTGAAGGATGTACTCAAGACAATATTTGCCACCATCGTAAAGTTCCTTGTGGCGGAAGGTTTTGTAAGTCTGGATGTGGCCTGTACCGACGGGACGAAGATGGAGGTGAACGCCAACCGTTATACGTTCGTCTGGGGGGCAAATCTATACATACCCGCATATCCAGAATCGCGGAACAGCTTGAAGAGATATGGCAGTATGCCGAGTCCGTCACCAAGCAGGAACTGCGTGATTCCGCACCCATCACATATCAGGATATCACTCCGGAGAAAGTGGAAAAGGCACTTTGCCAGATAGATGATGCCCTGAACGGAGTGGATGCAGACAGGAAAATGAAAGCGAAGGTAAGACGTGTAAGGAAGTCATGGCCCGAACAGCTCAGGAAATATGAATCACAGGGAAAGATACTTGACGGACGCAACAGCTACTCAAAGACAGACAATGACGCTACTTTCATGCGCATGAAAGAGGACCACATGAGGAACGGACAGCTCAAACCCGGATATAATCCCCAGATCAGTACCAACAGACAGTTCATTCTGAACTATACCATCCATCAGTGTGCCGGTGATACCTCCACCTATCCCCTGCATATGGATAATTTCCATTCCCTTTACGGCAGATACCCTGACGTATCTGTCTGTGATGCCGGATACGGAAGCGAGGAGAACTATCTGTACGCCTTCAGACATGGCATTGAAACCTTTATAAAGTACAACAATTTTCATAAGGAACAGAAAAGGAACTTCCGGAACGACCCGTTTCTCTCTGCCAACTTTTATTATAATGAAGAAACCGACGGCATGTACTGTCCGATGGGACAGAGAATGGAAAGACTCTCCGATGCAAGGCGGATAACAGACAACGGTTTTGTGCAGACCATCTCAAGATACAGGGCACGTAACTGCAAAGGCTGCCCGCTAAGATGCCGGTGTCACAGAAGCCGGTCGGAAAGAATTGTGCAGGTAAACCATCGTCTGAGGAAAATCAAGGAAAGAGAACGTGAAAAGCTACTCTCTGATGAAGGTC
>ENA-ORTV01002913-ORTV01002913.1-human-gut-metagenome-genome-assembly--contig:-NODE-2913-length-15216-cov-3.602005_pt1 | contig 15216 bp, 18 predicted proteins | sample MGYA00241915_ERZ509194 | MGnify/ENA primary metagenome ERZ509194 (study PRJEB26280, sample SAMEA2338810) | human gut metagenome | biome: human gut; feature: human-associated habitat; material: faeces... | reverse complement strand
CTTTAGGGTATAAAACAAAAGAGGTAAAGGTCACTACTACAATGCGTTATGGTAAGGTAGTTGAAACAGTTAAAGAGGTGACCGATAGAGAACAAGCACCTAACGTATCAGCTATTCAGTGTTGGTTGTATAACAGACTTCCTAATAAATGGAAGAAGAATAGAGACAACCTCATTGAGCTTGATGAAGAAGATACAAAGATTCAGGTGACAGTAACGAGAGCAAGTCAGTCGACTAAGCCAAATGCTCAGCATGATGATACAGTAGATGAAGAGTGGCAAGATGAAGTAAATCAGTCGATTGAAATTCGCAGTATGACAGAGGAAGAGCAGAAAGAAGCTGCTAAGAAAAAGGCTCAAACTAAGAGTGAGAGCTCTCAAAAGCTGTCGACTAAAGTGGAGTCTGAAGCAAACGATGAGGACCTGGACTATTGGCCTGATGATTGGGAAGACGAAGATGAAGAATGGGAGGACTAAGCTATGAAGATTACAAAAGCAGTCAGCCCGGCATTCGAGGACTTTCTATTTGATTGGGACTATGAGAAATACTTACTAATTGGTGGGTATGGTTCAGGTAAGTCGTATCATATTGCATTCAAGATAATCCTAAAGCTCTTAGAGGAGAAGAGAAAAGTATTGGTCATTAGAGAGGTGTTTGATACTATTCAGGAATCTTGCTATGACTTGATTGCAGAGATACTTGATGATATGGGTCTATTGACTACTGACCCTAAAGAGTTCAAGCAAATGCAAAACAAAGTCTTGGCACTTAAGAGCCCACTAAGGTTCAGGTTCAAGAATGGTAGTCAGATAATCTTCAAGGGAATGGACAAGCCTGAAAAGGTAAAGTCTATCAATGGTGTTTCTATTGTCTGGTTGGAAGAGTGTTCTGAGATTAAGTATGAAGGTTACAAAGAGTTGCTTGGTCGTATTCGTACACCAAATGCAAGTATGCACTTCATCTTAAGCTGTAACCCTATCGGAAGAGACAATTGGGTGTATAGACATTTCTTTGTAAGACTGGATGATGAAGGCCAAGAGCACGTAATGGTCGATGAGAAGAAGTTCTATGAGAAGAGATGCATAATCCATAATGGTACATACTTCCACCACAGCACACCGGATGACAATCCTTGGTTGCCTTGGCAATATCTTAAGAGACTTGACCAGCTCAAGGACTATGACTATCCTTTGTATATGGTTGCTCGTTGGGGAAGATTCGGTGCTACCGGTACAAGAGTATTGCCTCAATTCTTGGTGGCTCATGATAAGGGCAAGTTCAAAGCGGCTATTGCTAAGCTTGGTCCTGAGAATCAGTACTTTGGATTTGACTTTGGTTTTGAGGAATCCTTCAATGCTGTTGTGTGTATGAGTGTAGACTTGAAAAATTCCGTGCTTTATATATGGGATGAAATCTACATGAACCATGTGACAGATGATGTGTTTGCTAATCAGCCAGAGATGCAAGCTCTAAGGAAACGATTGAATGACCTGAATAATGCAGGTTATGCTAAGACGATTGTGGCAGATAATGAGGACCCTAAAGCAATCACTTACTACAGACAGAACGGATTCAAGATTCGTGGTTGTAGGAATAAGTTTGTAGGTTCGAGATTGTCTAACACTCGTAAGGTAAAACGATTCAGAAAGATTGTGGTCAGCCCTAAATGCAAGAACGTTATTCGTGAGCTTAAGGACTTGACTTACAAGAAAGATGCAAAAGGTAATGTGATTTACGACCAGTTCAATATTGACCCTCATAGCTTCTCAGCTATTTGGTATGCACTTGATACTGTAACTGTTGCTGATGTTAAGCAGAAGGACTTCAATAGTAAGGCTGGTTGATGGAGGTGCTTTATGACAGTTCGAAGGAGACGAGAACGAAAGAGCATCTTCAAGAGAGTAAAGGAATGGATTGGCAAAATAGGTACATTGAACATCGTGCTTATTTGTGTCGGATTGTTCTTTGTCTGGTTTAACTATCAGATGTTGGAGATGTTCAAGCTTTGTGGTGCTATTCCTGAGACTTATGCATGTGCAGTCATTGCAGCTACCATTGGTGAGTGTGGAATCTGTGGATGGATAAGGACGAACAAGGATAAGAAAACACAAAGGGAATGGGATAAAGAGGACCAAAAGGAAAGGGAATCAAATAACGAGGAAGGAGGAAAAGGATAATGACTATCGAGATTTTTCTGATGATGTTGCTTGCATGTTCTATTCTGACTACGCTCACTGTGGAAGCAATCAAGAAGATGTTTACAAATGGTGAAGCAAGAAAGGCGAACATTGTAGCTGCTGTGGTAGCTATTGTTCTGGCAATTGCTATTGCCATTATTTATGCTATCATGTTTGCTGTGACTGTGAATGCTCAGTACATTGTGATGATTATTGCTCTGTGCTTCTTGTCTTGGCTGTGTGCTATGGTCGGCTATGACAAGGTTGTTCAGGCGATTGCCCAGATTACAGGTAAGAATAAGGAGGGCTAAGTCATGTCAGCTGAGAGCATTTACAAGCAACTAAAACAAGCTATCGGCAATGACTTTGGTGTGTTTGGTCTTATGGGTAACCTAAAGGCTGAATCGAATCTGCAAGCCAATAATCTTCAGAATACATATTCTAAGAAGTTTTGTATGACAGATGCTGAGTATACTAAAGCTGTTGATGATGGTAGCTATACGAACTTCGTAAGAGATAGTGCTGGCTACGGCTTGGCACAATGGACATATTGGTCACGCAAACAGAACTTGCTTAAGTACAAGGAAGCTTATGGTAGCTCAATCGGTGATGAGACAATGCAGGTTGCATTCATGATTGGTGAGCTTATGGCAAGCTATCCTACTGTATGGAATGTGCTTAAGAATGCTAAGTCTGTTAGAGAGGCATCTGATGTGGTGCTTACTCAGTATGAGAGACCTGCTGACCAGTCCGAATCCGTTAAGGTTAAACGAGCTGCTTTTGGTGAAGAGCTTATGAAGCAGTTGGTTGGTACCACAACTACCGAGGGAAAGGAGGAAACGAAAGTGGGATTTACAAATAGTCCTTTGGTAGGCTACACGAACATTAGTTCTAAAAAGACTAAGAATCGTAAGTATGACATTACACGAATCACTCCTCACTGTATCGTTGGTCTTTGGACTGCGAAAAAGGGATGTGATTACTTTGCAACGACTGACCGTGATTGCTCGGCCAACTATGTGGTTGGTTCTGACGGTGTCATTGGTCTGAGTGTTGATGAGAAGGACAGAAGCTGGTGCAGTTCTAATGCCGATAATGACAATAGAGCAATCACCATTGAATGTGCTTCTGATGCAAGTCACCCTTACGCATTTCCTGCTATCACTTACAACAAGCTCATTGACTTGTGTGAGGACATCTGTAGGAGATATGGTAAGACCAAGTTGCTTTGGTTTGGTGACAAGAATAAGTCTCTCAATTACAAGCCGGCTGCCAATGAGATGGTGCTTACTGTGCATCGTTGGTTCGCAGCTAAGAGTTGTCCTGGTGACTGGATGTATGAGAGAATGGATGACCTTGCGAATGAGGTAACTAAGAGACTTGGTGGTGCAGCTGCTACAAAGCCTGAAGAGAAAGAGGAGCCGAAGGTTGAACCTGCTACAACTTCTATCAAGGAAGGTGATGTAGTTAAGATTAAATCTGGTGCTACTTACTACTCTGGCAAAGCAGTTCCTACATGGGTAAGGAATAAGCAGTGGATTGTCAAGGAAGTTTCTGGTAACAGAGTCGTGATTGATAAGTCTACTGATGGTAAGAACTCCATCTGCAGTCCTATTCATGCAGACTACTTGACTGTGGTTAAGACTACAGCTACTAAGGAACCTGAAACATTTAAGCCCTACACTGTAAGGGTTAAGATTAAGGACCTTTACATTAGAAAGGGTCCTGGCACTAATTACGGAAAGAATGGATTCATTCCTGTTGGTGTTTACACTATCGTTGCAGAATCTACCGGTAAGGGAGCCACCAAGTGGGGCAAGCTTAAGTCTGGTGCAGGCTGGATTAGTTTGGATTATGTAACGAAAATCTAAGGAGGTAATGGAAGATGGCTAGTGAAGAGGCTAAGGTCCAAGCGGCCGAAAATAGTACAGAAATCTTGACTGCTTTCAACCGTATTCCTTATGCATTGATAAATGCAGAAATCAGTGGTGGTGCAAAGGACACTTTGGACGAGCTGACTGAAATCTGTAAATACTACAAGGTGTATAAGAAAGGTGCAAGCTTTACGGTAGAGGGAACAAATGGTGACTATGTACCTGCCAAGCTTAATTATAAGATGGCTGCTTCCCTCATCAACAAGGAAGCGAGATTCCTCTTTGCTGAGCCACCTGATATTACGGTTGAGCCTAAGGGCGATGTCGGTAAGATTACTGAAGATGCAAAGAATGCATTGACTGTCATGAATGACTTGGTCAAAACGATTTTGGATGCCAATAAGTTTGAGGAGGCTTTGATTAAGGCTGCTAAGGACTGTTTCATTGGTAAGCGAGTTGCTGGTTTGGTAAACTTCAATGAGGATGATGGTGTAACAATCACATTCCTTCCTTCTACACAGTTTATCTACGAGACACGAGTTGGCAACCCGAACATCGTAACCAAGTTTGTGTGTTTTATCATTGTAAAGAACTCAATCACATTGAGTGAGAAGCGAATCTTCAAAAAGAAGTTTGAACTTGTTACTGATGAAGATGGCAAAGATGTTGTTTATCTTGAGGAAGCTCTTTATGATGGTGCCGGTAAGGAATTGGAGATTGTTACTGAATATCAGGAAACTCTGATGCCTATGATTCCGGTAAGTATTTTCATCAATGATGGTTTGACCGGTGAGGACTCCGGTGAATCTGAAATTGACCTGCTTTCGGATTATGAGTCTTGGTACTCTAAGTTGTCCAATGCAGACATTGATGCTGAACGTAAATCTATGAACCCGACCAAGTATGTGGTGGATATGGAGGCAAACTCCACTAAGAAACTTTCTACTGCTGCTGGTGCTCTGTGGGACCTTGGTTCTGACCAGAACTTGGACAAGCCTAATCCGCAGGTTGGTATCTTGGAACCGGGTATGAATTATAGTGATGCATTAAAAACTTCACTCGATAGAATCAAGACTGTTGGTTATGAGCAGGTTGACATGCCGAACATCACACTTGAATCTATGCAGGGAGCAATCACTTCTGGCAAAGCTCTTAAAGCCATTTACTGGCCGTTGATTGTAAGGTGTAAAGAGAAGATGAAGATGTGGGGGCCTCAGCTCAGACAGATGATTCACATCATTTTGCAGGGCGCAATGGTTTATCCTAATTGCATTACTCAGTACACTAATCACACGGTCACGGCTGTTGACTATGAAATTACAGTTGTGCAGAATACTCCGCTGCCTGAGGATGAAATCGAAGAGAAGAACATGGACTTGTCTGAGGTTGAATCCAAGACCATGAGCCGCAAAGCTTATATGAAGAAGTGGAGAGGCTTGACTGATGATGAGGTTCAGGCAGAGCTTGAACAGATTGCTTTGGAACGTCAGATGATTGAGGACAGTTCATTCAGTCCTGCTGGTGGTTCCGACAATGAGCCTTATCCTTCTGGTGGTAAGAATCCGGAAGAAGAGGTTGAGGACATCGAAGAAATCGATATGACTGAGGAAGAATAAGAAAGGAGGATGCCATAATGGCAGGCAACAAGCTGATATTCAAGAATGCTGAAGAGGCGAGGAATGCTATTATGGCATCCCAGAAAAAAGAGATTGCCAAGCTCTACGAAGATTGGGCAGATGAGATTGGTGAGAGAGCTAATTACTACTCTCACAAATCCACTGCAAGTGCTCCAGTGTCTGAGCGATATTACAGAGAATTGCAGAAGCAATTAAGAGCCACAAGTCAGGAAGTTTCCAATGAGGTATATAGAAAAATCAGAACGAACATTCATATGGTTGCTGATGCAGTAATTGCCGATAATGTTAAGTGGCTTGCTGATTTTGGTTTTTCTGTGGACGGGTTGAATGCAGCATTTAGTTATGTGCCTGATGAGATTGTACGAAATCTTGTTACTGGTCAAATCTATGAAAGTGGTTGGAGTTTAAGTTCAAGAATTTGGAGTGATAATGAAGCTGCTCTCAAAGATATTTATCAGGTAATGGCAAAAGGACTTGCTGAAAATAAATCCATTTATGAGATTGCTAAGGACCTGGAATCTTATGTAAGACCAAGCGCTCGACTTCCTTGGAATCTTCGTATGAAAGATGGTGTAAAGATTTACAAAAAGCAGGTTGACTATAATGCTCAACGATTGGCAAGGACTTTGGTCCAACATGGCTATCAGCAAAGCTTTATTGCAGCAACTCAGAAGAATCCATTCATCACCGAATACGTTTGGAGAAGTAATGGTAGCCGAGTTTGTGAATTGTGTTTAGCTCGTGATGGTGTTCATTATAAAAAGGATGAATTGCCTATGGACCACCCAAACGGAATGTGTACAATGGAACCTGTCGTGGTTGATAATATGGTTGACCAATTGGCAGATTGGTTTAATAGTCCTGATGGTACTTATCCTGATATTGATGAATTTGCCAAGGAATTTGGATATAATCCAGATTAACTCAAATAACCCCAGAATAAATTTTAGGATATTATATTATAATTTATTTATAATTTATATATTTATTCTAAAAGGTTCATTCTGGATTAAATCTGGACATCTGGAGATTATACATCAAAATGAGGTTTTGGATATACCTGAAATAAGTTCGAAAATAATTCAAATATTTTTCAAAAAGATATGTACAAGTCAGGAAAAATATGGTATAATATATACAAGTGGTTGTGATGACCAAATGAAAATCTAAAGGAGGAAATCCGATGAGTGAAATCAATCGAGAACGAATGTCCTTGATGGTTGAATGTGAGGATTGCAAACATAAGTTTGAGATTACTTCAGGTGAAGCTGCACATTCGGTAACCCACAAGAAAGAGTTCAATGTAAATGGTCAATCAATATTCCTTACATATTACGATTGCCCAAGTTGTGGCAGACGCCATTATGTCCAAATTGATGATAAGACGTCCCTTAATAAATTGAGAGAAGTTTCTCAGCAGTTTGTTAAGTTGTCTGTCGCAAAGAAAAAGGGCAAAACAATTCCACAAAAGCAATCAGCTAAATTCAAGAAAGCTCGACAGCACCTGTCTGACTACAGGATGAATCTTATGAAACAATACACCGGTAAGTTGATTCACGACAACGAAACGGATTCTGATTTTGTGTTGAGGTTTTCGGTATGAAGCAGAACGAATCAGAGAAAATAATTTATTGTGATGAATGCAAACATGAGTTTCTCTTGAAAGCTGTGGAGATAAAAGAGGCCATTGTCAAAATTGGTGATGTGCCAGTTACCTTGGTTTATTTTGCGTGTCCAAAGTGTAATAAGATTTACCGTATATCCATTCAGGATAAACGTTATTATGAACTTAAAGAGGACCTTGAGAAAACTAAAAAGAGGATTCGAAGAAATCATGGTAGCAATAATGTTGAGATGGCAAGAATGCTGAACTCTATGGTTGTTAAAAAGCATGAGCGATTGGCAGCCTATGTTAAGAAAGTGAATGAGACATTCAACGGGACGTTTACCTTTGTGGCGTCTGAAAACAATCAAGAGGAAAAATCAATCATATATCTACCATGAGTATCATGGAACAAGGAGGAAAATCAAAATGGCTGACGAAACCAAGAACAACAACCTCACTGATGAGGAAATTGAAGAGAACGAGGACGTTGAAGACCAGGATAACAAGGATGATTCTGGAAAGTCCGGTGATGATAAATCCGGTAAGGGTGATGATAAGGGTTCCAAGGGTGGCAAGACCTTTACTCAGGACCAGGTAAATCGTATGATGACCCGTGAGAAAAATCAGGGTCGTAATGCTGTTTACAAGGAGTTGGGTATTGACCCTAAGGACACTAAGGCTATTGCAATGGTTAAGGCATTGATTGATAGTCAAAAGACCGATGAGCAGAAGGCTGCCGAAAAGGAAACCGAAAATCAGACCAAAATGAACGAAGCCGAGCAGAGAGCTCAGGTTGCTGAAGCTAAAGCCGAAGCTATGATGTTGGGTGTTAAAACTCAGTATGTGGATGACGTGGTTACTCTTGCACTTGCAAAGATGACTGAAGATTCCGACCTGAAGACTATCATCGGTGAGTTCAAGACTAAGTACCCTGTTTGGTTCGGTGAATCCGAAGAGGATGACGACAAGGGCAAGGGTAAAGACACCAAAGGTAAGACTGGCCAGAAGGGAACCGGTTCTTCTGTTAAGACTTCTAAGGAAGATAAGAAGGCAGATGAAAAAGGTTTGGGTGCACGTCTTGCCGCACAGCGCCGTGGTACTGGTAAGAAATCCAGCTACTGGGGCAATAACAAATAATGGAGGTAATGAAAGATGCTGAATCGTAGTGGTATCACTAAGACGAGCTTGGCGGCAACTAAGCAGATTCTTGCTAATGTTGACCTTCAGAGCTCTGTTGGTTGTATCGTGCCTCAGACTCTTGGTGTTGCTGTAGGCTCCAAGAAAATCGCAAAGGCAGGTACTCCTATCAAGATTGACTTGATGAATCTTCAGACCGCAGCTGTTAAGGCTGATGGTACTACAGCTCTCAATGCCGTGTTGCTTCACGACGTTGATGTAACTGATGGTAATGCTAATGGCACTGCCCTGATTTTTGGTTTTGTGAATGTGAATCGTGTGGATTCCGACGTTGCTACTGCAATCACTACTGCAGCCGCAGCTGATGGTGTTTCTCAGATGATTACGTTCATGAAAGCGTAAGTAAAGGAGGACAAAAGAGATGACTATTTTCGATTTGATGCAGAGCGTTGAGCTCGTTGCATATTGGGAAGAACTCACTCAGGATGAAGCTCCTTATCCTTGTGAGGAACTGTTCCCGGATGATAAGAAGAGAGGCATTTCCCTTAAGTGGATTAAGGGTTCCAAGGGCCTCCCTGTCGTACTTAAGACCTCTGCTTTTGATGTGCATGCGATTCCTCGTGCACGTATCGGCTTTGATAAGCTTACTGCAGAGATGCCTTACTTTAAGGAATCTACCTACATCGACGAAGAGCTTCGTCAGGAACTCAATCTTGTTCTTGAGACTGGCAACCAGGCTTACATCGATTCCGTTATGAACAAGATTTTTGACGATGAAACTCGTCTGCTCCGTGGTGCTGCTGCTTCTCGTGAGAGAATGCGTATGATGGCACTCACTACCGGTATTATCTCTATGGCTGCAAATGGCCAGAGCTTCACTTTCGATTACGGTGTAACTCATAAGGGTAATGCTACAGTTGCTTGGTCTAACCATGCTAACTCTGACCCTATCGAGGACATTCGTGTTGCTAAGGAAGCAATTCAGGACGAGACCGGTGCTGTTATCACTCGTGCTATGTGTGATGGTGCTACTTGGAGAAATATCCGCAACAACGATAAGATTAAGAAGGCAATCTTCGTTCTTACCAATGGTGCTGGTGCTATTTCTGATAAGCAGCTTCGTCAGTACATTATGGACGAGCTCGAAATCGACGTTATGGTTAACGATAAGCGTTACAAGGATGAGAACGAGCAGACTGCTAAGTTCATGCCTGCTAACACTTTCGTTATGTTCCCTGACGGCGACCTCGGCAAGACTTGGTTCGGTACTACTCCTGCAGAGTCTGACCTCATGTCTGGTTCTGTTGCGAACGTATCTATTACCGATACCGGTGTTGCAGTTACTACTGTTCAGAAGGCTGACCCTGTTCAGGTTGAGACTATCGTTTCTATGATTTGTCTGCCTTCCTTCGAAGCTGCTGACCAGGTTTACATCTTGGACACTACTGCAGCTAATTAAGGAGGTACGAGCATGGTTAAGATTACGAATGGTGTAAATGTGTTTGAAGTGACTCGTGGTGCCTTTGACGGGATTTACTCTCGTCAGGGGTATACCATCATGAATGAGAAGGCTGCAGAGGGTGCAAAGACTCCTGAAGCTCCTAAGGCTCCTGAAAAGACTGAGGATGAGATTTTTGTGGAAGAGATTCTTGAAAAGCCTATTTCTCAGTGGAATAAGGATGAAGTGAAGCGTTTTGCTGGTATCAAGGAGATTGACATCACTGGTACTAAGAACGCCAACGAAGCCAAGGAGATTATCAAGTCCTTCCTTGAAGCTCAGGAACAGGAATAAGAGGTGAACCCCATGACGGATATTGAGAGGATTAAAAAGGAAATACGAGAAGCTCAGTCTCCGTACTTTGACGAAGACGACTTCCAGTACTACCTTGACAAGAATCATGGCAATGTGGATGCTACCATCTACGAGATGCTTATTATCAAGTCTGAAGATTCTACAATATCTGTCAGTGGTTTGTCCACTCAGGACACTTCAGCTTATTTTAAGCGTCTGGCCTCTCGTTACAAGCCCTTCAATTCTGGCATAATGCAGGGTTAGGAGGTGTCCCATGATAAATACGAGATTTGAGGCCTATAAAATCAAAAGAGAGTTAAAACGAAGCGGTATTGATTACGAGTTTAAGAGGAAGAAAACGAATGATTTTGGTGAACCTACTGGAGACCCGGAAGTATTTGGTTCCCTTAAGGGGATTTACCATGAGCAGAATAGCAATATTCAGGTAACTACCGGTGATACAACTCAAGTTCGTACCAAGAAAATTCCAATGATTCTGTGCTTGTATGAAGATACCGCTCGTTTAGCTTTGGTAGTTGGTGACACTGTTACAATCAACACCAAGACATTCAAAGTCACAGGTGTTGTGAATATCCAAGAGTGGAACCTCATCTCTGATATTTCATTGGAGGTGGTTGACAGTGGCGTTCCAGCTTAATTACAACGAAAGTACGTTGAAGAAAAATCTTGATAAGATGGGAACGAAGCTTGGTGCAGTTATTTTGATGTATTCTGCAACTAAAGCAAGTGAACTTCAAAGTAAGATGAAATTGAATCGTCCTTGGACTGATAGGACCGGTATGGCAAAAGCTTTGCTGACTGCTAAAGTTTCTCAGCCAAGTCAAACTATTGTACGTATTACTCTCGCTCATGGTGTTGAGTATGGTATCTGGTTGGAATTGGCACATGAGAAGAACTATGCTATTATCGCACCAACTGTCAGAGAAGAAGGTCCAAGAATTGTCGAGGACTTGGATAATCTGATGAGTAAGTTGAAACTGTGAGGTGATAAGCATGATTGATGCAAGTTTTCAGTATGCTGAATCCAGGTGGCAGGACATTTTCCTTCACTTGAAGAAAGCAGGATTTGATGTTTATTCTCCAGGCACAAAGGTTGGTGAATGCACCAAAGAATATATTGTTGTGAAGAATGACGGTTCGTCCAAGCATCCGACAGTAAGTTCTGATAATGACCTGTATGCAGTTATGTGTTATGTGCCGAAAGAGAATTATAGCAGACTTGAGCCAATGGTTCAGGAAGTTAAAAAGGCGATGAAGGGGTTAGAGCCTATGATTCTCCCTTATGGAAGTCAGACCCCGAGCTATTATGATGATAGTTATAAGGCTCACATGATTAGTATAGAATACAAGAACTATAAGAAAATCTGATGAAGGAGGATTTAGCAATGGCTGTTAAGAAATCTAAAGCTGAGATTGCAACTATTGACTGTTGCCTTGTTACCATTGAAACTGCTGATGGTGAATTTGGTTTTGACACTGCGAACAAGATTGAAGTTGAGCCTCAGATTGAAGAGCAGGATGCTGTTAAGCTGGTTGTAAAGGGTATTCTTCGTGCCCAGAAACCTAAGGTCAGCACCATCACAGGCAACGAAATCACCCTCACTGATAATGTGTTCAACCCTGAGCTTGTTCTTGTTCTCCAGGGTGGTACTATTAAGCACGATTCTGATGAGCCGACCAAGATTATTGGTTACACTCCTCCTGTTGCCGGTTCTTCCGATAAGGGTGAAGTGTTTAAGCTGAATGCATACTCTGCCCAGTACGATGCTTCTGGTCAGATTGTTCAGTACGAGAAGATTACGTATCCTAATTGTCAGGGTGTTCCTGTTGCGTTTGGTTCTGAGGACGGCGTGTTCCGTGTTCCTGAGTATACCATTAACTCTGCGCCTAAGAATGGTGAGGCACCTTATGACATCAACTATGTAGCTGAGCTTCCTACTCTTGAAGCTTAAGTAAATGAAAGGAAAAGTGAGAAGCATGGATAATAGCATGTATGGAAATAACAATGGAGTTGTGAATGGTCAGTTTGGCGGTAATAATATGGTACCGCAGCAGATGAATAATCAGGTTCAGCCTGTAAACTGCAATCAGCCGATGAATATTACTTCTTTTGCTGACCTGCAGTCTTATGCTGCCGGTACTGTTGTCCGTTTCCCTGATTTTGCGGAAGGTCAGCCTTTCGTTGCTCGTGTTCGTAGGCCGAGTATGCTTGTGTTGGCTAAACAGGGCAAGATTCCTAATACCTTGCTGACCGCTGCAGGAGAGCTGTTCTCTAAAGGTGGTGCAGGTATGGATTCTGATAATGAGAATATGCTTGCTGATGTGTATGGAATTTGTGAGGTAATTGCTAAGGCAACCCTTATGCAGCCTACTTACGAAGACATCACTAATGCAGGTATGGAGTTGTCTGATGACCAGATTATGGCTATCTTCAACTATACTCAGAATGGTGTAAAAGCCCTGGAATCCTTTCGTAAAGAGTAAGAAAATATTGAATGTGCTAGGGCTGGCAAATGTATATCGTTGCCGCCCTAGTTTACTGTTAGATATAACTGACCCTTACACAGCATATTGTTTTGATGAAGCTTGCGCTTATATTACTCGTCAAATGGAAGACGGTAAGGAGCCAACTTTCAAACTCAAATTCAAGTCTTTCAAAGATTTGTACAAGCACTATACTGGATAAGTAAGGGAGGTGAGAGTTGTGGCCGTTGATGTTGGTTCTGCTGTTGGTTATCTTGACCTTGATATTTCTGGCTTTTTGGTAGGTTTAAGGTCGGCTCAAAGTGAAGCTGATACAGCAAGCAAGAATATCGCAACAAAAATTGGAAACAATCTTTCCAGTGCAGGTAAGAGCTTGACTTCTGCAGGTTCGACTCTTACCAAAAGCGTGACAGTGCCGATTGTTGGTGCCGTAACGGCTGTGGTGAAATTGTCTTCTGACTTTGAATCCGCAATGTCTAAGGTGTCTGCAATTTCTGGTGCTACAGGTTCAGACCTTGACGCATTAAATCAAAAAGCCCAGGAAATGGGTGTAAAAACAAAGTTCAGTGCAATTGAATCAGCCGAGGCATTTACATATATGGCTATGGCAGGCTGGAAGACCGAAGATATGTTACAAGGTATTGACGGTATTATGGCCCTTGCTGCAGCTGATGGTTTGGACTTAGCTACAACCTCCGATATTGTAACTGATGCGCTTACTGCGTTTGGTTTGAGTGCAAGTGATTCTGGTCATTTTGCTGATGTTCTTGCGAAAGCAGCATCCAACGCGAATACAGACGTAACGTTACTCGGTGAATCTTTTAAGTATGCAGCTCCTGTTGCTGGTGCTTTAGGATATTCTGCAGAAGATACTGCAATTGCCCTTGGTCTTATGGCTAGCGCCGGTATTAAGGGTTCTCAAGGTGGTACAGCTCTTCGTAGTTCTTTGTCAAGATTGATTAAGCCTACAGATGATGCAGCCGCTTTGATGGAGAAATATGGCTTGTCTATGACTAATGCCGATGGTTCAATGAAGAGTCTTGGTCAGGTTATGGACATGCTTCGTAACAATATGGGTGACCTGACTGAAGCTGAACAAGCTCAAGCAGCTGCTACGTTATTTGGTCAGGAAGCTATATCTGGCATGTTGTCGATTATCAATGCATCCGATAAGGATTATGAGAAATTGACGAGTGCTATTTATGATGCAGATGGTGCAGCGCAAGAAATGGCCGATACAATGTTGGATAACCTTGGTGGTCAGTTGACGTTGCTTAAGTCTGCGCTGGAAGGACTTGCCATTCAGTTCGGTGAGATTTTACTTCCGTATATTAAGCAGTTTGTGACTTGGCTTCAGAATCTTACGCAAAAGCTACAGAATCTGACACCTGAGCAAAAGGAACAAATTGTTAAGTGGGCAGCAGTCGCTGCATCAATAGGACCGGTATTGCTTGTTGTTGGTAAACTCGTAACAGGTATTGGTGATTTGATTATTACACTTGGAAAAATTCCTGGTGCTGTTTCGTCTATCTCTGGTGGAATGACCAAGCTTGTAACTGGTTTTAAGAACATTGGTGCAGCTATTGGTGGCATTGCAGCTTTGGTCGCTGCATTCGCTACGTTGTGGAAAACCAATGAGGAATTCCGCAATAAGATGACGAGTATCTGGAATGAGATTAAGGAAACTGTAGGTGGATTCTGTGATGGAATCGTTGAGCGAATCAATTCGCTTGGTTTTGATTTTCAAAATATTACCGAAGTTCTTTGGTCTATCTGGAAAGGTTTTTGTGACCTGCTTGCTCCTGTATTCACAGGTGTATTCCAATATATTGCAGATAAGATTGGTGTTGTACTTGATGTGATTCTTGGCATTTTTGATGTATTCATCTCTATCTTCAAAGGAGATTGGGAAGGTGCATGGGAAGCTGTTAAGGGCATTTTCTTGTCTGTATGGAATTACATTAAAGACTGGTTTACGAATATCCTTAACACTATCGGTGGTGTGTTGGATGCAGTTTGTGGCTGGTTTGGTACGACATGGGAAAATACATGGAACAGTATTAAGCAGTTCTTCATCGATATTTGGAATGGAATCATCAACTTCTTCTCGAATGTGATTAGTTCCATTAAGATGGCAGTGTCCAATTTCATTACGACGATTGTAAACTTCTTTGCTCAGCTTCCTACGAACATTGCTAATTTCATCACGAATGCATATAATTCTGTGGTGACTTGGGTGTCCAATATGATTGCGAAAGCAAGGGAAATGGGACAAAACTTCCTGAATGCAGTCGTTGAGTTCTTTACGAATCTGCCGTATAAGGTTGGTTACTTTATCGGTAACACATTGACTAACGTTATTTTGTGGGCATCTAACATGGTGACCAAAGCTCGTGAAATGGGTACCAACTTCCTGAATAATGTTGTGGCATTCTTTACGCAACTTCCTGGTAAGGTACTTCAGTTTATTACGAGCGCTTTGAATAAC
>ENA-ORTV01002912-ORTV01002912.1-human-gut-metagenome-genome-assembly--contig:-NODE-2912-length-15216-cov-3.702658_pt1 | contig 15216 bp, 12 predicted proteins | sample MGYA00241915_ERZ509194 | MGnify/ENA primary metagenome ERZ509194 (study PRJEB26280, sample SAMEA2338810) | human gut metagenome | biome: human gut; feature: human-associated habitat; material: faeces... | reverse complement strand
GGTATATCAACGACCGGTTCCTGCCGGACAAGGCCATCGACCTGATGGACGAGGCCGCCAGCCAGGTGCGTATGGCTGCCGAGTCCGCTTCCCCCGATCTGAAGGACCTGGAGGAGAAGATCGCCGCCCTGCACCGGGAGAAGGAGGAGGCCGTCACCGCTCAGGACTTCGAGAAGGCCGCCCAGCTGCGGGATATCGAGAAGGACTATCAGGAGCAGGTGGAGATCGAGCGCGACAAGTGGCGCAAGCAGATGTCCACCAATCGCGGCAGCGTCACCGAGGACGACATTGCCAAGGTAGTGGCCGGCTGGACCGGCATCCCTGTCACCCGGCTCACCCAGGACGAGAGCCAGCGGCTGCTGCAGCTGGAAAAGGTCCTGCATGAGCGCGTGGTGGGTCAGGACGAGGCTGTTACCGCTGTGGCCAAGGCCATTCGCCGCAGCCGTGTGGGCCTGAAGGACCCCAAGCGGCCCATTGGCTCCTTCCTGTTCCTGGGCCCCACTGGTGTGGGCAAGACCGAGCTGTGTAAGACCCTGGCCGAGGCCATGTTCGGCGACGAGAACGCCATGATCCGCATCGACATGTCCGAGTACATGGAGAAGCACACGGTGTCCCGTCTGGTGGGTTCGCCTCCCGGATACGTGGGCCACGAGGAGGGCGGCCAGCTCACGGAGAAGGTGCGCCGTAAGCCCTATTCCGTGGTGCTGTTCGACGAGATCGAAAAGGCCCACCCCGATGTGTGGAACATCCTGCTGCAGATCCTGGAGGACGGCATTGTCACCGACTCCCAAGGCCGCCGGGTGGACTTCAAGAACACCATCATCGTCATGACCTCCAATGTGGGGGCCAAGAACATCACCGCCGCCGACACGCCTCTGGGCTTTGACGGCAGCGGCGAGGCGGCCAAGCGCACCGAGGAGGAGCGGTTTGCACGCATCAAGGACGCCGTTATGGCGGAGCTGCGCCAGACCTTCCGTCCGGAGTTCCTGAACCGTATCGATGAGATCATCGTGTTCCACCAGCTGACGGAGGAGAACATCCGCAGCATTGCCCGCCGGATGCTGGATACCATCGGCAGCCGCATGGCCGCCCAGGGCATCACCCTCCAGGCGGATGACGATGCCGTGGCCGCTCTGGCCAAGGATGGCTTCGATCCCCGCTACGGCGCCCGTCCCCTGCGCCGTACCCTCCAGACCGAGGTGGAGGACGTGGTGGCCGAGCAGATGCTGGACGGTAAGCTCCAGTCCGGCGACACCGCCCACGTCCGTCTGAAGGACGACAAGGTGGTCATCGAAAAGTAAAATAATCCCCCGACCGGCGGCACTTCAAGCCGCCGGTTGGGGGATTTTACGTTCTGTCTTACGCCTTTACCAGCTCCACCAGCACCTGCACCATCTTTTCCATAGACGGCACGGGGACAAACTCATGCACGCCGTGGTAATTGGCGCCGCCGGTGCACAGGTTGGGGCAGGGGATATCCCGCTCCCAGGACAGGCGCGCCCCGTCGGTGCCGCCCCGGATGGGAACGATCACCGGCTCCACGCCCACGGCCTCCATGGCGGCCTTGGCGTTTTCGATCAGCTCCATATGGGGCCGGATCTTCTCCTTCATGTTGTAGTAGCTGTCCCGCATCTCCAGCCGGAAGGTGCCCTGGCCCCACCGTGCGTTCAGATAGTCCACCAGCTGCTGCACGAAGGCCTTCCGGGCGTTGAACTTCTCCAGGTCGTGGTCCCGGATGATGGCATGCAGCACCACCTGGCTCTCGTTTCCGGCCAGGTCCGTCACATGGTAGAAGCCCTCGTAGCCCTCCGTGTGGGCGGGAGCCTCCGCCGCAGGCAGCAGGGAGATGAACTGGTTGGCCAGAAGGATGGCATTTTTCATCTTGTTCTTGGCGGAGCCGGGATGGATGTTCACGCCCTCCACCGTCAGGGTCACGGCGGCGGCATTGAAGTTCTCGTACTCGATCTCGCCCAGCTCGCCGCCGTCCACGGTGTAGGCCACCCGGGCGGGGAACTTTTCCGGATCAAAGTGATCGGCGCCCTTGCCCACCTCCTCGTCGGGGGTGAAGCACACGGCCACGGCCCGGTGCCGGATCTCCGGATGAGCCAGCAGGTATTCGCAGGCGGTGACGATCTCCGCCACGCCCGCCTTGTCGTCGGCCCCCAGCAGGGTGGTGCCGTCGGTGACGATCAGCTCCTGGCCGATGTACCGCTCCAGGAAGGGGAAGTCCTTCACCTTCAGGCTCCCGGCTTTCTTCAGGGGCAGGTCCCCGCCCTGATAGGTGACGATCTCCGGATGGATATCGGCTCCGCTGACGGCAGGGGAGGTGTCCATGTGGGCGATCAGGCCCAGAGCCGGCGCATCGCATCCGGGGGTGGCGGGCAGCACGGCGTACACATAGCCCTTGTCGTCCAGGTGGGCCCCCTTCAGGCCCAGGGCCGCCAGCTCATCGGCCAGATACTGGCCCAGCACCCGCTGGTGGGCGGTGGTGGGCACGGTGTCCGACGTCTCGCTGGAGGTGGTGTCGAAGGACACATATTTCAGAAAACGCTGGGTAACTTCCATGATGGTTTCCCTCCGTAAATTGGATTTGCCCCCAGTATAGCACATCTCCCGCCTCTCCGTCAATCCACTGGGAAATATGACGTTTTGCATAAACTTATTAAGAATTATGAACTATTGATATACATGTTGACATGAGAAAATAGAGATGATATGATTTTGTTAACGGGGTATTCGAATAATAAACCAGAAGAAGATATCAAATAACAAACAGCCATGTAAAAAAAGGAGATGACAACGTGAGAAAAAGAATTACCACCGGCTTGCTGGCAGTTGTTTTCTGCATAATTGCCATCCTGCCTGCGGGGTGCTCCGCTCAAAAAGGGCCCTCTATGGTGAGCCGGGGCTTTGAGCGGGCGGTGATCGACGGCCGCCAGGCCACCCGGTTTGTGGACTCCGCCCTTGCGGCGGAGAGCGAGACATCGGGCTATTTGTTTTCGTATTATTGTGTGGATTCCAGCCGGATCGTCCAATACGACTCCAGGAATGTCAGCGATGCCAGACTTCTGCTCTCCCTTAGCAGAGGGCAGACCAAGAGCGCGCCCCATGGGGTCACCACAACGGGGACCATCGTCTTTTCCGGAGAGCCGGACGAGAAAATGAAGGATGCGGTCAGCGCATGGGCCGGAGCCGACGGGAGCTATGCGGTCCGGTCGCTTATGGGGAGGGGGACGTTTTCGTTCCCACAAGATGAACGAAGCGACCGGGTTTCCTATTTTATAGGTGTCGGGTTTGATGAGTACGCCTTCCGGCTTCAGCGGTATGACGTGTATCAGCCGCGGCAGGGGGCGGTCGGTCTTGCGGCGGAGCCGGAGTACCGCCAGGCTGGCACGGTCACCGTGCATGCGCACATCCCCAAGCAGGTGGTTTATTGCACCGCCGGGAAAACGGCCAATGCATAAACGGCCCGGTTTTCTGTCCCGGGACAGGTTTTCGTCAGCCCTTCAACAAAAATCGCTTCGCTCATTTCTGAACCCTCCTGACAGCCCGCAGCTCGATATAGCCGCGCCCGCCACGGGGTTCGAGCTGGATGCGCGGGTTCTCATCGTCCCAGCGGTAGCCGAGATATGCCGGGTCGTAGCTGTCCATGAATACCTGCACGGTATGGATCGCCTCGCAATAGTCCTCCTCGCAGAAGGGTTGACCTTGGAACTGGAGGTATTCCGCTTGTACTTTTCGGGCAGCCACATGGAAACCGGCTCTCCGCAGAGTGACTTCATGCTCATAAGGATTATATTTTGTACAGAGCCGCTATTTCAGCAGTTTTTCGTAGGTGAAGTTTCCAGCAGCCCCTTTTACAAGCAATATAGCAAGTGCTGCCAGAACAATACCCACTCCCCAGAGAAGTCCTGCGCTGATTAGGATAATGCCCGTGAATTGTCCGATGAGCAAAGCGAGAATCGGGAAGATCAGGAATACTGCCCGCTGCTGCGCTTCTTCGATAGTCTGTGCCTTTGCAGAACTCCGCACAGTTACAGCAATTGCAACCAGAGAGATCGCCGGTGCGATCAAAAGCATGATCGCCAGCCAACTCGCTGCGGGAAGGAGCAGATTGCCGGTCAGGAAAAAGGCTTCCAGCTCCATTACCAGCAGCATGGCAGCAAACGAACTATAGGAAATCATCATTCCAACCGAAAGCCCGGCCAATATTTTGGATTGGAACAACTGCCGCAGGGAGAGCGGAGAATACAGCAATGTTTCTAAGGTGTGCTTTTCTTTTTCGCCCACGAAGGAGCTTGCCGCCATGACAGACGATGCCATGATGGGGATGATCAGAAAAAAGGGCGGCATAATGTTATTCAATATAAGTCCCAATATCCTCTGCTGCTGACTGTACTCCCCATTGGGAGCAGGCAGCATATCCAACAGTTTCTGAAAATCTGAGGCATCATCGGGAGCAAATGATATTACAAACACAAAAATGGACGGCAGGACAATAGTTAGCACAAGCGGCACGATAAGAAGAACTGCGAAAATCTGCTTATTTGATGTAATGCCACGAATATCTTTCTTTATTAAGGCGAACTGTCCGCTATTCATATTTTTCACGCTCCGTTTCCGCATGTTCCCGGTCGATCAGCGAAAAGTAGATTTCCTCCAATGACATCTGCTGTTCCGATACATGGTACAAATCACCGCCGGCCTCTACAATTCTTTTTACGATGAGCGGGATGTCATGCTCTGAGGCCACATCCACATCATAGATGTGATCTCCGATTTCCTGATATACCATGTCCTTTGGCAAGCAGCTTGCTTTCACACGCACCCTGCGATTTCTGCTTACCATAGCGCGTAGTTCGGTAATATTCCCCGTAGCGAACAAATGCCCTTTATCCATAAGTCCATATGTCGTACAGATTTCCTGCGCATATCGAAGCTGATGCGTACAAAGAAATACCGTAGTTCCTTCGGCAGCTTGTTCCTGAATCAGAGAATTCACATTCTGAGCGCTTTCGGGGTCAAGGCCGGAGGTCGGCTCATCCAGAAACAAAATCTGCGGACGGTGAAGCAATGCTCTGGCCAAAGAAAGCCGCTGGCGCATACCAGTAGAATAAGTGGCTAACTTGCGATCCATTACATCTGCCAGTTTCAGTCGATGTAAGAGCAGTTTTGCTCTATCTGCACATTCCGAACGGCTCATGCCAAAAAGAGTGCCGTAAAATTGCAGATTCTCCCAAGCCGTCATGTGATCGTACATTTGGGCATGTTCTGTTACTACGCCGACCTTTTTATGCAGCTGCTCCGGGTTTTGGGTGGGGTCAATTCCCAGCACCTGACATTTGCCGCCCGATGGGGTCAGCATACCGCAAAGCAGTTTCACTGTCGTGGTTTTTCCCGCTCCGTTTGGCCCTAAGAACCCGAAAATCTCTCCCTGATTCAATGAGAACCTGATTCCATCAACCGCAACGGTTCCTCCGGAAAAGGTTTTTGATAATGCTTCGACGGCAATTGCTTTCATCTCATATTTCCCTCGATGTGGTCGTCTGCTGTGTTCAGTTCGAGATTCATCAGGTCAAAATCAATATATTCTCCATTGATCTTGAAGAAATGGGGAAACGTACACAGCTTCCGAAAGCCGTACTTTTCATAAAGTCTGATGGCGCGGGCATTGCTGCTGCGCACTTCAAGATTCAACTGCTCGAAGCCGTTCTCTTTGGCAAAGGCAAGAATTGCTTCCATCAGAGCAGATGCCGCGCCACAGCCCCACCACGCTTTTTTCAGACTGATGCCGAACTCTCCGCGATGGCTCATACGCCGGGGCTTGCGGTTCAGGCTTGCCGTGCCGATGATCTCGCCATATACCATGGCGAGATACTGCACATTGTCCGTTGATTCGCACTGCGAACGCAGATAGTCTTGCTCCGTTTCAAGGTCGAGGGGCACGCCCTCCGCACCGAAGCTGAGATTTTCGGTTTCGCCGCCCACGATTTTCAGATAATCCAAGAGGGCCGCTGCATCCTCTGCCCGTGCGCGCTCTATGACAAACAAGCTGTTATTCAATTTCAAAACTTCCTTTCTTCGTATTTTCCCCTTACGGCGATGCGCCCCAGCGTTGGACATCCATCCATCTGTCCGCAGTCGGCGCAGGTATCCAGTCCCTTTTCCCGGACGCAGTTATGTACGGGGCAGAGCCTGTCGCAGAACGGCGTTTTTACGCCCTCTATGCGGCAGCCGGTGCAGTTTATCATTTCAGGTAGGATCGTTACCCTGTTGAGCTTTGTCCACAGGGCAGCAGTTTTTTCGCGCAGGGCGTTGTCGTTTGTTATCGTTGCGATTCTGGCATCGCATTTTTCGCAGTCCAGTCCGCAGCAGCCGATCAGTTGATTCGTGCTTTTCATAATCCTACCTCCATACAATCTAAGCTTTCCTGACGGCAAGGCAGTTGTCTGCCAATGTGCCGGCAGCGTCTGCACATTCTTTTATGCCATTTCCTCCTGCGCTGCCAATACTGCACCTCTGTATGCCCGCTCCAAATGAGAATTGATCGTGTCCTCATCGTATTTCAGCTCATTGTTGGCAATCATGCTTGCATACCCGTGGGCAAACAGAAACACCGTGATAAAAACCGTTTTTGTCTGCTCCATGCCAATTCCTAAGGATCTCTGCATCGCTGAAAGAACGGGGATAAGCTCCTCCGCATCGATCAGTTCAAGCAAAGTCTTTCCGTTAAAATAATCCGACTGGAAAAGGAAGCGGAACAGGTGGGGTTCTTCGATGGCAAAGCGGATATAATTCATCCCGATTCCGAGCGCAGCACCCTTTGGCGGTTTCTTCATGGTCATAAGGTATTCCGAATGATAAAGGTCTGCCTTCGCATAGACTGTTCTTTTCAGTTCATCCATCGTCGCAAAATGATACATGACGGGCTGTGTGGAGCAATGCAGCCTTTCCGATACAGTTCTTGCGTTGATGTTTTCCGCTCCCGCTTCGCGGGCAATCGCAAAGGCCGCATCAACGATCATCTCTTTTGTGACTTTTGCTTTTGCGGGCATATTCGAACCTCCACATTTATAACTTGCGTTATGTATAACGTGAATTATATATCAGTAAGTAGCGCTTGTCAATCCGTCTGGAGTAAAATTTACAAATGGTCTTCCAATGGCAGTTTCATAGGTATAATCCGCCTTTCTGCGAAAGGCACCGACGGAGTTATGAAACCGAGGGGTGCTTAAGAATCGAGTTCAAGCCTCATAAGAACAAGCGTTTGCCAGCCGCTTCTTGCACGGAAACCTCTTGGATTGCGACCATATTCTTGAAATCCGACCGATTCATACAGCTGGACAGCAGATGCGTTCTCTGCTACGACCTCCAGCTCTATTTGCAGGTATCCCGCTTGCTTCGCGCATTCGATGCACGCAAGCGTAAGAGCCTTCCCGATGCCGCGCCCCCAGTAGGCTTTTTCAATGGCGATGCCGAAGTCCGCACGATGGCGAATCTTTTCCTTGTCATCAATCGGATCAATGCCCGCTGTTCCGGCAATCCTGCCGTCAACGAACGCCGCAATTTCGATGGCATTTTTGCTTTCGCTGCGCGCCTTCAAAAATTTTGCTTCCTCTTGGACGGTGAACGAATTTTCCTCCGGATAGGTCAGAAGATAGTCCGTTTCTGCATGCGTGAGATCAAAAGTGCGGAGCACTTCGGCGGCATCAGCTTCACCCGCTCCGCGAAGAAGGCATTTCGCGCCGTCCTTTAAGATTATTTCTTTTTCGTATTGCAATGGTTATTGCCTCCTGCTATCTTTTAGCAGCGTCGCATGCTTGCATTTCGCTGAAATCAGTTTTACAAGTTCGCCAGTGCCAGGAATTTTTTATCTGATTGAATGCTCTGTGTCAGAAACTGACCGTCCCGGAACAGGGCATAGGTCGTGACTGGTGCAGGTACATTCTGCGCAGATTCTTTATCAGTGATATGGATGACCTTGAACTGGATACCATGTTCCTTCGCCACCTCCTACACCCTTGGTACCCAATAATAGGTGTAGGGACACTGATCGGTGTAATACAGAACAAAACAGTTATCTTCAATCGCCGGATGCTTCGCACCTTCCCGGAACTTTGGCATCTGTGCGGACGGTTCAAAGGGAAGGTACATGAGATTGATCCCGCAGTCGGATATGTCTGCCACTGTGATCCGAATATGGTTCATCGGTTATTCCTCCAATGTCGTTGCTCTTTCGTTTTGGTAATGGTAATTCATCGAACATTGCCTCAAAGAGCTCTGTAAGAAACACTTTGCTATCAACTTCATCCACCAGCAGCATTTCTTTCGCTCCCTCATACGGGAGCTCACAAATTGCCGCAGGCATAAGTCAGCGAAAGGATTGAATCGACACGGTGAGATGTGCCGCATGGGCAGCGCAAAGATCACAAGCCCAATCCATAAAAAGGACACTTTCAGATTCATAAAACAACACCGGCTTTCACAGCAAATTCAGGCAGCTTTGCGGGCTTTCCATAAATGGCAATCAGCGCGCGGAACTCCCGGCGGAACGCCTCACGCAACTCTGTTTCCGTCAGGTGCAGATGATCCGTATTGGCGAGGATTGCCAGTCCGTAGGTAAAGTAGATCATATCCTGATGAAAGCGGCGGGCCGTATCCTCCGCATATCCGAATTCATCGACGATCACGCCGATGACCTCCTGCGTCAGAATGTCACTCTGATAGGCCCCCGGTTGTTCGCCCTCCAGATAGAGCCAGCGGAACAGCTGCTTTTCCTCGGCGGCGAATTTGACGAAGCCCATGCCATAGCTGCTGTAGCGGCTGTTGCTCCCCTCGTGGGCGCGCAGAGAATCCCGCACGCGCTGTGTGTGCAGTTCGATCGCACGCTGCGTCAGCGCGGCCTTCAGTTCGTCCATGTTCTTGAATGAAAAGTAGATCGGCTGCGTGGAGCAGCCCAGTTTTTTGGCGACGCTGCGGGCATTGATGGCAGAAAAACCGTCGTCACGCAATACCTCCACCGCAGCGTCGATGATCTGTTCCTTTGAAACTTTTCTGACTGTCGGCATAAGCACCATCCATGTACAATAACACTGCGTTATATATAACGCAGTGTTATTGTATCTTGTGGGACGTGATTTATCAAGCGGCATGTTATTCTCCTGTTTCAATGGAGAAAACCCGGAAGTTCCACCCGGCATAGCTTGACACCACCGCCGTAAAGTGCTATAATAACGGCAGTCATCCCATGACAATAGAGCATTCATTGTCCTATAAAGAATGCAGCACATGGGAGTTCAACACAAGGGAGGAATGTATAACATGAAACGAGTGATCGCACTGCTGCTGACGCTGGTCATGCTGCTGGGCCTGGTGCCCACGGCTCTGGCCGCCGAAGCCGCCGCCCCCGACGGGAACGTGGTGAAGGCGGAGGAGGTCAGCGGCACCCCCCGGCTGGACGCCATGGCGGAGAACGACTCTGCGGCGGAAACCACCCAGCCCACCGGGCATCAGCCCGATGATATGGTGACCATCCTCGTGGAGCTGGAGCGCGCTCCCGTGCTGGAGGGCTTTGCCGCGAAGAAAACGGCTTCCACCAGCTCTGCCGGTGCGGAGATCGCCGCCTATCTTGCCGGCGGCCGCGCGGAGAAACAGGATGCCGCCATTCGCCGGGATCAGAAAAAGGTCTTTGCCGAGATCCAGGCGGCCCAGCCCGCCGCTCTCCAGGCGGAGGGTACCCGCACTGCCGGCGCCCCTGAGCTGATGGAGCAGTGGACGGTGCTCTTTAACGGCATGGCCGTCCGCGCCCCCTATGGCATGCTGGATACCATCCGCAGTCTGAAGGGCGTGAAGTCCGCCCATGTGCAGCATGTTTACAGTCAGCCCGCCTCTCCGGCCACCAATGCCGGTGTGGCAGGCTACAGCTATGACATGGTCCACCTGCAGGAGGTCTGGAACAAGGGCTATACCGGCAAGGGAATGCTGGTGGCCGTGGCGGATTCCGGCCTGGACATGGAGTATTCCAGCTGGTGGAGCGATGAGGAGGACGCCAACGTCACCGGTCTGCGCCGGGTCCACGAGGCCTTCCGGGACGACTCCTTCTACTCCCAGCTCAGCGACAGCGACCTGCGCTATACCAAGGAGTCCCTGCTGGCCTTCCTGAACGGCCGCCAGCTCAATGCCAACAGGCTGAGCCCCGCCTCCAACGAGGCCATGTACAAGACCCGCAAGGTCCCCTTCGCCTTTGACTACGCCGGAGACGCCGACCCCTATACCGGCGAGATCATCAGCGGCGACGTCAACGTCCGCAACAGCGGCAGCAACCACGGCACCCACGTCTCCGGCACCGTGGCGGGCTTTGTCCAGAGCCAGGAGGGCGAGATCCTCTTTTCCGGTGTAGCCCCCGATGCCCAGCTGATGATGATGAAGGTCTTTGCCGACGGCGGCAACTCCGGCGCCACGGAAAGCGCCATTCTCAACGCCCTGGAGGACGCCATGACCCTGGGCGCCGACGCCGTGAACCTGTCTCTGGGCTCCGACAACGGCTTTGCCTATGACGACACCGCCATCCACGGCGTTTATGCCCGGCTGGAGCAGGCCGGCGTCATTCTGATGACCGCCGCCGGCAACAGCGAAAACTCCCCCGCCCAGGGCAATGAGCGGGGCGGCCTGAACCTGGCGGAGGACCCGGATATCTCCATGATGTCCTCTCCCGCCGTCTACCCCTCCAACTTGGCGGTGGCCTCCATCAACAGCACCATCAACATGCAGAGCGTGCTGAGCTGGACCGACGCCCAGGGCCAGAGCCATACCGTGCCCTTCTCCGACCCCAACGAAGTGGCCATGAAGCGGAAGTTCCCCGAGAGCCAGAGCTTCGTTGTGTATGACGCGGGCTACGGCACCTACATGGACTACTACAACGCCGGATTCAGCAACGGCGGCAAGACGGGTATTGCCCTGGTCAAGCGCGGCAGCGCAGACGGCAGCACCCTCTCCTTCGCCGACAAGATCAACAATGCCAGCAGCTTCTCCGGCACCAACTACATGGGCGAGAGCTACGGCGTGCTGGCTGTGCTGGTTTATGACAGCGACCCCGCCGCCACCACGCTTATCAACATGAACACGGACAACACCTCGCTGACCTCCGCCTTTATTTCCGGCGTGGACGGCGCGGCCATGATCGATGCGCTGAACGCCGGGCAGGAGGTCCGCATCACCGTTCACCAGCAGGACCAGCTGTCCGGCTGGGAGGAGGGCGGCCAGATGTCCTCCTTCACCTCCTGGGGCAGCGGCTCCGGACTGGAGCTGAAGCCCGAGATCACCGCTCCCGGCGGCAACATCTGGTCCACCGTGATGGACAGCAGCTATGTGGAGGGCGCCGGGAAGTACGATGACTATAACGGGTCCTACAGCCTGATGAGCGGCACCTCCATGGCGACGCCCCATATGGCGGGCCTGGCCGCGCTGGTGGAGCAGTATGTCAAGTCCCAGCATCCCCAGCAGGATGCCGCCGCCAGCGCCGACCTGACCAACCATCTGCTGGTGAGCACCGCCGTGCCCCAGCAGGAGAACGGCGTATACGTCTCTCCCCGCCGCCAGGGCGCCGGTCTTGTGAACGCAGCTGCGGCCATTTCCACCCCTGCCTACATCGATGTGGACGGCAAGCTGGTGGGCAAGCTGGAGCTGGGCGACGATCCCGGCTGGAGCGGCAGCTATGATCTGGACTTCCGGGTGGAGAACCTGGGCAGCGACACCCTGAGCTACAGCATGAAGGCCGTGCTTCTGCGGCCGGATACCGCAGAGCAGGACGGCAAGACCATGGTCCTTGCCAGCGATGTGCTGATCCGTGAGGTGGATCTGGGCAGCGTCAGCGTGCCCGCCGGCGGCACACAGGTCAGCCGGACCGTTTCCCTCACCGCTTCCGACATCGTCGCCATCCGCGACCTGTTCCCCAACGGCAGCTATGTGGAGGGCTTTGTGATCCTCACCGCCGCCGACGGCGGTTCTGCGCCTCAGATCGGCATGCCCCTGCTGGCCTTCCTGGGCGACTGGACCTCTGCCCCCATCCTGGACCGCGCCAACTGGTTCGACGAGCCCCAGGACGGCGAAAACGTGATGAACAACGACTGTACCCTGGGCGTCAACGTGGTGGGCAGTACCATCCGCAGCGCCGGGGAAGTGGTGAACTTCCTGAACCTGGGCCAGAACATCTTTGACACCGACATTGCCGCCGGGAGCAAGCAGACAGTTTTCCGCCAGGAGAACTTTGCCATCTCCCCGGACGGCAGCGGCTATTTCGACGCCATTGACGACTTTGAGCTCTATCAGCTGCGGGATGCCAAGCTCTTTGTCACCGAGGTCCGGAACAAGAACACCAACGAGCTCTATTTCCGCACCTTCAACACCTATGTGCCCCGCAGCGTCTATCAGGCCAGCTACGGCGTGGTCCTGCCCATGTCCCTTTATTACTTCACGGATGCCTGGGACGGAACGGACCTGAACGGCGACGTCCTGCCCAACGGCACCCAGTGCGTTTACACCATCACCGCCTATGGCGAGGGTGACTACGGCGACACCGTGGACAATGAGGAGCTGGGCCGCCCGGTGACGGACTTCGAGTCCTTCGTGGACGGCAAGGAGCCCACCTTCAACGGCCACAAAATGGACAAGACCGGCGACGTGCTCTCCTTCGACGTGCTGGTGGACACCCAGGCCCCCAAGCTGGAGAACAACGCCGTGACCTTCTATCAGAAGGATGGCCGCACCTACATGCAGGGCACCGTCTATGACGAGGACGGCTCCCTGGCCTCCGTGGCGGTCCACGCCCAGGTGAGCCGGACCTATACCGACTCCACCGGCCGGGAAATCATCGAGTACAACATTGATCTGCTGAATCCCCTGTATTCCCAGAGCATTTATGACGCCGATACCCACACCTTCACCTTCACCGCAGATGTGACGGAGTATCGCGGCAGCTACAACTGGACCGGCAACGTGTATCTCTCCTGCGGCGACTATGCGGCCAATGACCGCACCTATGCCATCAAGGTGGACGCCTCCCAGGGCCTGACCCTGTCCCAGACCTCCGCCCGCCTGCACCCCGGCCAGAGCTTTGACCTCAGCGTGAACAACAACACCGGCTCCACGGCGCCCATCACCCGCACCTCCAGCAACCCCGAGGTGGCCACGGTGGATGAGTTCGGCCATGTGGTGGCTGTGGCTCCCGGCCAGGCCATCATCACCGTGTCTAACGGCACCTACTCCGCCCTGTGCGTCATAGCGGTGGAGGCCTCCTCCACGGAGGTGAAGGACTTCAAGCTGTCCATGGACCACTTCTCCGGCCTGAAGCCCAACGGCGCCATCACCGTCCGGGTGGTGGACCTGCAGCCCGCCGATGTGGAGATCTATCAGAATCAGTGGCTGGTATATGAGGACGACGAGGACTGGGCGGGCCTGGTCAGCGTCTCCCAGAACAGCAGCGACGCGCTGGAGGGCCTTATCGACCTGAACTATCAGGCCTCCGCGGACAAGATCCCCTCCGGAACCGGCCATCTGGACGTCACCATCAACGGTGTTACCCGGACCATGACCTTTGACTGGGAGGACGTCTATCAGACCTCCGATCAGGAGGACCTGCAGTCCGACGCCTACTACAACGAGCAGACCTATTACGTCACCGCCGGTGAGACCGCCAGCCTCATCGCCCGGTACCGCCAGACCCACTCCTTCTCCGATGTGAAGCTGTACACGGCCCAGGGGTATGTTTCCGGCGGCAGCGACAATCCCACCACCGCCGCCACTGGCCTGGTGCTGGACGGCCCGGACTTTGTCCTCTCCGGCAGCGAGCCCTGGCGCGGCAGACTGGTGAACACCGAGGGCTATGCCCTGCCGGAGTCCATCCATGTGGTTTACCGCTATGATTACGGCTATGAGTATGAGCTGACGGAAAACGTCATGTACAATGGCTATACCTATGACCGTACCACCGGCGATATCGTCGTGTCCGCCCCCTACGGCTCCTCCACCACGGTGGTGATCCGGGCAGACGGCACGGAGAAGGCCGGTAATCCGGCGGGTGCCCTCTCCGGCGTCACCTATGACCGTCCCGACAGCACCTACGGTCCCTTCAACTGGACGGTGACGGAGGGCGGCGGCAAGCTGGAGACCGCCGAGGACGTCAACGTTAACGGCACCCGCAAGAACGTTGCCTATTACACCCCCTCGGAGCCCGGCGTCAGCTATCTGACTGCCACCACCAAGGACGGGCAGTATCATGTGAACTTCGCCGTGGTCTGCCTGCCGGTGCAGGCCAATACCCTGCGCCTGGATGATACCCGGGCCACCCTGCATCCCCTGGAGACTCTGGCGCTGAACGCGACGCTGACTCCTACCCCCACCCGGTTGGAGGACGCCGCGCTGACCTGGACCTCCTTCAACCCCGAGGTAGCCACCGTGGATGAAAACGGCGTTGTCACCGCCCACAAGCCCGGCTACGCTTACATCAAGGTGTCCACCGATATCAACACCAGCGTCACCGCCTACTGCGTGGTGGAGGTATTGCCTGGTCAGGGCTATACAGTGACTCTGGACGCCAACGGCGGCACGGTGAAGCCCGACTCCGTCAGCGTCCAGTACGGCATGGCTGTGGGCCAGCTGCCTGTGCCTGTCCGTGAGGGCTATACCTTCGACGGCTGGTACGACGAAAACGGTGCGCAGTACACCGAGGACACCGTATATGCCATCGCCGGAGACACCACTCTCACTGCCCGCTGGACCGCCAATATCTACGAGATCACCCTGGACGCCAATGGCGGCGTCACCGACGTGGCCCTGGTCCAGGTGACCTTCGGCCAGGCCGTGGGCGCCCTGCCCGTACCTACCCGGGAGGGCTATGTGTTCTTGGGTTGGTTCGACGAGGCGGGCAGCCGCTATGATGCTTCCACCGTCTACAGCACAGCCGATGGTGTGACCCTCACCGCCCGCTGGGGTCAGGAGGACAGCACCTTCACCATTACCCTGAACGCCAATGGCGGCAAGGTGGAGCCCTCTGCTCTGGCGGTGGTATATGGTCAGGCTGTGGGCGCCCTGCCCGTACCCACCCGGGAGGGCTATACCTTCGGCGGCTGGTACGACAAGGACGGCAACCGCTACGACGCCTCCAGCGTGTACAGCGTCAAGGGTGACACGACCCTGACGGCCCGCTGGATCGAAAACAGT
>ENA-ORTV01002905-ORTV01002905.1-human-gut-metagenome-genome-assembly--contig:-NODE-2905-length-15247-cov-2.879279_pt1 | contig 15247 bp, 12 predicted proteins | sample MGYA00241915_ERZ509194 | MGnify/ENA primary metagenome ERZ509194 (study PRJEB26280, sample SAMEA2338810) | human gut metagenome | biome: human gut; feature: human-associated habitat; material: faeces... | reverse complement strand
GACGGTGGCACATGCGCGTGCGGCGGCAAAATACACGCCGGATGCGACGTTTCTTCTGGACATCGGCGGTCAGGATATGAAGGCAATCTGGCTGGACAATGGCGTTATCACAAATATTGTCGTGAATGAAGCCTGCTCATCCGGCTGTGGGTCGTTTTTGGAAAATTTTGCATCCTCCCTGCATATTCCGGCGCGGGAGATTGCTGAAAAGGCATTTTCTTCGCAGCATCCGGCTGCGCTCGGAAGCCGCTGTACCGTCTTTATGACGAGCAGTATCGTGACGGAGCAGAGAAATGGAAAGCTGCCGGAGGATATTATGGCGGGGCTGTGCCGTTCGATCATTGAAAATGTATTTACAAAGGTTATCCGTGTGTCGAACCTGGATTCTCTGGGAAAGAGGATTGTCGTACAGGGCGGAACGTTTGAAAATGATGCAGTTCTCTGTGCGCTGGAACAGTATGTTGGCCGCCCGGTGATCCGGGCGCCGTATCCGGGCATTATGGGGGCGATCGGTGCGGCGCTTTTAGCGAAGGAAGAGACAAAGAGCCAGAAACAGCCGCATTTTATTGGTTTGGATCAAATGGAGTCCCTGACCTGGCAGCAGGAGGCGAACGTGCCGTGTCCGTTCTGTATGAACCATTGTCAGCGTGCGGTGGTGCGGTTTTCGAATGGAACCTCATGGATCACGAACAACCGTTGTGAGCGGGGCGAGATTCTTGGCGATCCGAAGGATGTGAAGGTGCGCGAGCGACTGAAAATAGCGTCCGAAAACCGGAATAAAGTGCCAAATCTCTATAAATTGCGGGAAGAACTCCTGTTTGCAGATTATCTGGATCAAGCGGGAGAGGGGGATGCATCGTCTGCAAAAAGTCATTCAGAGCGGGCAGCCGCTAAGACTGGTCTTGTGCCGAAGGCTGTGTCTGATACTGTGCGGCGAAATATAACCATCGGTCTGCCGCGCGTCCTTGCTTTCTGGGATACGATGCCGTTCTGGACGACGTTCTGGCGTTCGCTGGGCTTTGAAATTCAGATTTCATCCCCGAGCACGCACAAGATGTTTGAGGAAGGCTTAAGCGCGGTAACTTCAGATACCGTCTGCTTTCCGGCAAAACTGGTGCACGGGCATATCCGCGATCTGGTAAAGAAGAAAGTGGATCGTATTTTTATGCCGTCGATTGCGGCGATCGGATCGGAAAATACGGAATCAACGAGCGAGTCCATGTGTGCAGTCGTGAAGGGATATCCGCTTGTGATCCGCAACTCGGATTCTCCGGAGAAACAGTGGGGTATTCCGTTTGATGCACCGTTATTTTACTGGTACAGGGAGGAAGATAAAGAACGTCAGCTTATTACATATATGGAACAGACATTTTCCATCCAGCCGTCGGAAACGAAAAAGGCGGTTCTTGCAGGAAATGATGCGATGCGGCAGTTCCGGAGCCGCCTGAAAGAGGCGGGAGTGAAGGTTCTGGAAGAGGTGGAAAAAGAGGGGCGCTATGCGGTGGTGCTGGCGTCAAGACCGTATCAGAATGATGCGCTTGTCAACCACAGCCTGCCGGAGCTTTTGACCGAGTTCGGCGTTCCGGTTCTGACGGCAGATTCTGTTCCGGGCATTGAAAATGTGGATTTAAGCCACAGCCGTCTGGATGTCGTAAACAATTACCACGCGCGGATGCTGGCGTCCGCGGTTCTGGCGGCACAGAGCCAGAATCTGGAATATGTCCAGTTTGTAAGCTTTGGATGCGGGCATGACGCATATTTGTCGGATGAGATCCAGCGTATGATGCGGGAAATCTCCGGAAAATCACCGCTGATCCTGAAACTTGACGAGAGCGAGGTACAGGGACCGCTGCGGATCAGGGTGCGTTCCTTCCTGGAGACGATCAATATGCGGCGGAAGAAGCGGAAGATGGCGGAGAGGCTGCAAAACCAGCCTGGAACAAGCCGACAGGAGAATGCGGGCGGCGGAAATGAATGCGGGACGGCTGCGCTGGGACCAGACATTCAAAAATCCTGGCAGGTTCACGAACTTTCGGATCCATATCCGGTTAAATTTGAAGTGGAAGACCGCAAGAAGCGCACGGTTCTGGTCCCGAACACCTCCCACGCGTTCTGCCGGATTATGTCGGCGGCGTTGAAGACACAGGGAATCCGGGCAGTTCCGCTGGCGGTCGGCAGGGAAGAGGCGATCCGCCTCGGAAAGCAGTATGTCCACAACGATATCTGTTTCCCGGCGCAGATTGTCATCGGCGAGGCGCTGGCAGCACTTCGGAGTGGTCAGTATGTGCCATCTGAGACGGCGATCGGTATGGGAAAATACATCGGTGACTGCCGCCTGACCCATTACAGTGCGCTGCTTCGCAAGGCGCTTGACGACGCCGGCTACCCGGAGGTGGCGATTCTGACGAACGATGACGTCGATTATCATGATCTGCATCCGGGCTTCCGGATGAACCTTATGTCGGCGATCCGTCTGGCGGGAGCGCTTCCGATGATCGATATTCTGGAAGAGCTGCTTCGCAAGATTCGCCCGTATGAGAAGGTTTCCGGAAGCAGCGATCAGGCATTTGACGAGGCGATGGATTTCGTCGTGGATGGTCTGGAGCAGCATGGGCTTTCAGGCGCTCTGCGAGGCTTTAAAAAGGCGATCCAGCGGATGAATGCGATCGAATATGACCGGAGCCAGCCGCGCCCGCGCGTCCTGATCGTCGGCGAGTATCTCCTCAATTTCCATCCGGGCGCGAATCATGAGATTGAGCGCTACCTGGAGAAAAATGGATTTGAGATTATCGAGGCGCGGATGACGGATGTTATCCGGAAAACGTATTTCTGCCAGGATGAGCAGATTCGGACGTATCATCTGAAAAAGCCGTTTGTCAAGAAAAACTGGTACCATGTGGCAAACCGGGTATTTGACGCTGCGCACGCGGCAGCGGATCGGATAGCGAAACAGCATCCGCTCTATACGCCTGTCTGCCGCCTGCCGGAACTGGTAAAGGAAAGTGACCCGATCATCCCGCACACCTTTGATGCGGGCGAGGGCGTGCTGATTCCGGGCGAGATCCTGCACCATGCGGCGCACGGCTGCCGGGCATTTGTAATTTTACAGCCATTTGGCTGTCTGCCAAACCATGTGGTAGGACGCGGCATCGTAAAAAAAATGCGGGAAATGTACCCGGACGCCCAGATCCTGCCGCTTGACTACGATCCGGATGTGAGCTTTGCCAATCTGGAAAACCGCCTGCAGATGCTGATTATGAATGTGAAAGAAAGAAGCGTGGACACGGTTGCCCTGCCGGACGTGGGGCAGAGAAGCCCCGTGGAGACTATGAATAGAAAACAGAAAAACGCCGATAATAAAAAGCAGAAAGTTTCCTGATTTCGGGTTAGACAAAAATAGAAATCACATAAGCCCATGCGGCGGAAAGGGACAGGCTATGAAACATCTGGAAATTGAAAAGGTGATTGGACGGGAGATTGTTGATTCGAGAGGAAATCCAACAGTGGAGGCTGAAGTTTATCTATCAGACGGAAGCATAGGACGCGGCGCGGCACCGAGCGGTGCATCGACAGGTGAATTTGAGGCTCTGGAGCTGCGCGACGGCGACAAGTCGCGTTTCGGCGGAAAGGGCGTACAGAAAGCAGTCCAGAATGTGAATACCGTGATTGCAGAAGTATTAAAGGGCATGGATCCGGCGGACATTTATGCGGTTGATAAAGCGATGATCGAGGCGGACGGAACCAAGGATAAATCCAAGCTGGGCGCGAATGCGATCCTGGCGGTTTCGATCGCGAACGCACGGCAGCAGCCAATGCGTATGGTCTCCCGCTGTACCGTTTCCTCGGCGGTGTATCTGGAAACCGTCTTCCGGTTCCGATGATGAACATTTTAAACGGCGGCGCGCATGCGGCAAACACCATCGATGTACAGGAGTTCATGATTATGCCGGTTGGAGCAGAGAGCTTTTGCGAGGGACTCCGCTGGTGTACCGAGGTGTTTCATGCACTGGCAGCATTGCTTAAAGAGCGCGGACTGGCAACCTCTGTCGGTGATGAGGGCGGTTTTGCACCGGATCTGGGAAGTGACGAAGAAGCAATCCAGTGCATCTTAGAGGCAGTGGAGAGAGCCGGATATAAGCCGGGCGAGAGTTTTGTCCTGGCGATGGATGCGGCATCCAGTGAGTGGAAGAGCGGCAGGAAGGGCGAATACCTGCTTCCGAAGAGTGGCAAACACTTTACCTCCGAGGAGCTGATCGCACACTGGAAACAGCTCTGCGGGAAATACCCGATCGCCTCGATCGAGGATGGTCTGGACGAGGAGGATTGGGAAGGCTGGCAGAAGATGACCGCAGAACTCGGCGGACAGGTGCAGCTGGTCGGCGACGATCTGTTTGTAACAAATACCGGGCGCCTGGAAAAAGGTATCCGTCTCGGCTGCGGCAATTCGATCCTGATTAAGCTGAACCAGATTGGATCCGTCTCCGAGACACTGGAGGCAATCAAGATGGCATATAAGGCAGGTTACACGGCGATTGTATCCCACCGTTCCGGCGAGACCGAGGATACGACGATCGCAGATCTGGCGGTTGCGTTAAATACCTGCCAGATCAAGACGGGCGCACCGAGCCGGAGCGAGCGTGTGGCAAAATACAACCAGCTTCTGCGGATTGAGGAAGAGCTGGGAACCGGCGCACAGTATCCGGGGAAGGCGGCATTTAATAAAAAATAAGTTGTCTTTTTTAGGGGATATCGTACAGACAAGCAATCTGTTACATTGCATAAAATGTGTGAGTTGTTCCGAAAACTAATGCATTTCTTCGGAAACAGACAAAAATCATCTGGGAAAATGCTGGATGGCGTCGAGGCAAAGGAAAATAGAATACAACTTTGAAAGGGAATACGTTTTACCGTACAACTGGAACGGAGAGAAACGTATTCCTTTTTGTTTTGCATTAGACCGAAAAAGGAATATTGCTAAAAGTTTGACAATATTTTAAAAAATAATCGTTTTTTTACGAAATTTATTGACAAAACAGCGGGAGTAATTGTAAAATAACTGTAAAGCAAATATGAAAAAAGAATTTATTTTTTTTAAACGAATGGAAAAACGTTTTACCAAAGGAATGGTCCGGCGGATAACGTATTTCATATAAAAAAGGAGGATGAAAGAATGAGAAAAAGAACATTAAGCATTGTACTTGCAGCAGCAATGTGCGCCAGCTTAACAGCCTGCGGCGGTGGCGGAAGCACTGCTGAGACAACGGCAGCTGACAGCAGCAATACCGAGACGAAGGCAGCCGACGCTTCAGAGAAATCTGACAAACCGCTCCGTGTATGTGTTGTTTACACTGGAAACTTAGGTGATAAGAGCTACAATGACTCCTGCAACATGGGTGCACAGAAAGCAGTTGAGGATTTCGGCATTGAGCTTAAGAGTCTTGAGGGTACCACTGCTGAGGAGTGGAAAGCAAACCTGCTTCAGGCTTGTGATGATGGCTACGATTTAATTATCGGTGCTTCTTCCAACATCGCAGATTACATCACTGAGAATGCTTCCAGTTATCCGGATACCAAGTTCGCAGTTATCGATACAACCGTAGATCTGCCGAACGTTGAGTCTATCAGCTTTGCTCAGAATGAGGGCTCCTTCCTGGCAGGTGCAGCAGCAGCTATGTTTACCACCAAGACTGATATCCCGAATGTCAATGAAGATCATATCATCGGCTGGGTAGGCGGTATGGATATTCCGGTACTTCATGACTTCTATACAGGCTATGAGCAGGGTGCGAAGTACATCGATCCGGATATCAAGATTCTTCAGGCTTTTGCAGGAAGCTGGACGGATCCGTTAAAGGGCAAAGAGCTGACTTTAGCACAGTATGAGCAGGGCGCTGATATTGTCATGAACGTAGCATCCGGTACCGGTGTTGGTATTCTGGAAGGTGCAAAAGAAGCTGACAAATACGCAATCGGCGTTGACTTAAACCAGGATTCCGATCAGCCTGGACATATTCTTACTTCCATGGTTAAGAGAGTTGATAATGCCTGCTACCTGGTTATCCAGTCTGCAGTAGATGGAACCTTTGAGGGCGGCACAACCAAATATCTGGCACTGAAGGACGGCGGCGTCAGCCTGACTGATTTCTCTGTTATCAAAGAATCTCTGGGCGACAAATTCCCGCAGGATATCGTTGATAAGTGTGATGAGCTTGCCGAGAAGATCAAATCCGGCGAGATCGTAGTAGAAAACTATGAAGGATTTGGCCCAGAGGCATAATTGATAAAGACAAGGCCGGGAGCGAGTGAAACCTGGCGGCGAAGGGGGATCTGGATTCTTTCAGGTTCCCCTTCATTTTCAACAAAAATGTTTTTCTTGGAAAGAGCCGTCAGGCATTTCCGGACGAGAGGGTGATCGAATGAACGAATACGTAGTGGAGATGAAAGGAATTGTCAAAAATTTCGGACAGGTTCAGGCGGTAAAGCATGGCGAATTTACTCTGAAAAAAGGCGAGATCCATTCACTGATTGGTGAAAATGGAGCTGGTAAATCCACCATGATGAAGCTTCTGTACGGCATGTATCCCATTGACGAGGGCGAGATTATCGTCAAGGGGGAACCGATGGGAACCATCACACCGAAGATTGCAATTGAGCACGGTGTCGGCATGGTCCATCAGGAATTTATGCTGGTAAATGAGCTGACGGTTCTGGAGAATATTATTCTGGGATTTGAACCGAAAAAGGGATTGACAATTGACTTTGACAAGGCAAGAAAAGAAGTTAAAAAATATATTGAACAGTATCATATGGACGTGCAGCTGGATAAGAAGGTAAGCCAGATATCCGTTGGTGAGGCGCAGCGTGTCGAGATTATCAAGACATTGATGCGAGGTGCTGATATCATCATTCTGGATGAGCCTACAGCGGTTCTGACTCCTCAGGAGGCGGAACGTCTGTTTGAAATCCTGAACAATCTGAAACAGGATGGAAAATCCCTTGTCTTTATTTCTCATAAGCTGAATGAAGTTATGGCAATATCAGACCGCATCTCTGTGATGCGTCAGGGACAATATATGGGTACTGTTAATAAAGAGGAAACTTCTCCGCTGGATCTGACCAAACGAATGATCGGACGTGAAGTATTCTTAAACATTGATAAGGCTTATTCTGAGGCGGGAGATACGATTCTGGAGGTTCAGGATGTGTGGATTCCCAGCCAGAAGGAGACATCGAAGATCCGGGGTATGTCCCTGCATGTCAAGGCCGGTGAGATTGTCGGCGTGGCAGGTATCGATGGAAATGGACAGAGTGAGCTGGTTGAGGCGATCACCGGACTCCGCAAGGTAGAGAAGGGCAAGATCCTTCTTTGCGGCAAGGATATTACGAATCAGAGTCCGAGAAAAGTGAGAGAGAGCGGTCTTTCCCATATTCCGGAGGATCGAAATACAAGAGGTCTGAACCGTGCCATGACCATCGAGGAAAATCTGATCGCAGTCCGCCTGGATCAGCCTCCATTTACCAAGGGCATCATGATGAATAAATCAGGACAGGATACCTATGCAAAAGAAATGGTAGAACAGTTTGATATCCGCCCGGCGGATTATAATCTTCCTACATCTTCCTTATCCGGCGGCAATGCACAGAAGGTCGTAGTAGCCCGGGAGGTATCTCTTGGCAATAAGCTTCTGGTAGCATCCCAGCCTACCAGAGGTGTAGATATCGGTGCCATCGAGCTGATTCGTAATACACTGGAAAAGGCGAAAAAGGCAGGCGCCGGTGTCCTGCTGGTATCGGCAGAGCTGGAGGAGATTATCTCCCTTTCGGATCGTATCGTTGTTATCCATGAGGGCAAGATCACCGGCGAGATGCGTGCGGATGAGGCGAATGAGAACAATCTGGGTCTGCTTATGATGGGCGGTACAGACACAGGGAAGGACGGTGAAGCAGCAGTATGAATCAGACATTAAATGGTATTCGAAGGATTCTTATTACGATACTCGTTGCGATGGGTGTCGGTGCGCTGTTTATCGTAGCGATCGGGGAGAATCCGATTGATGCATATGCGGCGCTGTTCCGAGGTGCTTTTGACGGAGAGCTTCGTCTTGGTACAACCTTGGCAGGATTTACTCCGCTGCTGCTGACATCCATTGCTTTTGCAGTTGCAGCGAAAGCAGGAGCATTTAACGTAGGTGTTGAGGGCGAGGTTTTCTTGGGCGGTATCACAGCTGCTTATATCGGCATCAACTGGACCTTCCTTCCGAAGCCGGCTCTGTATGTGGCCTGCTTCGTAGGTGCTATGGTGGTAGCAGCTGCCTGGGCCCTTATTCCGGCGGTTTTGCGTGCCTATTATAATGTAAATGAAGTATGTACCACCATTTTGATGAACACAGTAGCCCTTTATATCACATCTTATCTGGTCAGCGGACCTATGAGTGCCGGTACTGCTAATGCTCAGTCCCTGCCGGTTACGGTAAGACTGTATCAGTTTATGAAACCCAGCAGTGTCAACGTTGGTATTTTCATCGCAGCCATTACCGTGATTGTGATTATTTTTATGCTTCAGAAAAGCAGCTGGGGCTACAAGATCCGTACCGTCGGCCTGAATCCGACCCATGCGGATTATGTGGGAATTGATTCCAAAAAGGTATTTGTCGGTGCTATGATGCTTTCCGGTATGTTAGGCGGCATGGCAGGCTGCATCGAGGTTCTGGGTGTTCACGGATATTTCCTGAACAACTTCGCAACCGGACTTGGAAGCAATGGTATGCTGGCAGCTCTGATTGTAAAGAACAACATGGTTTCAACTCCATTTATGGCATTTTTCCTGGCAGTTTTAAAATCAGGTGCTATGGGAATGCAGCAGTCAACCGGTGTACCAAAATCGCTGGTTGATACCATTACAGCAGTTTTCATTATCATAGCGACCATGGAGACTGCATTCCAGTTTACAAAGAAACGTAAAAAGAAAACGGAGGAGAAGAAGGAGGATAAGGCATGAATGCGATAATGCAGAATTTTGATAAAATCTTTAATGCGTCGCTGATTTATGCAACGTTTCGTTCAGCGACTCCGATCATCTTTGCCGCTCTTTGTGCGGCAATCACCCAGCAGGCCAATATCTTAAATATCGGTACTGAGGGTATCATGCTGGTAGGTGCTTTTACAGCAGTAGCGGTCAGCTACTTTACCGGAAGCTGGCTGTTAGGTATCATCGCGGCGATGATCGCGGGCGCTGTGATTGCGATGATCATGGCGGTCGGTCACATCCGTTATAACTCTGAGATCTGTGCGATCGGTATGGGTATCAACTTGCTGGCGCTGGCGCTCACAAAATTCATGGTAAATGCGATCTTCCACAGCACCGGCAGCTTTTCCAGCCCGGACATCAAAGCAATTCCGCGTGTGTCGCTCGGATTTTTAGACAATCTGCCGGTGGTTGGTGACCTGTTTAACAACTGGTGTGTGACCGAGTGGTTTGCCATCGTTCTGATTATTCTGCTTCAGTTCTTCTTTTATAAGACTGTATGGGGACTGCGTCTGCGTGCGGTGGGGCAGTTTCCGGAAGCAGCCAAGACGGCAGGTATCAAGGTAAATGCAATCAAATATCAGGCGATGCTGCTTTCTGGTCTCATCGGTGGTCTGGCAGGTGCACATCTTTCCCTGGGATACAGTACCCAGTTTATCGAGAACATGACCAATAACCGTGGTTTCATGGGCGTTGCAGCCATGTATTTCGGTGGTGCGAACCCGGTTCTGACCACACTGGGCTGTCTGCTCTTTGGATTTTCAGATTCCGTCGGTGCCCGTCTTCAGGCATATGGCATTCCATCCCAGTTCGTTCTGATGATGCCGTATATCGTGACCATCGCGGTACTGGCAATTTCCATGATTGCGAAGATTTCAGCCAACAAGAAGAGAGAATCTTCCCTGCATGTGGGAAGCTGATGATGAAGAAAGATAAAACACTATAAGGAGGACATAATCAGATGGAAAAGACAAAAATTATTCTTGACTGCGATCCGGGACATGATGACGCGGTCGCGATCACGCTGGCGGCGAACAGTGACAAGATCGATCTGTTAGGTATTACAGTCGTAGCAGGCAACCAGACGCTGGAGAAAACGCAGATTAATGCGAGAAATGTGTGCCAGTGGCTCGGTGTGGATGTGCCGGTTTCGCGCGCCGGGGTTTGCGGGCTGCGGACAGCCGATGGTGCGTGAAAAAATGATAGCGGGCGATATCCACGGTGAAACAGGGCTGGATGGTCCGGTTTTCCCGCCGCTGACAAAAGAATTAGAGAAAGAGCACGCAGTCGATTTCATCGTTAAAACCCTGATGGAGTCCGACGGCGATATCACGATGGTGACAACCGGTCCGATGACCAATCTGGCGATGGCGATGCGGATGGAACCGGCGATTATTCCGAAGATCAAACAGATCGTCCTGATGGGAGGCGCGTATACCAATGGTAACGTAACTCCAGCGGCAGAGTTCAATATCATCGCCGATGCGGATGCAGCATATGTATGCTTTACCAGCGGACGCCCAATCACGATGATGGGTCTGGATGTTACCCGCAAGGTACTGTGCTATCCGGAGATCGTTGACCGGATGGAGAAGATCGGCAATAAGGCATCCAAGCTCTTTGCGGATCTGATGCGCTTCTTCTGCAAGACCCAGAAAGAGGTATTTGGCTGGGAAGGCGGACCTCTGCACGATCCGGTTACGATCGCATGGCTGATTGATCCGAGCGTTGTGACCCTGAAACCGATGCATGTGGACATTGACATCCGCAGCGTCCAGTCCTACGGACGTACCAACTGCGATTTCTTCGGTTACGGTGGACAGGAGCCGACTGCAAACGTAGCGATCGATATCGATGCGGCGAAGTTCTGGGATATCGTTGAGGCAGGGCTGAGAAGATACAGCGAGGCATAGTTCATAATACTTGTGTTCGGAGGCAGATATAGATGAGAGACCTGAAAGAAGTTTTAGAGCAGAACAAAGAGAAATATATCGAAGAACTCAAGAATCTGGTGGGAATTGATACCCATGACTTAGGGCACGGAATCGACGGTGGTCTGGAGAAACAGGGACAGGAGTATATGGTAAACCTGTTTGAATCGATGGGAGCCGACGAGATCACGGTGGATCCGATGGATGAGGCTGTGATTCAGGAAAGCTACAAAAAGCACCAGGAAGGAAACCTGGGGCACAACCAGACCGACCGTGCCAATGTCTATGCGACATTTAAAGGAAAACAGGGTGGAAAAAGCCTGTTATTTAACGGTCATATTGACGTTATGCCGGCGGAGATGGAAGACGGCTGGACGAACCCGCCGTTTGAGCCGGTAATTCGGGATGGCAAGATGTACGGACGCGGCTGCACGGATATGAAGGGCGGTCTGATGGCATCGGTGATGGCGGTAAAGCTTTTGCAGGATGCCGGGTATGAGCTGCCGGGCGATGTGACAATTACCTCCGTGTGTGACGAGGAAGGCGGAGGCAATGGCTCGATCCAGGCGGTAATGCGCGGTCTGAAAGCCGACGGCGTTGTCAACTGCGAGCCGACCGACGATACCCTGATTCTGGCGCATATGGGCTGGGTATTCTTTAAGGTTGATTTTGAAGGAAAAGCGTGCCATTCCGGTGCAAAAGCCGAGGGCGTCAGCGCGATCGAGAAGGCGATCAAAGTAATTCAGGGGTTAAATGAGATGGAGCACCGCTGGCTTCTGACGATCCGCCACCGCCTGCTTCCGCCGCCGAGCTTAAATATCGGCGTGATCGAGGGTGGAACCGCCGGTTCTACCGTGCCGGGCGAGTGCAGTTTTTCTACCTGCGTCCACTATGTTCCGACCCTGATGAATCAGGATATGGTTGTAAAGGAATTTACAGAGGTCGTTGAGCGGATCAGCCGTTCCGACGCGTGGATGGAGGCACATCCGCCGAAGATTTCCATTTACCAGACCGGGCACGGGTTTGAGATGGAGGAGGATCATCCGCTGGTAGACACCTTTAAGGAGGCGTACAGTGAGGCACTTTCGCGCAGCGTGAAGGTGGAAGGATCCCATTTTGGCTGTGATTCCCGCCTGTGGCGCAACATTGCCGGATGCCCGACGATCCAGTACGGACCGGGCGAGGGCGCACAGTGCCATACCGTGGATGAGTGGCTGAAGCTCGATTCCTATCTGGAAGCGATTCTGGTGTATGCGAAACTGATTCTTTCCTGGGGAGAGAAGAAATAAGAAATTGATAAATATATAAGGAGATAAAAACATGAGCAAGAAAGTTTTACTGGCAGGCGAGTCCTGGATGAGCTATACAACCCATGTTAAGGGATTTGATTCATTTTACACTTCTACCTATGAAACCGGTGAAAAATGGCTGAAAGCAGCCCTTGAGGCAGGTGGTTATGAGGTGACATTCCTTCCAAACCATCTGGCAAATGAAGAATTTCCATTTACAATGGAAGAACTGAAACAGTATGATCTGGTAATTCTGTCCGATATCGGAGCGAACACCCTGCTTCTGCCGGGTGCTACGTTTAACCGCAGTGAGAAAATGCCGAACCGCTGCAATCTGATCCGCGACTATGTCAACGATGGCGGCGCTCTTCTGATGGTCGGCGGCTATCTGACCTTCTCCGGCGTGGATGCAAAGGGCAAATGGCATGACACAGCCGTACAGGAGGTTCTTCCAGTCGAGGTTCTGACGGTCGATGACCGTATGGAACACTGCGAGGGTGTAAAACCGGTAACCGTGGGCGAGCATGAAGCTTTAAAGGGCATTCCGACCGACTGGCCGGAGGTTCTCGGTTACAATAAGGTAATCGCAAAACCGGAGGCAGAGGTTCCGGTTACTGTAGAGGGCGATCCGTTTATCGCGTTTGCTTCTTATGGAAAAGGGCGCAGCGGTGTTGTCACAACCGACTGTGCACCGCACTGGGCACCGCCGGAATTCTGCGAGTGGGAATACTACAATAAATTGTGGCAGAATATCGCAGACTGGCTGATTCAGAAATAAGATAGCAGAAAAAGGAGAGCGCGTATGGACGGAGCGGTAGAACTTTTAAAAGAGCTTCTGACCATTCGGAGTGTCAATGGACGGGATGACGAGGGAGCAGTGGCAGAATATTTGTGCAAATATTTCAAACAATCGGGAATTTCTGCACATATACAGCGGATTGACGCGACACATGCCAATGTGCTGGCGGAGCTTGAGGGGGAGTCGGATGACGCTCCGATCTTCTGGAACGGGCATCTGGACACGGTTCCTTACGGAGATACCGGAGAATGGAAGACTGACCCGGCGGTTCCGGTGGAACGGGACGGTTTTCTCTATGGCCGCGGTGCCAGCGATATGAAGAGTGGGCTTGCCGCGATGGTGTACGCGCTCTGTGAATACAAAAAATCCGGTCGTCCGGTGCCGCACACGATCCACTTCCTCGGAACCTGTGATGAGGAAAAGGGCGGCATCGGCGCCAGGGAGATCTTAAAGGAAGTCCCGGAGACGTCGATTGGAACACTTCTGATAGGAGAACCGACGGGATGCAGGCTGGGCGTGGCGCAGAAAGGCTGCCTGTGGCTGGAGATAGAAGCACACGGAAAGACGAGCCACGGGGCATACCCGCAGGAGGGCTGCAATGCCGTGGAACAGGCGATGGCGCTGACCGGTGAGATTGAAACATATGTGAAAAGCTTCACACACCCGGTTCTCGGCGCATCGACCGCGCAGGTAACGCAGATTTCCGGAGGCGTGGCGCCAAATATGACGCCGGACACCTGCCGGATTCTCATGGATATCCGTATGACACCGGGACTGACAAGTCAGATGGTAGTCGGTCAGGCGGAGGCGTTTGCGGCGGCGCGTTCCGTTACATCAGAAGAAAAATTCCGCGTCAGCTGCCGGATTGTCAATGACCGGCGGGCGATCGAGATTGGAGAATCCCATCCGCTTGTGAAACAGCTCTCGAAGGGACTGGAGAAAAAAGGGCTTCCGGTGGAGACGACTGGGATTAATTTCTTTACAGATGCTTCGATCCTGGTGGAACACAAGCTGGATGCAGCCGTTCTCTTATTTGGTCCGGGCGAGGCAGGTATGGCGCATAAGCCAAATGAGCGAGTCGAGATAGAAAAATATCAGAAATCCATTCAGGTTCTCATGGATCTGATCGCATCGGAGGTGGATGAGTGAGGGCAACCATCAAGGATATTGCCGCTGCGACTGGTTTTTCCGTGACGACAATCTCACTGGTTCTCAATGGAAAAGGATATAAGATCTCGGATGAGACAAAGAATCAGATCCTAGCGAAGGCGCGGGAACTGAATTATCGTCCGAACCAGCTCGCGGTCAGTCTGGTAAAGCGGCAGAGCAAGACCATAGGATTTATCGTCCCGGATATTTCCAATGTATATTTTGCCAATATGGCGCGTGCGATCGATGAGGCGTGCCGCGAAAATGGTTGGAGTGTGATTCTCTGCAACACGAATGATAATTATGACCGGGATCGCGAGTATATCGATCTTCTGGCGGATAAAGGCGCGGACGGCATTGTGTTTATCATGGCTAAAGATAATACGCGGGAGATGGCGGCGGAGGAGATCGATTATCTGGAATCGATCCACATACCCTATGTGGTAGTTGACCGGATCCCGGAGCTTCGGAACTGTCCGGCGGTCGGTACCGACCATGAGATCGGCGGTTATCTGGCGGCGCGCCATCTGTTAAGCCTTGGACATCGGCGGATTGCCTGCGTTGTGGGACCGCATGCGACCCAGATGGATTCGGAGGCCCGTTACCATGGCTACTGCCGGGCGATGGAGGAGGCGGGAATTCCGGTGGATGAACGTCTCGTCTGTGCCGGCGAGTATACGCAGGAGGGTGGCGCGGCGGCGGTCGAAAAGCTCATTTCACAGGATTTTACGGCGATTTTCGCCTGCAACGACGCTTCGGCGTATGGCGTATGCAGAAAACTCAAGGAATACAGAAAGAAAGTACCGGAAGATGTTTCGGTTGTCGGATACGATGACGTTTTCTATGCCCGGATGCTGGAGGTGCCGCTGACAACGATACGCCAGCAGGTACGGGAGATGGGAAGAGAGGCGGTACGGCTGCTTCTGAAACAGATACGGGAACATAAAAGACCGGAGAGCAAGGTAATCTTTGCGCCGGAACTGGTGGTGCGGGAGAGCACGGCGAGAATACAGCCGTCCCGGTAACCGGAGAGAGAGGGGAGCAGAGTGAAGGT
>ENA-ORTV01002902-ORTV01002902.1-human-gut-metagenome-genome-assembly--contig:-NODE-2902-length-15256-cov-2.759095_pt1 | contig 15256 bp, 7 predicted proteins | sample MGYA00241915_ERZ509194 | MGnify/ENA primary metagenome ERZ509194 (study PRJEB26280, sample SAMEA2338810) | human gut metagenome | biome: human gut; feature: human-associated habitat; material: faeces... | reverse complement strand
TCGTTTGACCGGGGCAAGGAGAGGCTCGATACGTTCCCACAGCTCATCAGGCACATCACGAAAATCTGTTTGTTTCATGGGACGAGATTACCACACCTTTTAAAATCAAAAAACATGCCGGACATCCTCTAAAACGATTTCTTGCGGATAACAGGAATGTTTCCTTTCCTCAGAAAGCGGAACACGGGGAAGCTCTCGAAGAAGGAGGTACGGACCTCGCTCAGCCTTTTCAATCGACATAGTGGAGCATATTCGGTATAAAAAAGGCAGTTCCTACCGAAAAAGCGCTTTACAGGCGGCGGGCTACAAACCAGCTGACACAGTGGGGCGGCAACCTGCTATTGCAAATATTTATAATAATTTCAAAGGATTAAATTATGTCTTCGCTTCCGGGATTGTTCGAGATATGCGCTCCTCGAGAGGATATCCTTCAAGGCGCTTTAACGGAGGCAGATTATGCCGCAGACCTGGCGCAGGTATTGAAAGGGACCGCCCCCAAGTCGTACCAGGATCCTGCGATCTTTTTTTCCACGACCCATCCTACGCGCGGCCTGCGCAATCTATTGTCGAATGTGTGCTTGCGTCTTGGCGGGAAGAAAGACCAGGTAGCATCGATTTTCCGCCTGGATACGAACTATGGCGGCGGTAAGACGCACGCGCTGATCGCGCTTGCACATGTTGCCCGAGGGATGCAAGGCGTCGCCACTATCGATGAATTTCTTTCCCCTGCCCTCGTGCCTTCCACGCCCGTTCATGTGGCGGCCTTTGACGGCGAGAATGCCGATCCTGTCAATGGTCATGCCGTAGGGGACGGTATCAGGGCGTATACCCCCTGGGGGGAGATCGCCTATGCTCTTGGCGGCGCGCCAGCCTATAACCTGATACGCAATAGTGATGAAAAAGGAATCGCGCCGGGGGCGGACACCATCAAGGAATTGTTTGGCGAGCATCCCACGCTTATCCTCATTGATGAGCTTTCCATCTATCTGCGCAAACAGGGAGCCAGGGATCTGGCTTCTGCGGCAAAACAGCTGACAGCCTTTCTCACGGCCCTGTTCAAGGCTGTTGAGTCCTCGCCCAATGCCGCTCTCGTATACACGCTGGCCATTGGCAAAAAGGACAAGAAGGCGAGTGACGCCTACAGTCAGGAAAACCAGATCATAGCCGATATGATGCAGGAGGCGGAGAGCGTTTCCGCCCGCAAGGCCACATTGCTGGACCCGACGGAAGAGGATGAGACCATCAAGGTCTTACGCCGTCGTCTTTTTGCGCATATTGATGCTGCGGGAGCAAAACGGATTGTCGATGCCTATGCCCGCCTCTGGGAACAGAACAAGGAGTCTCTCCCGTCTTTCGGCCTGAAAGAGAAGCACAGGGAAGCGTTTTACGAAGGTTTTCCACTGCATCCTGAAATGATCGCGACCCTTAAGGAGAAAACGTCCACCTTGGGAAATTTTCAGCGGGTGCGCGGCATGTTGCGCTTGCTGGCGCGAACCATAAGTCGTTTATGGGAACAAAAGCCGAAGGATACCTACGCGGTTCACCTTCACCATATTGACCTGTCTTTCAGCCCCATTCGGCAGGAAATCATCACAAAGCTCGGTCAGCAGGCATTCGTTCCGGCGCTCAAGGCGGATATCGCCGCAGCGGCGGAGGATACGCCTTCCCTTGCGGAACAGATGGACGCCGAATTCTATGCCGGCATGGCTCCTTATGCCTCATGTGTTGCCCGGAGCATTTTTTTCCATACGCTGGCCTTCAATGACAGTCTGAAAGGCGCAACGGAAAATGAACTGCGCTATTCTATCCTGTCGCCCGGCATGGAGCTGAGCTTTATTGGTGATGCCATACGTCGTTTTCGCCAGGAGTCCGCCTTTCTTGACGAGAGGCCCAACAGGCCCCTGAGATTCATGGTGGAACCCAATCTGACGCAGATGATTCATCTGCGTGAAAAACAAATCGATCCTCAGGACATCCGCACTCGTCTCAACGATGTCATAAAGACGACATTCTCCGGCAAGGTTTTCAATCTTGTCGCGTTTCCCTCCTTGTCCAACGACATTGCGGATAGCGCCGAAACGCCTCAATTGGTTATCATGGGGTATGAGGCCGCCTCGATCTCCTGCAACAGCCCGAAACTGAAGGTTCCGGAACTGCTCTGTCGCCTGTTTCGAGAAAAAAGCAATGAGGGCAATATTCGCCTCAATCGGAACAATCTCGTTTTTGTCGTTGCTGATGAAAACAGAGTGGAGGATATGAAGGCGCTCATGCGGCGTCGTCTGGCTTTGGAGGATATGCGGAATCCCGCCTTGCAGCAGGATCTTGCCGATCACCAGAAAAACCAGCTTCAGGAACGTTACAGGAAGTCGGAGCAGGAATTGGCGCTCGGTATACAGCAGGCCTATCGCCATGTTTTTTATCCTTCCAGGGACAAAGTGGAAGATTCCCCTGTGGATCTGGCCCACACGACTATCGAAGTGCAGAATGCCTCCGCCAACCCCGGCGCGGGGCAAAACCAGATAATCCGGGTTCTTCAGGGGGCCAACAAACTTCGTCTGGAAGGAGACAATCCGGATGCTCCCCTGTACATCATCAAGAGAACACCCCTTCGCAAGGGTCAAATAACCACAGCCGCGTTACGCGACGAATATTGCCGGGATCCCGCGCTGGCTATTCTCGCCACTGACAGCATCCTGATAAAAGCGATACGAACAGGTATTGAACAGGGAGAATTTGTTTATAAAAACGGCGATCTTATCTGCGGCAAAGGAGACCCCTTCCCGCAGATTGAAATCAGCGAGCAGGCGCTGGTTCTGACAGCAATCTATGCTCGGGACAATAAAATCTGGCCCCGGGCAGCCGCGCAGCAGTCCGATCCCCCTTCCGAAGAAGGGACGACGTCTGCCACAGGGGGCACAGCGCAACCGGCTCCTTCCCCGAATCCTTCCAGTGGCTCGTCGTCCCCTTCTGGAACGCAGGAAGAGTCCTCTGTTCAGGAAATCTCGCATGAGGGAATTCTCAAGGAAGCGCTGACGCGCATCTGGGAGGATGCCAGAAAGGCGGGTTTCTCCGCCATCGGCGAAATGCAGATTACAATTTTTGACGTACAGGATGCCTTTGTGCTGCTTGGGCCAATAGGTATGCTCGCCCAGTGTGAGAAAAAAGTTCAAATGAACGGAGATTTGGAAACCAAGGATGGCAGCACGTTTTCCGTTGTTTTTGAAGGAACGCACACGGCGGCCTTGCAGATCAAGGACTTCTTGCTGCCTCAATTCAGAGCTGCGGCAGACAAGACCATGACCATGACGATCGCCCTGACCTTTACCAACGGCCTGAGTCTGGTTCCTTCAAGTACCGATGAGTTTACCGCCAGGCTGACGCGCATTGGGGGTATCAGCGCCTTTGTGCGTGTTACGGCAAAACGGAACGGGTAGCCTTCATGAATTGCCCTTCCAAACCCTTGTATGAACTACAGGCAAAAAATCATGGCATGGACGATCTGGAGCTGACGCTGTGGGAATTACCCAGCGTCGCAACGCCTCATATTGCAAAGCCGCTCAGGATCGCAGGACTGAAGGGGAGGAATCTCTCCTTGGTGGAAAGCATGATTCTCCGCCGCCTCAACAGGTCCGGAATACGCATTGCTCCATTGGGGGGTATGGTACAACGCTTTTCCGTGGATGAGGAACTGGCGCTCAATCTGGGGCTGCTCTGCCGGGTTCTTGCTCCCATGCGCCATGCGGAACGTATGCGGCTCGTGGCTCTGCGCATTGACGCCATGAATCCGGCGGAAGCCGCCTATTGGCTGGGAATGGCCATGCACAGAAAGAACCCTCGCCGTGTACTCTGCGCCCTGCGTCTTTTGTTGACTGACCCTCATTGTTAAAGGTTTGCCCTATGTCCCGTCGTCTGATCGAAGAATGGCTCCCCATTGCCGCGCTTGGCGAAGAATGTATGAGAGAGCGTCGCTCCATGACGGCTCTTCCTCCCATATATTACTTACATGTCTGGTGGGCTCGCCGTCCGCTGGTTGCCGCCAGAGCGGCCATTCTGGCTTCCCTCCTGCCTGCGGATGCCGACAGAGAGCGCTTCATGCACGCGCTGGGCATTCATGGCGATCCGGTTGCCGCCAAACAGCGTATTGAGCTTGCCAAAAAATCAGGAGAAAATCTCGGATTAAATCCTTACGGATATGTCCGAGCTTTTTCGTATGCCCCGACGTCAAATGAGAAAGAGTGGCTGAACTTTGAAGCACGACGTATTGGGATATATGAGCCTTCCGTCTTGGATCCTACGGCAGGCGGAGGAAGTATACCCTTTGAAGCGATACGGCTAGGACTCAAAACCTTTGCAAACGATCTCAATCCCGTTGCTTCCTTGGTCGAAAAAACGACGCTTGAACTGCCTTTACACGGAGCAGCTGTCATACAAGAGTTTGACCGTATTGGAAAAGCCTTTATTGCTAACGCGGAACCTCTGTATGATGGTATTTTTCCCAAAGAGCCCCCTGATACGCAAATTCTTGGTTATCTCTTCGCCCGCACTATCCGTTGCCCCTATTGCGGTGGATTGATTCCCCTGTCCCCCAACTGGAAACTGGCTCCTGACGGAACAGGCGTGCGCCTTGTTCCCCATGCCGAAGAACAGGAAGACAAGCGCGTATGCTCCTTTGAAATCGTTCACACTGCCAGGGAACAATCGGCAGGAACCATTGCCGGCGGGCGTGCCACCTGCCCCTTTGCCGATTGTGGCCGCGTTATTGACGGCGATGAAATCAAGGCCATTGCCCAGGCTGGCGACATGGGTGAACAACTGTACGCCGTCGTGTACAAAAAGCGTATTCAGACCGTCACCAAAAGCGGAAAGCCCGGCCGGGAAAAATGGGAACGCGGCTACCGCGCCCCGCGCCCGGAAGATGACGTGTTCGAGGAAGTCAGGAGACGCCTGGAAGAAAAGCTGCCCTATTGGGAAGCTATGGATATGATCCCAACGGAAGCCTTCCCTGCGGACAGTAATGATGACCGTCCTATCCAGTACGGTATGCCGTTATGGCGCGATCTTTTCTCCCCCCGCCAGCTCTACTGCCATTGCACCAGTGTGGAAGTCTTCCGGGAACTGCTCAGGGAAGAAGAGGCCAAGCCCGGCTTTGGAGAAGTCCAGAAAGCTGCCTTTGCCTATCTGGCCGTGGCGCTGGATAAGCTTCGAGATTATAATTCTAGGATGACCAGGTGGCATAGTACGAGAGAAGTCGTAGTCAACACATTCGATAGACATGACTTTGCTTTCAAGTGGTCTTTTGTTGAAATGGCTCCCCTCATTGTTGGACTTGGCTATGACTGGGCTATTGAGCAAACAGGGAAAAGTCTGCTGGAGCTGATAGGCTTGCTCCATCCTGAACTGGATGCCAAAACACTCAAAAAACAGCCAGCGCAACAATTCAGTATGCTTGAGGTGCCTGCCACACAGAAAAAACAGGCATCTGTCTGCCTGACCTGCCAGTCCGGCGACGCGCTCTATCATATTGAAGATCACTCCATTGATGCTGTCGTCATGGATCCGCCGTACTACGACAACGTCATGTATGCGGAGCTTTCCGACTTTTTCTATGTCTGGCTCAAGCGCACTGGGGGTTACGTCTATCCAGAGCTGTTCACGCGCGTACTGACAGACAAGGAAAACGAAGCCGTTGCCAATCCCGCCAAGTTCAAGGATCAGAAAAAGCCCAGAGACCTTGCCTATGACGATTACCGGATGCGCATGGCGGCCATTTTTGCGGAGTGCCGCAGGGTTCTCAGCAAGGACGGCGTCCTAATGCTCATGTTCACACACAAGGCAACAGGCGCATGGGATGCCCTGGCCAAGGGGTTGCTTGATGCGGGCTTTGTGATCAGCGCAAGCTGGCCTGTCAATACGGAGGCGGAAGGTTCCCTGCACATCAAGGACAAGGCCGCGGCCAACTCCACCATTTTTCTGGTATGCCGTCCCCGCCCCGAACAGGCGGATGATGACGATATGGTCTTCTGGGAAGAACTGGAGCCGCAGGTCAAACAGGAAGTCCTGAAGCGCGTGGAGTCTTTCCAGCAGGCGGGCATTTCCGGCATTGACCTCTACCTTGCCTGCTTTGGCCCCGCGCTGGAAGTATTCTCCAGACACTGGCCCGTCAAACGCGGCAGCCCCAGACCTGCACCCGTTGTCAAACGCAATACACAGAAAAGCCTGCTTGATCCGGAGTTCGACCCCTATGCCACCACGCCGGAAGATGTGCTGCAGACGGCCCGTGCGGCGGTGAAGACCTGGATTCTGCAACAGATTCTCAATGTGCAGCGTCAAACCACGCTGGATCCCCTGCTGGAATGGTTCGTTTTGGCCTGGCATACCTTCCGTTCGCCGCAATTCCCCTACGACGAAGCCCTGAACCTTGCCCGTGTCGTTGGTCTGGACATGGAGCGGGATATCATCGGCGTCATCGCGGAGAAAAAACAAAGCGACGTCATCCTCTGGGACAGTGAAACGCGCGCCGCCAAAGCGGCTCTGGGGCCTGCCGGAGGCTCGCGTTCCATGCTTGATGTGCTTCATCACGCTGCGCATACGGCAAGAGCCCGTTCGTTGGAAGCGGCCAAAGAGCAGATTCAGCATTACGGTCTGGACAAGGATATTGTGTTCCTTGATGCGCTGCGCGCCGTGCTGGAGGTGCTTCCTCCGTCGCATCAATTCACAGGCTTCGACATCAGCAAAGCCTCCGAACCTGCGGCCAGTGACTTTGAGGCGCTGGAAAACCTTCGCCGTCTGGCCTTCGCCAAGCAGGTCGCCAAACCCCGCCAGCTGTCGCTTTGGGAAACGGAAAATGAGCATTCTGCAAGATTTTGACTGGCAGTGCAAATACACGCCAACTGATGGCGATCTGCTGAAAAAATTCTATATCCCTGTGCTGAGCTGTGCGGTGCGCTACGACAGGACGACGGGATTCTTTTCAGCGGAGACCTTGGCGGCCGCATCATTTGGCGTTGAGGAACTCGTCCGCAATAACGGTCGGATGCGCCTTATTGCCGGATGCACACTCAACGAGGAAGAAGTCAACGCCATCCAGAAAGGGGAGTCCCTGAAAAATACGGTCGAGGCCAGCCTGCTCCGTTCCCCCTTCAACCGTGACAACGGCATCGTGCGCGATGGTCTGGAGCTGCTCGCCTGGATGGTAGCGAATGGCTATCTGGAAGTCCGGGTTGCCGTACCCTGTGATCCTTCCACAAAGCATCCCTGCCCCGGCCATGCGCTTTTCCACGAAAAGGCCGGGATCGTGGAAGACAAGACAGGGGACAGGCTTGTTTTTAACGGCAGTCTGAATGAAACGCTTTCAGGCTGGACAAAGAATTGGGATACCTTTCACGTTTTCCGGTCATGGAAAGATGATGCGGCCCATCTTGATGCTGATGAAAATTCTTTTCAGCGACTCTGGGCCAACAGGGAACCAACGGCCATTGTTCTGGAATTGGGACAGGCGCTCAGACAATGCCTGCTGCATTTCTTGCCCGATGACGGTGAACTTCCCAACAGGTTGAAGGGGCAGAAGAAAGCGCAACCCTCAAAAATTGAGCCTGAAAAGCCTGTTGAAGACTACGTGGAGGATGCGTTCAGGAAAACGTGGCAGTTTATCCACGAAGCGCCAGCGCGTCCCGATGGCGGCGAACGGGTGGGCGAAGCGACTTCCGCTGTCGTTCCCTGGCCGCATCAGGTACATGCCTTTCACCGCATGTACGACAACTGGCCGCCCAAGCTGCTTATTGCCGATGAAGTGGGACTGGGGAAGACCATTCAGGCCGGTATGCTGTTGCGTCAGGCATGGCTTGCGGGCAAAGCCAGGAGAATTCTTATCCTTGCGCCCAAGGCTGTCTTGCGCCAATGGCAAATCGAATTGAGAGAAAAATTCAATCTCAATGTCCCTATTTATGAAGACAAACAGTTGCAATGGTTTCCTTCCCCGGCGTTACAGGGCAGAGATAGACAGGCTGTTGAGGATGATGAATGGTATAAGCAGCCCATCCTCCTTGCTTCAAGCCACCTTATGCGTCGCAGGGAAAGAGTACAGCAATTGGAAAATGCGGAACCGTGGGATATTATTGTTCTTGATGAAGCGCACCATGCCAGACGTAAAGGAGGTATAAAACTTTCCAAAGATACCCCCAATCAACTGCTTCGCCTCATGCGTAGCCTCAAATCAAGAACGCAAGGCTTGATTTTATTGACGGCTACGCCCATGCAGGTAGCGCCTCTGGAAGTATGGGATCTTCTCTCCCTGCTTGATATGCCTGAAGAATGGAGTGCCGACCACTTCCTGAAATTTTTTGAGCTTGCATCCCATCCCGCCCCCGATGAAAAGGATTTGGCTTTCATGGCCAGACTCTTCCGCGTGATGGAGGAGCGGTATCAACCTCTTTCTCTGGCCGATGCGATTCGACTTGAGCCGACCCAGCGAAAAATTATCGCAAACAAGGTATTGAAAGCTCTTCGCGCTGATTCCACTATCCCCTTGAAAATGCTGCAGGCCGAAGAACGTCGCTATGCTCAGGCTCTTATGAAATTCTATAGCCCAACGCGCGTTCTGATCTCTCGCCATACGCGAGAACTGCTCAGACGCTACCATCGGGCAGGGAAACTTGCCGCCAGAATTGCTACCCGGAAGGTTACCGACTTCCTTGTTGCCCTCAGTCCGACAGAGCGGGAACTGTATGAGGCTGTTGAGGACTACATTTCCTCAACCTACGACAATGCCTCCCAAAATGAGCGTACAGCTGTCGGTTTTGTCATGACTATCTACAGGCGTCGCCTGGCCAGCAGTTTTTATGCGCTTGAACAGACATTGCAAAAACGCCTGGATATGCTGGAACAGCGGGAGCCGGTTACGCAACTGTCTTTTGAAGACATCCCCGACGACGATATGGAAGATGACGTCCTGGATAGCGATGAGGCGGAAAAACTGGAGAAAAAATCCCTTCGATTTGAAGAAGCTCAGGCAATCAAACAACTGCTGAAATGCACCAGGAGTTTGCCTGTCGATACAAAAGTGCAATCCCTGATGCTGATCATAGAGCAGTTACAACGCGATGGCTACAAGCAGATCATTGTATTTACCCAGTACACGGATTCTCTGGACTTTCTGAGACAGCAGCTTATCCGGCATCGAAAGGCGGCTTCCATCCTCTGTTTTTCCGGCAGAGGTGGAGAACGCTGGAACAACCAATCCTGGGAACACATATCGAGAGAAAAGACAAAACAACTGTTCAAGGAAGGAGAAGCGGAGATCCTGCTATGTACGGATGCCGCGGCTGAAGGTCTCAACTTCCAGTTCTGTGGAGCGCTTGTCAACTACGACATGCCCTGGAACCCCATGAAGGTGGAACAGCGGATCGGGCGTATCGATCGCCTTGGACAGCAGTTTGAAACTATCCGTATCATCAATCTGCTGTATGAAAATACGGTCGAAGCCGATATTTATCAGACGCTGCGCGACCGCATCGGCTTGTTTGGCGCGTTTGTCGGCAAACTTCAGCCGATTCTCTCCCGCCTTCCGCGAGCGTTCAGCGAACTGGCGCTCGTCTCAAGGGAGCGGCAGTTCGCCGCACGAACGCAAGCCATATCCGATATTCAGTCCAATATCCAGGAGCAGGAAAATACCGGCTTTGATTTGGATGAGCTGACACTTTCCTCCCTGGAAATGCCGGAGCGAAATCCTCCGCTGTATGATCTTCCCTATCTGGACACTGTTCTTAAAACCCCCGCGCTCCTGCCTCCAGGATACGAAGCCGCGCCTCTTGCCGGGGACAAAGACTACAAATATGTGATTCCCGGTCGAAAAGAGCCCATTCGCGTCACGACGGATCCCTCCTTTTATGAAGATCATGCGGAAAGTGTGGAACTCTGGTCCCCCGGCTCTCCCGCATTCCCTTGGTAAAATTTCTGATGAAAAAGCCAACCTCTCCGGCGTACAGCCAAAGGTAGTCAAGAATGAAAATCGAGAAGATACGACTGAGGAACTTTCGCTGTTTCGGAGATGAGGTTATCGAGCTCAAGTTTGAAGAAAACTTGACAACGCTCGTTGGCGGAAACGGTTCCGGAAAAACTGCTGTGCTACAAGCGGTGTCTCGCCTGTTTGGGACATCGTCAGCGCAGCGGTCAGTACAGCGCCGGGATTTTCATATCCCTGTTGATAGACAGGAACTGCAGACCGGAGCTCAACTGTTTATCGAAGCGATTCTTGGCTTTCCTGAACTAGCGGAACAGGAAAATTCTTCGCATAATGCGGTTCCGGAATTTTTCAACCAGATGTCCGCATCCGGCGAGGGAGAGCCTCTCAAAGCTCGGATCAGACTACAGGCAACATGGACGGATGACGGCACGCCTGAAGGGGCAATCGAACAGGACACACGTTGGATATTATCTCAGAATGAAGGCTTCACATGGGAAGAATGCCCCAGAGTGCATGCGGCAGAGCGCTCTTCCATTCAGTTTATCTACCTGCCTGCCAATCGTGACGCGACGACGCAAGTCACATCGCTCCTCAAAGGTCGGCTCTGGCAGGCTGCCAAATGGTCGATGCAATTCAGGAACGAAAGTGCTGAAAAAGCCGGGGAGATCCAGACTGCTTTCCGCCAGGAAGAGCCAGCGGACTTTCTGCTGAAACGTCTTTCAAAACGGTGGCAGCAGGTTCACGAGGCAGACACGGACAGCGCGCCATGTTTGCGGCTCGTCGAAAACAGCATTGAGGAGCTTGTGCGTAAAGCCGAGTTCACCTTCATGCCTGATGAAGCAGGACAGGAACACCGCTTATCTGAGCTGAGTGACGGGCAGCGCTCACTCTTCCATATCGCCCTTACTGCGGCGACACTCGAAACCGAGCAGGACGCTTTCACATTGCCTGCTGATACCTGCTGTTTTGAACAGGATAAACTGCACCGCGTTTACCTGACAATCCTCGCTATTGAAGAGCCAGAAAACAGCCTATCGCCCTTTTTTCTATCCCGTATCATCAAACTGATGAGAGAGATAGGGACATTTTCTTCCGCACAGGTTTTACTGTCCAGCCATTCACCGGCAATCTTGGGCCGGATCGAGCCAGAAGAAGTCAGATATCTGCGTTTGGATCGAAAAAAACGGAGTTCGTCGATTCGCGAGCTGACCTTGCCGAAAGAGCCTGAGGAGGCAAGCCGCTACGTCAGACTGGCTGTCAAAGCCTATCCTGAACTGTACTTTGCGCGGTTCGTAATTTTAGGAGAGGGAGATTCCGAACGCTTCATCATACCGCGCCTTGCGGAAAAGATGGGGATTTCTCTCGATCCCTCATTTGTTCCCGTTGTCCCGCTCGGTGGGCGTTTTGTGAATCATTTCTGGCGCCTGCTGAATGATCTTGGTATCCCTCATGCAACGCTGCTTGATCTTGATCTTGGACGCAAACATGGTGGGCCAAAAATCATACAAAACTGCTTCCAGAATCTGAAGAAGATCCAAAACAAATTCTGGGCGAGTCCTCAATACCAGTACACTGAAGTCACTCCTGATAAAGTTACTCGGCTTAGCGCTCAGAAGCTTCTGGGTGAAAGCCGTACAACTTGGATCAAGGCATTTCAAGAGAACGGTATTTTCTTTTCCTATCCCATAGATCTTGATTTTGCCATGCTGCGTGCCTTTCCAAATGCTTATCAAGTGCCTAAGCCCGGTGGCAGCGGCCCCCAAGATGATTCAGAGAATGTACAGAAAAAAAAGAGCAGAACCTTAAAAAAGGAAGGGCATCCAGAGTTGTATCCCTCGAGCTATGACTCCACCTTTACATGGTATCCATATTTATTCTTGGATGGGAGTAAACCAGAAACTCATTTGGCAGCCTTTTCGCGTATCCAAGATGATAGTGTCGACGCGTCCGCACCTGCTGAACTCAAGGCTCTCATTGAATATGTTAAAGATAAGCTCAACCTGTCAGAGGGAGAAGCATGAGCCACGTAAACAAAGAAAATTGGCAACCTCAGGGGGTGGGCGACTTAGAAGACAACGCATGGGAAGCCTTACGAGAAAATGAGCGCAGTATCCTTGTGACTGCTGGCGCAGGAGCGGGCAAGACGGAATTCCTGGCACAAAAAGCGACCTACTTGCTCCAGACAGGTATTTGCCTAACCCCCAAACGCATTTTGGCCATCAGTTTCAAAAAGGACGCCGCCCGTAACCTTGCGGAGAGAGTTGCAAAGCGTTGTCCCGCAGAGCAGGCACGGCGTTTTAATTCAATGACCTTTGACGCCTTTACCAAGGGACTTTGGGACAGGTTCCGTTCTGCCCTTCCAGCGCCGTACAATTCTCCTCGTGCGTATAAGATTGTTATGCCAGGCCGGAGAGACTATGATGAGTTTCTCAACCGTCACGGTTTTCACACGGTAAATAGCCAGTCTTTTGAAAAGAAAGTGTCTTTGGCAGATCTGCCTATTGATCTGTCAAATGGTTCTGACATGCAACGAGCATTAGCCTTGTACTGGGAGCAACAGTTTTCTGGAGGGGCTGAGATATTGGTATCCTTCTCCATGCTCAACAGGCTCGTAAAACTGCTGCTGCAAAGCAATCCCTACATATGCAAAGCCCTACAGATGACATATCCTGTTGTCTTTTTGGATGAATTTCAGGATACCACCTACGCTCAGTACGATTTGCTCAAAACAGCCTTTGCAGACAGGCTGGCAGTGTTTACAGCCGTCGGCGATGATAAGCAACGCATCATGGGCTGGGCTGGGGCTATGCCTGATGCCTTCACCCTATTTGAGACTGATTTTTCAGCCAGACGTGTATCGCTACTTTTAAACTGGCGCTCACATGAAAGCTTGGTGCGTATTCAACATAAAATTGCCAGCCAGATAGACAGTAACACAGAACAGGTGCAGGCAAGAGGAACTCGTGCAATCGAAGGAGCAGTATCTGCCATATGGGAATTCCAGAGGCCAGATCTCGAAAGTAATTATTTAGCCCAATGGATTAGTCATGAAGTCCTCTCCGGGCGTATTAAAGCTCATGATGTTGCAATTCTGATCAGAATGCGGGCAAACGATGTGGAACGAGAAATAGCCCCTGCTTTTGAACAACAGGAGCTCCGCATCAGGAATGTGGACAGAGCAGTCGGTGAAATTAAAATACAAGATCTTCTTGGTGAGGAGTTGACCGGTATATTCCTCCCGTTACTTCGATTAGGCACAATGGAGCGCAGTCCGGAAAACTGGGAATTGGCCCAATGGAACCAGCAGTTTCTGGAGGCTGATAATTCGACTGATGAGTACCTGCAACAACGGCTACAGAATAGGCTCGGAGTATTTATTCAGCAATTAAAAGAAAGACTTGTGCAGCACCAACCTGATCAAAATTCAGCTGAAGAAATTGTCAAAATGCTTTTTGAATTCGTAACACCAGCAACACTACGGCAAGCCTTTCCTGCGTATCAGCGAAAAGAGGACTTTGAGAGAGTCAGAACGGGATTTGTCACACTTCTGAAAGAATGTGCGGAGCATAGCAGCAACTGGAAGGAGACTCTGGATGAATTTGAAGGGATTGGTCAAGTCGCTCTTATGACCGTTCATAAAAGTAAGGGACTTGAATTCCACACCATGATATTTTACGGGCTCGACAATCAAACTTGGTGGAGCCTTATACCGAATAAGCGTGAGGAGCTGAACACATTTTTTGTTGCTTTTACCAGAGCAAAGCAACGGGCTTTCTTTTCCAGATGCAATGCACGAGGACAAGCTATTGACTGGATAGAGCAACTTTTGGGCGAAGCTGGCGTCAACACCATAGATGGAACGACCATATTGAATTTTGCTTAATACTTTTTGGGCAGTGTGAGGAAAGTTTCGCACATTTGAAAAATGGAGGTGGCTCCTGAAATCGGTTAGAGGTTTGTTGCGACACGAAACCATATCCGACTCAAAAGGAGCGGTAACGTCCAGAAAATTTCGCACAAAGAGTGGTCCAATTGGTTAGCGACTTCCTTCTTAATCGAGTTCGCTAAAAGTTTTCATGTTGAGATACCGTTCCAGTCCCCATTTTTTCTCTGAGAGGTACCTCACTGCTGGATATGTTTCAATGGCAAACGTGAACTTTCATGTATTGCTGACAAACTCTGTGACCCTTGCCAGACTCCAGACTTGTCAAAAAAAGTGCGAACATTCTCGTACACTACCCACAAAACAAAGTAGATAAGTCCCTACTCAATCTTTCAAATATACCACGTTCCTCGCCCCCTCCCTTGCATGGTAAGCTGCCCACTGGTCACCAGCTTACGAAAATGCTCTTTCAGAGTATTCCGACTCACTCCAGTAAGAATGACCATATCTTTTACTGTCACACGCCCATGCTCACGGGCATAATTCAGAATTTGCGAAGAAAGCTCCGGCAAGGCGGCCATGACGATATGTTCCTGCTCCATTTTTCGTTCAAGGCGCTTCATCTGCTGATGCAGAGCCCGGAGGAAAAAAAGTAGCCACGGATGCCAGTCTGGTGAATCCGTTCGGATACTCGTTTGCGTTTGACGCAACGACAGATAATAATTCTCTTTGCTGTTCTCTATGACGCTTTCCAGGGAACTGTAGGGCGTATAGGCATAGCCGCACCGGAGCAGCAAAAGAGCGGTCAAAATGCGGGAAAGTCTGCCGTTGCCATCCTGAAAGGGATGAATAGCCAAAAAGGATACGATAAAAATGCCGATGACCAAGAGGGGATGAAACTCTTCCGCGTTCAGCTCGGCATTTGTCCAGTCCACAAGTTCCTGCATGAGCCGTGGCGTATCAAAGGGCGACGCGGTTTCAAAGACAATGCCTATCTGTTGCCCGTGAGCGTCGAAAGCGGCCACACTGTTGGGAGCATGTTTATACTGCCCCCGGTGGCGTTCATCTTTGTCACTGTGACGGAGCAAATCCCGGTGAAGCTGGCGGATATGATTTTCTGTCAAAGGGATATATTCCCATGACTGAAAAACTTGTTCCATGGTTTCCGCATATCCGGCCACTTCCTGTTCATCGCGCGAGGTAAAGGCACGGATGGAAAGGTTCGTCAGCAGACTTTCCACTTGACGGTCAGAAAGTTTGCTTCCTTCAATGCGTGTAGAGGAACCTACGCTTTCGATGGTAGCCACCCGACGCAGGGCGGTAAGCCGCTCCGGGGCCAGAGAGCCTAACGCCTTCCATGCGCCCTTGAATTCGTCAATTTGGGCGATGAGTCGGAGCATCTCCGGGGTGAT
>ENA-ORTV01002895-ORTV01002895.1-human-gut-metagenome-genome-assembly--contig:-NODE-2895-length-15295-cov-2.958399_pt1 | contig 15295 bp, 14 predicted proteins | sample MGYA00241915_ERZ509194 | MGnify/ENA primary metagenome ERZ509194 (study PRJEB26280, sample SAMEA2338810) | human gut metagenome | biome: human gut; feature: human-associated habitat; material: faeces... | reverse complement strand
CCGCAGCGGATTGCCGGCAAAAAAGATATTGCCGCGCTTGATGATATGCTGACCGCGGTTATTGACGGCGGTACCGGCAAACGCGCCCGGCTGCCGATTGCCGCGGCGGGAAAAACCGGCACCACCCAAGACCACCGCGACGCCTGGTTTGCCGGTTTTGCCGGAGATTATATTACGGTGGTTTGGCTCGGAAATGACGACAACTCGCCGATGAACGGTGTTACAGGCGGCGGACTGCCGGCGCAAATCTGGAAAAAAATTATGCTTGAGGCCTTAAAAGAGCACTAACTGTTCAGCTCTTTGGCCAAATCGAGCAGTTCATCCCGGGTTAAAGAGAAATCTCGGCGAATCCAGATTTCTTCGATATCTTTAAGGATATCGCCGATACGCCGCGGTTCGCTGACGCCCAAGGTCAGGATGTCTTTGCCGCGCAGCGGAAAAATCGGCACAATCATATTGCGGATAAATTCAATCCGCTGGTGCAGATTGTCTATCGGGCGCATATCGATTCCCGACTGCAGCAGCATTTTATCGATGCAGAATTCTTTGCCGTAGCGGTAAACCAGTTTGACCAGAGATTTATCATAGAAAAATTCTTCGCTGGGAATTTGAATTTCAGCCCAACGGATAAAATGCTGACGCTGAATTTTGCTCATCCGCAGGCGGTTTGCCAGATTTTCAGCCAGAGCGACGTCCGGTTCATACAAAATAAACAGGCGCCGCAAAGCCTCATGTTCCAGCTCTTCTTTGTCGACCAGCTTTATCAGGAAATCGAGCTTATGCAGATTGCGGGTTTCGGGCAGAATGTAGCTGAGAATCTCGTTATCCTGCATGATTTTGAAAGTTTCGACCACTTTCGGCGTCATAATCAGCTTGTTAAGCTCGTCGCGCAGGCGTTCCATTGACAGGGTTTTCAGCCCTTCTTTATTTTCAACACAGGCCTGCAGGGCTTTTTTATCAATCGGGCCTTTGCCGAAAATCGAATAGAAACGGAAAAAGCGCAGAATACGCAGGTAATCTTCCTTAATGCGCTGCGACGGCGATCCGATAAAACGGACAATGCCGTTTTCTAAATCGCTGATACCGTTGTAATAGTCGAAAACATTGCCTTTTTCATCGGCATAAACGGCATTTATCGTCAGGTCGCGGCGGGAAGCGTCTTCTTCCCAGTCGGCGGTAAACTCAACTTCGGCGTGGCGGCCGTCGGTTTTGACGTCTTTGCGCAGAGAGGTGACTTCAAGAACATTGTCATTGATAATTACTCCGACGGTGCCGAATTTGATACCGATCGGAACGGTTTTGATACCGCTTTCGGCACAAGCTTCAACCAATTCTTCGGGGGAGAGGTCGGTAGCCAGGTCAAGGTCAAAACCTTTCAGCCCCATAAGAGCATCGCGCACCGCGCCGCCGACAAAGCGCAGAACCCCGCCCTGACGTTCTACGGCGCGAAAAAGTTTTAACACCTTTTTATCGGGCATTAAGGTATCTATATCCAGGTAAGCGTCTCTTATCATTTTATTTCCCCTGACTTTTTTTTGAAAATTAACAGTTTTTATATAAATTTCAAATATTATAATTAAAAATAACCTTTATGTGAGTATAAATGATGAAAAAAGTCCTGAGTATTTTAAGTTTTTTCAGTCTGCTGGCGGCTGTTCCGGCCGAGGCGGCATCGCCTAAACTGCTGGGCGAATATAACGACTGGGTCGCTTATTATTACAATGACGCCGGCTGGACGGTCTGTTACATGGCTTCAACCCCGAAAAAAGACGAAGGGCGTTACACAACCCGAGGGGATATCTATGCCGTGGTTACTCACCGGCCGGCCGAAAAAAGCTATGACGTCGTCAATTTTGTCGCCGGTTATACGTTTAAACCCAACAGCGAAGTCAGCGTCAAAATCGGCAGCAAAACCATCGACAAGCTTTTTACCAGCGGCGACAAAGCCTGGGCAACCAGCGACAAAGAACTGGTTGAGGCAATGAAACGCGGCAGCCGCATGATTGTCGACGGCACCTCTTCCAGAGGAACCAAGACCAAAGACACTTATTCGCTGTCGGGATTTGCCAGCGCTTATAAAGCCATCAGCAACAAATGTCCGCGGAAATAAACAAGATGACGGAAAAAAAGGAAATTATCGGCCTCAGCCGCGAAGAACTGCAGGCCGAACTGGCCGCGCTCGGCGAAAAACCGTTCAGAACCAAACAAATCTGGGCCTGGCTTTATCATCAGGGGGTTACCGATTTTGCGGCGATGACCAATATTCCCAAAGAACTGCGCGAAAAACTGGCGAAAAATTATGTTATCAGCCGTCCCAAAATCGTGACCGAACAGAAGTCAAGCGACAAAACGCATAAATGGCTGCTCGAATTTGCCGACGGCCAACGCGTCGAAATGGTTTATATTCCCGAAGAAGACCGCGGCGCCGTTTGTATTTCCACTCAGGTCGGCTGCGCCGTCAACTGCACTTTCTGTCATACCGGCAGCCAAAAACTGACCCGTAACCTGACCGCTGCCGAAATTGTCGGGCAGTTTATGACCGCCCGCGATGTCTACAACGAATGGCCGACCCCGACCGACGAGACCCGTTATCTGTCCAATATTGTGGTCATGGGCATGGGGGAGCCGCTGCATAATGTCGAAAATGTTATCAAAGCCCTGAAAATTATCGGCGACGGGGACGGTATTGCCGTTTCCAAACGCAAGATTACGCTCTCAACCTCCGGAATTGCTCCGAAAATGGCGGAAATTGCCCGAGAGCTCGGGGTAAAACTGGCCGTCAGCCTGCATGCGCCCAATAATGAAAAACGTTCAAAAATTATGCCGATTAACAATAAATATCCGCTGGAAGAAGTCATGGAAGCCTGCCAGGTTTATCAGGGGATTACCGGCCGCCGGCAGGCAATTACTTTTGAATATCTGATGTTGAAAGACATCAATGACAGCCGCGAAGACGCTCAGGAGCTGGTCAGACTGATGAGAAAATACAATCTGGTGGCCAAATTTAACCTGATTCCGTTTAATCCGTGGCCGGGCTGCATTTATCAGCCCAGTTCCAACAACCGGGTTCACGAGTTTTCAAAAATTTTGGAAAGCAACGACTTTGCCGCGCCGATCCGCGTGGCGCGCGGGCAAGATATTCTGGCGGCCTGCGGCCAGCTGAAATCTAAAAAAGAAACGGGGCAGTAGAGTGATGCTCCCCTGCCCCGCCGCAGGCTGACATTTACGGTTTTTTACCGTATTGCAGCAGTTTTTTGCGAACAAAACCGCGCAGCGACACTTCCGGACGAGCGCCGTAATGGCTGATAATCTCGGCCGCGGCGATACTGCCGATCATCGCTCAGTTGCCGAGGCTGCGTTCATTAATGATTCCGTATAAAAAGCCGGCGGCATATAAATCGCCGGCGCCGGTACTGTCAACCACATCATCAACTTTTTCGGCTTCAACAAAAGTAATCGTACGGCCGTTAACAACCACCGAACCTTTGGCACTGCGGGTAATTGCGGCGATTTCGACGTCGGGTTTTAACATTTCCAGCGTCTTATAAAAATCATTCTCGGCAAAAAGGGTTTTTATCTCCTCTTCATTGCCAAACAAAATATCGACATAGTCTTTGACCAGATTTAAAAATTCCTGGCGGTGACGTTTGACAACCGATTTGTCGGACAGACTGAAAGCGACTTTGCGGTTATGCTTATGCGCCAGCTCACAGGCTTTGACCATCGCCTTCTTGGCTTCTTCCTTATCCCAGAGATAACCTTCCAGATAGATAATTTTTCCGGCTTTGATAATATTCTCGTCAATATCTTCTTCCGAAAGCTTTTCCGAGGCGCCGAGGTAAGTAAACATCGACCGTTCGGCATCGGGCGTTACCAGAACAATGCTGCGGCCGGTCGAAGGCCCCTGAGTCAGCGGTTCGGTAAAAAAGTCAATCCCGGCGGCGCCGATATCGCGGCTGAAATCCTGCCCCAGCTCGTCATCATGAACTTTGCCGATAAATGCGGTGGCCGCTCCGAGAGAAGCCAGCCCGGCAACGGTATTGGCCGCCGAACCGCCGGAAACTTCGCGCTCGGGAATAATATCGGCATAAATTTTGCCGGCCTCTTTGGCTTCAACCAGGCTCATTCCGCCTTTGGGCAGATTCCTTTCGCTTAAAAAGCCGTCGCCGACTTTGGCCAAGACATCGACAATCGCATTGCCGATACCGACGACATCATAAATTACCGCATCCATATTAATCATTTTAAACCCCGGATAAAATTAAATACTTAATCAAGCTAGTTCATTAACCGGCCTTTTGCAAGCCTTAAAAAAGCTCTGTAATCACTACAGAGCTTTTTGATAAAGACGAAAAGAAAAAACTATTCGTTGGCATTGGGCCATTCTTTAGCCATTTCGGCATTGAATTTAACCCATTTTTCATCAGCATCATCATCAGAAGTGATGGCTTCCTGCGGGCATTCGGAAATGCAGACGCCGCAATCAATGCAGGTATCGGGATCAACAACCAGCATTTTTTCGCCTTCATGGAAAGCATCAACCGGGCAGACATCAGCGCAAGATTTGCATTTTACGCAGGAATCATTAACTACAGAAACCATATTTCATCTCCAAAAAGGATGGTTAGTACAAAAATCAAAACCCAATTTAACGAGATTATTTATAAAAGCAAGTAAATTTTTATCTATCTGTATTGCGAATGTGAAAAAGAATCCCCATATCTAAGAACATAAATAATTTTACGGAGATTTTATGATGGCAGACAAAATGCAATTTCAGGCCGAAGTTAACAAGCTTTTGAATATTGTGGTTAATTCGCTCTATTCGGAAAAATATATTTTTCTGCGCGAGCTGATTTCCAATGCCTCGGACGCCTGCGATAAACTGAAATATCTGGCGCTGACGCATCCCGATATCGCCAAAGCTTCCGGCCAGCTTAAAATCAGCATTGTTCCCGACGCCAAAGCCAACACGCTGGCTGTTATCGACAACGGTATCGGCATGAACAAAGACGATTTGATTAATCATCTCGGCACCATCGCCCGTTCCGGCACGGCCGATTTTGTGAAAAATGTCAGCGAAAACGGCAGCGATTTTGACCTTATCGGCCAGTTCGGGGTTGGTTTTTATTCGGCTTTCATGGTTGCCGACAAAGTTGAAATCCTGACCAAGAAAGCCGGCGAAGACCAGGCTTGGTTCTGGGTTTCCAACGGAGTCGACGGTTTTGAAATCCGCGAAGCCCAGAAAGAAACCAACGGTACCGAAGTTAAGCTGTTTTTGAAAAAAGACGACAAAAACTACACCGACAGCATTTATCTGCGGCATATTATCCGCACCTACTCCGACCATATTGATTATCCGATTGTCCTCTGCCTCGGCGAGGCCGGCGAAGAAACCGTCAACAGCGGGTCGGCTTTGTGGGCCAAACATAAATCGGAAATTACCCCCGAGCAGTATAAGGAATTTTATCACCATATTTCCAAAAACTTTGACGACCCCTGGCTGACGCTGCATTTTAAAGCCGAAGGCAATATCGAATATACCGGACTGCTGTTTATTCCCTCCGACGCGCCTTATGATCTGTTTCAGCCCGACCGCAAAAACGGCCTGAAACTCTATGTCAACAAAGTCTTTATTTCCGATAAGGTTGAAGAGCTGATGCCGCATTATTTGCGCTTTGTCAAAGGCGTGGTTGACAGTTCGGATCTGGAGCTTAATATCTCGCGCGAAATGCTGCAGCAGAATGTGCTGATTGAAAAAATCAAGCACGGCCTGGTCAACCGGGTGTTAAAAGAGCTGAAAAAACGCAGCAAAGATTATGATGACTACAAAAAATTCTGGGATAATTTCGGAATTGTTCTTAAAGAAGGCATTTACGAAGATTTCTCCAACCGCGAAGAAATTGCTTCAATCTCTCTGTTCGCTTCTACTCATGATTTGACAAAGTTAACCTCGCTTGATGATTATATCAGCCGGGTTCAGACAGAGCAGAAAGCCATTTATTACATTACCGGCGATGACATTAATGTCTTAAATAACAACCCGCAGTTGGAAGCCTTCAAAGCCAAAGGGATTGAAGTTTTGCTTCTGACCGACCCGATTGACGAGTTCTGGACGCAGACGCTGCCCAACTATAAGAATTATGCCATAAAACATATTTCTCAGGCCGAGCTTGATCTGGCGCTGAAACGCGAAGACAAAAAAGCCGAAGCCGGCGATCTGGAAAAACTGACTAAAATGCTCGGCGATTTGTTTAAAGACAAAGTCGGCAAGGTAACCACCACCGAAAAACTGACTACCAGCCCGGCCAGCCTGACGGTTGAAAACGGCCAGATGAGCATTCATCTGGAACGCCTGATGCGCAATCACCAGCAGCAAACCGCTTTTGCCAGCACCCGCATTTTGGAATTAAACCCCTATCATCCGCTGATTATCAAAATGGCCGAAAGCATCGGCGATGAGAAAATGCATGATAAAATTCAGGAAGTCGGACGGATTCTGCTCGACCAGGCGTTGATTGCCGAAGGCGAAGCTATCAGCGATCCGTCTTATTACCCCGGCAAGGTCAGCGAATATATTCTTAAGAGTTTTTAAGCTTAGGAGCGCTGCCCGGTTCTTTTCCGGATAAATAAAAAAGGAGAAAACGGATTGCCGTTTTCTCCTTTTCTGTTGAAAAAAGACTATTTTGTTTCGCTTATCTGCATGGTGCTGCGAATAGCCGGATTGCTCGGCAGTTTTATCTCAACAAAGCCGGCGACTTTCAGCAAATAGACGACCACGCCGACGACGAGCAGCAGAGCAATCAGCTTCCAGGCGACCCGAGCCAGCAGATTTACGACAAACAGGCCAATGACAAAAGCCAATATGGTTCCGCCTTTAATAGCCGTATTGCTGCTGTCGGAGCCGAACAGACTCAGAATAAACAGACCGACGCCGATAATCAGGGTAAAGAGATATTTAATAAAAACCATTTTCCAATCCTTTCTTAAGTTAAAACAGGCAGCAAAAAGCAGGGATTTCCCCTGCCCTTACCGTTAAAATTCTTTTAGTCAATCATTTTAATCGTAAACTTTTCGCCTGCGGCCGGCTGAGACGGTACCGAAGCAGACGGCGCGGTTTCGGCCTTGCGATTCTGTTCGAGAAGGTCAAGAATCATATCCAGTTCGGCAACGGACGCATAAGCCAAAACGACTTTGCCGCCGCCGGCTTTGCTCGGCGAAATTTTAATACGCAGCCCGAGTTTTTTAACCAGATCTTTTTCAATTTGCTCCAGATCGGCATCACGCGCAGCTTTAGCCGTTTTTTCTTTCGCGGGTTGTTTTTGTTTACAGACCAAATCTTCAACCTGGCGGACGTTCAGATCTTTGCTGATAATGGTCTGAGCCAGCTTTTCGGCATTTTCGAGACCAACCAGGCAACGCGCGTGTCCGGCCGAAAGTTTGCCGTTTTTGACCAATTCCTGTACGGAAGCGGGCAGGGACAGCAGGCGGAGCGTATTGGCAACATGACTGCGCGATTTGCCGACGATTTGCGCCAAGGCTTCCTGAGTGTGCGAAAATTCATCAATCAGACGCTGAAAACCTTCCGCTTCTTCGATGGCGGACAGATTTTCACGCAGAAGATTTTCAACTAAAGCAACTTCAAGAACTTCGCGATCGCTTAAGTCTTTTTCAATTACGGGCAGTTTATCCAGCCCGGCCATTTTAGCGGCGCGCCAGCGGCGTTCGCCGGCGATGATTTCAAATTTATCTCCCGATTTGCGAACCAGCAGCGGCTGAAGGATACCTTTTTCTTTGATAGAATCGGCAAGAGCCTGCAGCGCTTCGCCGTCAAATTCGGTACGCGGCTGATAACGGCCGGGCATTAACGCTTCTATGGCAACAAAATTTGCCTCGGAAGCAACAGCGGCGGGAAGATTTGAAAGTTCTTCGTCGAGGTTCAGATCGGTATCGTCTCCGAGCAGGGCACCTAAGCCGCGGCCGAGACTTTTGCGCTTGCCGCCGTGAGAGTGCGGGGCAGGGGCAGGCTCATCATTTAAGAGAGCGTCAACGTCTAAATCTTTCATCTCTTTTAATTCTTCCAAATCATCTAACATGCCAATAATTCCTTTTCTCTTTTCAAAACTTCGCCGGCAAGGCTGATATAAGCCTGAGAACCAGGACATTTGAAATCATAAATCAAAACCGGTTTTCCGTGCGAGGGCGCTTCAGAGATGCGTACGTTCCGCGGGATCACGGTCTGATACACTTTTTTGCCGAAGAAATTGCGGACATCGTCTTCAACCATCTGGGAAAGATTGTTGCGTTTGTCATACATGGTCAGAACCACACCCTGTAATTCCAGTCTGGGGTTAAATTTCTTTTTAATCTGATTGATGTTGCGAATCAAGTCGGTAATCCCCTCCAGCGCCAGAAATTCGCATTGCAGCGGCACAATAACGGCGTCGGCGGCGACCAGAGCGTTAATCGTTACCAAACTCAGAGAGGGCGGACAGTCAATCAGGACATAGTCATAATTGAGAGCGTCACGCTGAATGGCTTTTTTCAGTGCATATTCCCGCTGTTCGACGTCAACCAGCTCAACCTCGGCGCCGGCCAAATCCGGAGAAGAGGGAACAAGAGAAAAATTGGGAATTTCGGTCCAGACAATCGCACGGCTCAGCGGCGCGGCGCCGAGCAGAACTTCATAAGTCGAATTCATGTTGCCGCGTTTGTCAATACCCATCGAGGTGGAGGCATTGCCCTGCGGATCCAAATCTATAACCAAAACCTTTTTGCCGGCCGCAGCCATGGCCGTGGCAACATTGACCGTCGTGGTCGTTTTACCGACGCCGCCCTTGCGGTTGGCAATTGCAATAATTCTTGGCATTTATTTAACTCCCTTTCTATGTAAAGCGGTGATGATTAAAATTACCCCTTCAGGGTTTTGTTGGTTGGGCTCGGCCCGATAATTGAAAGACCAGCGTTTTTGCGCGGCGGCAACCTCTTCGGCATAAGATTTGCCTTTGGGAAAAATACAGATGGTATTCGGATGGCAAAAACGATAGGTATAATTTAACAATTCGTCCAATGAAGCCATGGCGCGCGAAGTGATAACATCAGCCTTTTGCGGCGGCAAGGCTTCGATTCTCTGATTAAGGATTTCAACATTGACATTGCAGATTTCCGCGACATGTTTTAAATACAGCGTTTTTTTATTAATGCTTTCAATCAGCTTAACTTTTAAATACGGTGTTTTTTCTTTAGCCATTATAGCCAGAACCATACCCGGAAAACCAGCACCAGAGCCAAAATCAAGCAAAACTTCAGCTTCTTTCGGAATATAGTCAAACAGCTGAGCGGAGTCTGCAAAATGACGATTCCAGGCATCGGCAAGAGAATTTTTGCTGACAAGATTAAACTTCTGCTGCCACTCGTTTAACGAGGCTTCATAAGTTTTTAAGCAGTCAAATGTTTCACGTGAAACATTATATTTTTCCATAAAATTTTTCATAAATATTTTATAGATTTTTTTTACGGCTTTTAAAACCCTAATTGACGAGTTATAAACACCTATTTAAAAAGAATCTTATTACAAAGACTTAGACAGCGTTTTTTGACTCAAAATTTGAACATTTTAAGCAGATAATTTCCAACGATTCGTATAATTAAGCTGCCGCAGCAGATTCTCGGCACGCTCGAAATGTTGGCCGAGAGCTTCGACCTTATGCGCATCATCACTGATAACAATCGGAACATTACGTTTTTGCAGCTCGTTTAACATCCATTCGTGCGGATGTTGTTCGCCGCATTTGTTCCAGCCGCTGGTATTGAGTTCAAAAGGCTGTTTACGGGCAGCCAGGGCTTCAACCAGTTTCATTTTATATTCGTCCCAGCGCGGCTCAAGACAATAGCCGAAAACTTTGACGACATCAGGGTGGGCAATAAAAGCAAAATAACCGCTGTTTACGGCCTCAATCAGATTCAGCCAGTGACAGCGAAGAAACTCCTCAAGCGCTTCTTGGTCCAGCGATTCGGCGGCCGAACGCTGATAGATATTTATATAACGGCTTTCATCATGATTTAGCAGCGCGTGGCTGGCACCGATATAATAATCGGCATCAAGCCGGGACATTAACTTTTCAAAATCGCGGCGCCAAGCGGGAGAAGAAAAGAAATCAACCTCAAAACCAACCCGGACTTTTAAACGACTGCCGGCAGCAGCAGCGCGAATTTCTTCACAGGTTTTCTTATATAAATCTTCGGCTTTTTGATAGTCATTACAAAACATCGGACTGAATGAGACATCGGCGCCGGCATGATAAATCAAATGGTTGGAGATTCCCAACTCCTCAAAACCCAGCTCTTCGGCACGTTTAATCATTTCCGCAGCCGAATTATGCCCGTCAAAAACACCGAAGCTGTTGGTGTGGGTATGATAACTGAATTTCTGCATGGCGAATCCTCCGTCATGCAGAAGTATAAAAGCCAAAATTTAATTATTATTTAATCAAGACCGATAATGCGATAAATATTGCAATTGCAGCGTTCGTCAAAATAATCTTTGAGTTCCTGGACGGCAACCCGCAAACGATCGAGCGATTCCGCCGGCATTGAGCGGGCGGCGGCCAGAGCATTCATGCGCGCCAGAACCGTGCAGTTGCGGCCTTTGTCGTTTAAGCAGTTGCAAAGCTGTATCAGGCGATCATAATCATCATATTTCCAAGCTTTGACGATTGCCAGAGTATTTTTAACCGCTTCCTGGTCCGGGCAATCATGCAGATGGCCGTTGTCTTTAATAATAAAAGCATGAGTCAGCGCAATGCGGGCAGCATCATCGAATCCGAGTTTTTTGAGATATTGATAGCCGGAAAGAGCCCGGAAAGTTTTGCCGTCCGTATCGCTGCGGATGCCGATATCATGCAGCAACCCCAGAATATAGGCGTCATCGGGATTCAGACCCGGGCAAAAAGTAGCGAGAACTTTAGCATTCTGCGCCACAAACTCAACATGTTCAATCCAAATACGGGGATTGAAATCCGCAGAACAGGAGGCTCGGGTTTCGGCCGCTTCTTTTATCATTGCGCGAGCTTCGTCAAGCGAGGGTATCTTCATCTTTTATTCCCAGAAAATCATAAACATCCTTACCCAGTTTGTCATCAAAATATTTTTTGAGGCGACAGCCGTTTTTCCAGAGAACGGCAATATTCTGAAACTGCAGTCCGTAACGGGACATAATTCCCCGCACCCGGGCATTAATTCCGACCATATTCAGCCCCTCAAAGAGGAGATCACAAAACTGAATCAAATAATCGTAGTCGTCATAAACCATATTGTTTAAAATTTTCTTAGCATAAAGCAAATCCGCTTCAGAAAATTTGGGATAGTTTTTAATGTCAAAATCTGCGATAGGAAAACTGTGTGAAATACATATACGCGCCACCTCAGAATATCCAAGCTCATTCATTGCATCATACCCATCAACGCCATGAAAACGCCCGCCTCTGAATTCATCCTGCCTTTTTCCGTAATCATGAAGCAGACCGACAATATGGGCTTTTTCCGCATCTAACCCGGCGGCGGCGGCAATTTTGGCGGCCGTTGCGGCAATACTGCGGGTATGAAAAATATATTCGTCTTTGATATCGTTTCCGTTAATATCCAAAAAACCGAAGCGACGGCAACGATAATCAATAGCTTCGGACCAAAGCCGTTCGGCTTCATCGAGGGCGGGCAGGGACGATACAACGGCAGCAGCTGTCATTTTTACCTCTTTACATAGCCGAGAATTGCAGTAACCGCCGCCGGCGTAACTCCGGGAATCCGCGAAGCTTCGCCAACGGTCGAGGGGCGGATTTTAGAAAGCTTGGCGACCATTTCATTGGAGAGGCCGCCGATTTTACGATAATCAATATCTTCGCGTAATTTCAGATTTTCGTCCTTTTTAAATATTTCAATATCGGCCTGCTGGCGTTTCAGATAACCGGCATATTTGGATTCTGTTTCCAGCTGCTGACAGATATCATCGGGAATTTCCGCCAGTTCCGGCCAAATTTGAATCAGTGTTTCACGTGAAACATCGGCATAAGACAAAACATTAAAAGCTGACCGCCGCTGACCGTCTTTTTTGGTTTTAATATTATAGCGGTCGTTCAGTTCATTGGGCGTAATAAACAAGGCGTTAAGACGGTCGCGCCAGGTTTCCGTTTGTGCAGACTTGGATTTAAATACACTGTATCTGTATTCTCCGACACAGCCGATTTCATAGCCTTTTGCCGTCAGGCGGGCATCGGCATTGTCCGCCCGCAGATAAAGACGATATTCGGAACGGGAAGTAAACATACGATAAGGCTCGTCGACGCCTTTGGTTATCAGGTCATCAACCATAACCCCGAGATATCCTTCGCTGCGGTCGACGGTAAAAGTTTTTTCGGAACCCTGAGAATACAGAGCGGCATTTACACCGGCCAGCAGCCCTTGGGCGGCCGCCTCTTCATAGCCGGTTGTTCCGTTGATTTGCCCGGCTAAAAACAGTCCGGGAACTTTTTTCACGGCCAGGCGGTTATCAAGTTCGCGCGGGTCGACAAAATCATATTCTATCGCATAAGCCGGGCGGATGATTCTAACGTTTTCCAGCCCTTTGATGGTATGGATAAAAGCTTCCTGAACATCTGCGGGCAGGGAAGTGGAAATGCCGTTGGGATAAACGACATCGGTATTCAACCCCTCGGGTTCAAGAAAAATCTGGTGACTGTCACGGTCGGCAAACTTAACCAGTTTATCTTCAATGCTCGGGCAATAACGCGGCCCGATACCGGTAATCAGCCCCGAAAACAGGGCGCATTTACTGAAATTATCACGGATAATCCGGTGGGTTTCCGGATTGGTATGGGTGATATGGCATTTAATCTGCGGATTTGGCAAAGTATCCGTCAGGTAAGAAAAAGGTTCGGGATGAACATCTCCTTCCTGAACTTCAAGAATCTCCCAATTAATCGTTTTGCCGTCCAGACGGGCAGGGGTACCGGTTTTCAGGCGTCCGACCGTCAGGCCGCACGCCTTTAAATACGGTGTTATACCCGTGCAGTCAACATCACCGACACGACCGCCGGGCGTCGTTTGATGACCAATAAACATGACGCCGTTTAAAAAAGTTCCGGAAGTCAGAATAACCGCCGGAGCGGTCAGTTCGGTTCCGCCCGCAAGTTTTACGCCGGAAATTTTATCACCGGAAAAAAGCAGACCTTCCGCCGCGGCTTCGATTAAAATTAAGTTTTTCTGTTCTTGCAGGGCTTCCTGCATATATTTTTTATAAAGGTCACGATCTGCCTGAGCGCGCGGGCCGCGAACCGCCGGCCCTTTGGATGCGTTCAGCATACGGAACTGGATTCCCGCCTTATCAATGACCCGTCCCATTAAGCCGTCTAAAGCGTCAATTTCCCGAACCAGGTGGCCTTTTCCGAGGCCGCCGATTGCCGGGTTGCACGACATTTCGCCGATTGTCGAAATTTTATGAGTTATCAGAGCGGTCTTCGCTCCCATTCTTGCCGCGGCGGCACAGGCTTCACTGCCGGCATGACCGCCGCCGACAACAATTACGTCAAAACTAGTCTGCATTGAAATCTCTTCGTTTTAAATTGTTTTCAGCATATACGGTTTTATTTAAATCTCAAGAAAATTTTGAGGGAAAAGATCGAGACAAAAATTCCGGTTTGTTCAATTAATATTGACAAAAAACAAGCTTATGTTCAACCTTTATTAATATCTATTGTCTAGACTGGGAAATCATGATAGTATTAATATATCAAAAGAATAAACTTTGCAGGGGCCGAGAGAATGTCGGGGATTTCGTTAACAGCGTCAATGCGCAGCAACTTGTTGAGCTTGCAGAATATTGCAAGTCAGCAGGATATTGTGCAAAACCGCTTGGCGACCGGCCTTAAAGTTTCTTCGGCAATCGATAATCCCTCTTCTTATTACACCGCTTCTTCGTTAAACAACCGTGCCGCCGATTTAACTGCCTTGTTGGACGCAATGTCACAGGGCGTGCAGACGATTAAAGCGGCCAGCGAAACGCTTGACTCCGGCACTAAATTTCTTGAGCAGGCCAAGGCCGTGGCTAATCAGGCGCTCGAAACCGCGCAACCGGTTATTGCCCGAGTGTCAAGCGAAGCCGAACTGCTGGCGGCGATTGATTCCGGTCAGCGAGGCTTGATAGTTGCCGAAGGGACAATTACGCTCAGCGACAATACCTCGCTTTATCTCAAAGACGGGCAATCTCTGGTCGGAGCGCGTTATCTGGATAAAACGGCGGCAGAAACGACTATCAATTTTAATTTTACAACATCTGACAGCGGAAACGGAATTATCGTAGGGAATAATTCAATTACAGGCAATTTAACAATCAACTTTAACAGCCTTACTTCTTCTTCTTGGACGTCTTTTAATGCAGTATTAAATGATGGCAAACACAATGTGAGTTTGGAAAATCTCAATATTAATCTTAATAAGACGGAAGATAAGTTTAGTATTAACGGAATAGGTTTATATAATGGGGCAGAAACAACAATTTCCGGGAATCTGAATATTAAGGGGAACGGTGATGTTACCTATCGGGGGATTTTCAGCCAGAACAAAGAAGATGCTAAAACAATTTACACAGAGGACAGCGTCGTTAATATTATTATGAAAGGTTACGCCTTTTATGGCGGAAATCACGAAATGAATGGTATTATTAATACGAACTGCAGCGGGATATATGCTTCAAGTATCTGCGAAAGCATTTTGACAGTAAACGGTACGGTGAATCTTACGCAAAACGGTGAATCTGCTTTCGGCATTGTCTTTAGCAATGCGATAATCAACGGGAATGTAAATATCTTTTCCAAAGGAAATTATGGTAGCGCTTTGGGTGTGTCAAACGTTCATTTGACAGCGAATGCCCGACTTAACGGCGAACTTTCTTCAGGAAGTCGGGCTGTGCTAGCTCGTGTAAATTTAAGTTGGGAAAAAGGGGCTAATATTAACTATAAAAAAGATGGTACAGAAAAATTTTTACTTGCCGTCCAAAACCAAAAAACGCCGACCGCAGTTGATTATATTTCTGATTTGGCAGTTGAATTTCCCGGTCTATGGAATTCTGTTGCTGCGCCGTCAGCGCCGCTACATCATACGGTTGCGGAACAATTGAATGACATAAATAATAAAATTTATCAATACAGCGAAATTATCAAACAATATGATATGCTGATATCCGACGCCTCTTACAAGGGGATTAATCTGCTTGAGGGGCAGTATCTGAAAATCAATTTCAACG
>ENA-ORTV01002891-ORTV01002891.1-human-gut-metagenome-genome-assembly--contig:-NODE-2891-length-15313-cov-8.027395_pt1 | contig 15313 bp, 17 predicted proteins | sample MGYA00241915_ERZ509194 | MGnify/ENA primary metagenome ERZ509194 (study PRJEB26280, sample SAMEA2338810) | human gut metagenome | biome: human gut; feature: human-associated habitat; material: faeces... | reverse complement strand
AAGCCTACCGCCTGCTGCAGCTGTCTATGGGGCTTCCCGCCGAGGATGCGCATATCGCTAAATTCTCCGCTGCGCGCTGCGACGAGGTCATTGCGCTCAGCCGCAGGTTTCGCGCCGCCGCAGCAAGAGCGGCATAGCAAAATCAAACACAGAAAGAAGTGAAATCATGAGTATGGAATTTACCTTGAACGATCTCCAGCGCCAGAGAGTGGAGGATCACCTTGCGCTGGTAGAACAGGTGCTTCGCCGCAGCATCAAGACCAATGAGACGGTGGACGGCATGGGACATGATGATCTGTACCAGGAAGGCTGTATCGCGCTTTGCCGCGCGGCGGTTTCATACCGGGAGGAAATGGGAGCATTTCCCGCTTACGCCAGAACCGTTATCCGAAATTATTTGCTGGATCGCTGCCGTGAGATCCAATCTGCGCGAAAAAATCTGCCGTTGTTGTCGCTGGATGCTTTTGCCGAGATGGGAGCGCCGGAGCCGGTCAGCCCTTTTCATACAGAAGATCTGATCTCTGACATTTCCTCCTCTACCCTGCTTTCCCATTTCAAAAACCGCTACCACGGCACCGCCCGGATTGGGATCGAAGCGATGGAGCTGCGGGTCAGAGGCTACAGCTGTGCGGATATCGCCAAGCTATATCAAAAGAAACCAAACTACATTGGAGCCTGCATCTCACGGGCGGCGGAAAAGCTGCGCCGGGAGCGAATCGTGCGGGAGTTCTATACCGCCTGCACGGAACAAGATATCAAGAGCGCGTAAGGAGGAGTTCGTATGGCAGAAAAAACACTTTATACGGCATTGGGACATTTCCGCTGCCGAAACGATGGCGGAGGCCGGCGTTATCCGGTCATTCTCATGGATCACCGTGAGTTCGGAATGGATCCGCAGGAGATGACGCTTTGGACCGCGCTGTGCTGGCGGCTGACAGACCGGCAGCGTGCAGAGGACTTCTATGAACAGCTCTCCAACGGAATGGAGCTTTTCCCTCGGCGCAGCTTTTCAGACTGCCTTGACCGGCTCGTAACACGGGGACTTGTTGCCAAGGGCAGCGGCACGACGGATTTTGACGCGCTTTATGACCTTCTCGGCGGGCTTTATGTTGTTCCCATCTCAAGCAGCTTTCCCCTGAAGGTGGTGACCTTTCTAAAACTGCTGTGCAGCAGAACGGCTCCTGGGTCGGCTTCAGCGCTCTTTCGACGGGATCGGCGCACAGAGCCGGAACGGCACATTATGGCCCTCAGCCGCTGCGCGCCGCTTTCCACGGCGGAACTGGTTCGATGCGCGGAACGCGATATTTCAGCTGCCGTCGGCAGTCAGCAGACGCTTGCGCTGCTGTATGGAGATCAGGAGACGACCAGCGACAACATCGTATCGGAAATGCGGACTGCTGCAGCTTGTCAGTCTGTGACAGCGGCGGTTGCCAATCTCTATCTTCGCAAGCAGGTCATCTTTGAGAGGGCCTGTGCATGAGCGGGTTTGAAAACTGGCCTGCTCCGATCCTGCGGCGGTGGCTCTTATCCGCCGCCGCAGGGCCGGTCATTTTCCTGATAGGGCTGGCAGGCCGCATTGCCCTGCACGACCAAACGCTTCTGACGCTCAGCACCTTATTGGCATCCTGTATGGTCGTTCGATGTATTCTGCTGTTTCAAGCGATTCGTCATGGGGACTATGAAACGGTGGAGGGCGTGTGTGTCGCTATCAGGCGGGCGCCCCTGGGCGGTCACCAGCGTATCCGGCTGATGGATGATTCCGGCACTGCGCATGACCTCCTGCTGGATCGGCGTCAAAGATTTCTGATTGGCAGCAGTTACCGCGTCTATCTTCAAAGCCCTCCCGGGGCCGCGCTGCCGGGAGCAAGGATCCCCCATGGCGCACTGCTGGGGCTGGAGGAGATTGAGGAGTGCCGGGCCGAATCGGAGATAGACTGTCAGGCTGCTGCACAGGAAGACTCCAATAAACCGCCCTTGCGCTCCGCTGTCGCTCCACGCACCGGCTGACACAGCCGGAGGAAGGACGGAGGCATGACGCGACACAGCTTCATCCAGATGTCGAAGCTGTCCAATGTCAAGGGGCGTATTTCCTATATCACCAGCCCCGCCAGACAGGAGAACCTGTACGCCACCTATCATACCGCCGATGCCGCCTTCTGGACTTCCCTCGCAAGGGAAAACCAGCAGGAGTTCAAGCGGAGCGGCACCGAGGGGACGTACATCGAGGCGCGGGAGTTCATCATCGCCCTGCCGGAGAAGTTCACACGCTATGACCCGCAGCGGGTTCTGACAAAGTTCACAGAGGAATTTCAAAAGCGGTATAACGTGGAGTGTGTGTCCGGCCTACACCACAACAAGGCCAAGACCAACTACCACATCCACCTGATTTTCAGTGAGCGGCGGTTGTTGCCGGAACCCGTAGTCAAGGTCGCCACCCGGAATATGTTCTATGACGAGGTGGGGAAGCACGTCCGCACCAAGAAGGAGATCACCGGGGAGGATGGGCAGATACGCCCCGGCTGTACCGTCATCAAAAAGGGCGAGGTCTACGAGAGCCATATGTTCAGCGTTAAGGACGCCCGCTTCAAGCAGGAGGGCTTTGTGGCTGAGGTCAAGGAGTTCTATACCGGCCTTATCAACCGCTATATCTCAGACCCGGAGCAGCAGCTAAAGGTGTTTGACCCGCAGAGCGTATATTTGCCCACCAAAAAGATAGGCAGGAACAATCCCAAGGTGGAGGAAATCAAAGCGGACAACGCCGCCCGTCAGGAGTGGAACCGAACGGCGGATATGGCGCTTTTGACGGGCATATCCGAGGCGGAGATATTGGAGGTCAAGCAGGCTGAGATACACGAGAAGGTCAGGCAATCCATCCATCAGGCCGGGTGGCTCCCGCACCTGTTCCGGGCCATCGTGGGCAAGGCCAGGGCCTTCCTGCAAGGGCTGATCCGCCAGCGGGCAATGCCGCCGAAGCCCACGCTGGACATTGATATGGCAGAGTTCCGTGCCATGCGAGGTCTGATGATACGAGTGAGGGACGAGGCCACGAGCATCCGATACTTGCAGGAGGATGTGCTGCCAGACTTGAAGCAGCAGCTTGCCGCCGCCACGGGTATCTTTAAGACCAGAGAGCGCAAAGACATCGCTGGGCAGATACAGCAGACAGAGCAGGAAATCAGCCACAGGATGGATGCGCTTCCCTCCATCGTCCAGGCGGAGGGTTATCCCGATGTGCAGACATTTACAGCCACCTACCGCAAGGCCGAGGCCGTTGTCAGCCAGCATAACCGGGAGTTGGCCGAGTGGGAGCGGAAGGTGCAGGAGCGCCAGCGGCCCGCCGTAAAAGAGCGGCCCCCAGAGCCGAGAAGCATCCGGGAACGCCTGCGGCGGTTGCAGGACGAGGGCAAACGGCAACAGCCACAGCCACACAGGAGGGCAGTTGACAGGGACAGCAGATGATAGAGAACGCCGCCGCTATGGTGCAATCCATAGCGGCGGCGTACATAAACAGGAGCCAGTTTGTAGGTTATATACTGTTTTATGTGCTATAATTTTCTTGAAAATTTTTGTGCAAATTCGGTCTGCTGATTTGTTATATATATGAGGCCTCAAGAGGAAGCGGAAGGGGGTGCGCCGATGGAGCAAGAAACCGTGCTGGAGCTTTTTGACCGTTATGCGGATATGGTGTATCGTATTGCTCTCAGTTATCTCCGCTCTCCGCAGGAAGCGGAGGACGTTGTGCAGACTGTTTTTCTTAAACTGTTGGAGGGCGGCATGATAGTTTATTCCGGCAAAGAGCGTGCGTTTCTAACTAAGGTTACGATTAACCATTGTAAAAACCTTCTCACCGCAGTAAAGAAGCACGAAGCCATTCCTTTGGACGAGGCTGTTCTGCTGATACAGCCGGAGGATCGGGACATATTTTATGCGGTCATGGAGTTGCCGGAAAAGTATAGGGCCGTCGTGAGCCTACACTACTTTGAGGGCTACTCGTTTCGGGAAATCTCAGAATTTTTACACATCGGCATCTCAGCCGTTTCCATGAGATTGCATCGGGCCAAAAACATCTTAAAAAAGCAACTTGGGAGGGATTGATATGGAGCGAAACTTCAAGCGCATTTCTGATGGGCTGAAATTGCCGCAGGAGAGCCGGGAGCGTATTCGTTCCCAGCTTGCCTCCTACCAAAAACAATCGGAGGACATTCCTATGAAAAAATCGACCTTAAAATCTCGTGTGCCGTTGATTGCCGTCGCTGTTGTTATGATGATGGCATTAACGCTGACCGCTGCCGCAGCGGTGGTTGTGCATCTGTTCAGAAATGACATCATCGTGTCCAGCAGGGATGACATTCCCATGCCTTCAAGTGAAAATGGTGCTGTTGCTATCGACGGCCCCGGAGGAAACCCGCCCGCCACTTTGGAAGAAACGATAAAATCTAATCGGTTCAAATCGGACGATTGGGTTGCGGGCAAACGCATTAACGGCGGAGTAGTATCTGAATACCATCAGTGGGACTCCGTAGAGGTTCTGAGCAGTGATCCAGTTCTCCGCAGCCGCCGCATTGGTCGGGAGGATGGCGCGGAGAAAATGGAGTATACTGCCGAAAACCCCGCAAATCTTCTGGACACGCTGACAGGTCGCGTTACCTTTGATTTGGAATGGGTGAACGAGCATTATGATTATGTTCCAGATGCCAACTTGTCCTTTGTCGTGTCCGATGCAAAAGGTGATTACGTCAGCGAGAACTTTGACGCCCTTTACGCAAAGAAGAACGGCAGCGGATATGTCGATTTCACAATCGAAAATATCGCACAAGCCGACTATTTTGTCCAAGCGTATGTCATTGATGGCAGCTACGAAACCGCCTATTATTACACGTCCGTTGATGGCCATGAATTCCTGATTGAAATGGACAACGGGCACGTTTGGGCGCAGTGCTGTACAAGCCATGCCAATGTCAGCTTGCATGGTGCGTATCTGACCACGGACGAAGTGGAAGATATTCTGGACAATCTCTCTCTGGCTATCAATGAGTAAAGCGTGTTACAGCAGAAGCAGGGGCCGCCCGATTGGGGCGGCCCCTGCTTCGCTAATCTGTTAAGCGTAAATCAGCTCACTGTTTACAATTTCCATTGCACTTGCTTGGATATTGTTCATCTTACCGACCCATGTCATTTGGTCGGCAGCTTTCAGCGCCTCGGTGATACCTTGGGATCGGGCCATCTGTTCAATAATGGTATCTAACCGTTCTTGTGCCTGCTGGTCAATATCGGCAAGGTAGCTGTTCAGTCTGCCGTTGAGCAACAAGGCATTGTATAAAGCTGGGTGGTATTCTTTGATATACCGCTTGTGCCGTTGCCCCCATATACCGACAGGCTGTTCTTCTTCAGTGGGTACAGTCAAACAGGGAAAATAGTAGTCGCCAATCAGTTCATACCAAAGGCCGTTGCCTTCGTCAAAAATGTACTTGTCCATATCGAAATCCTCCGCTATAATATATTCGCACATACGTCACAGTTCCCCGATTGCCACGCTGTTTTATAGTTTGTTACCAGTTTTTCCTTCCCTTGATTTTTCCCTTGTGCGAGGTCAAGTTAAGGACAACAATGCGTGAAATCAGATAAAGGGATACGGTGGGGACAATGCGAAAAATCCTTTATTTGCAAGGCTTTCGGAGGATTTTATTAAAAGACTGCAACCACTAATGAGCGGCTATGAAATCGTGTGGTTCAAATCGAAATTCAAGGTTGTATTACCGTCCCTGAAGAGGTCTCGGCGGATGAAGTGATCGATAAATTCATTGCATTCGTTGAGAAAAATGAGTGGAGTTTTGGCGGTGGGTATAGGACGATTATCGACGGATACTACATGAACGAAGATGGTACACGAGGGAAATCTATCCTTGATGAGTGAATAGCCTTAACTGTGAAAGAGGAGTATTGGAGAAACATATATTTGTCGAACGGGAGGTGCGTTCATGAAAGCCATTGACATACATGGTATGACCAATATGGAACTTGTTCGGGGAGAAACCGACGAATGGTACTGGGCAACAGACTATATTCACGGGGACCTCTATGAAGCGGAAGAGCTATTCCGACAGGGACATCCTGTGCGGAGCAACAGGCTGTATCTCATCCACTATCCGGACGGTACGGTTTATGAGGCAGTCTCAAGCACAAATCGGAGTCATTTCGACTCCGATTTGTGCTTTTTGCCGCCGTTCGCTCGGCGGATTTTCCGTTGTTTCCGTCCAGCCCTGCCCGCTCCAATCCTATTCTGGGTCAAAACTGGGTCAGAGGCTGTAATATCCGGAGGGACTGGCGAACTGCAACCTTGCGCCACAGTCCACACTATCTATCCTCATACCACAAATGGAGTAAAGACCAGCGTTTCATGGGTGTATTTGTCCATCATGGCAGTCGCTTCGGCCTCGGTGACGGAGTGAAAGTCACCACTGTTGACATACTGATCCGTTGTGACGGAGTAGTGCCATGGTGAGCCGCCGGAGCCGTCATCCAGATACAGCAGCGTTTCCAGATGCTGTAACTCGCCGCTGGTATAGCGGTAGTAAGAGTAGCTGCTTTCAAATGCGCTGCTGCTGCCTTCGTTTGCCAGACTGCCATCGGTGCAGAGATACCAGCGGTTACGGTTCCAACCGTTGACCACGCGGACGGCTCTCGCTCCGCCAGAGCGGTAGACGTTGAAAATCACGGCGTGTCCTTCATCCCAATTCGCGCCGAGCAGCAGCTCAGGGATCCCATCACCGTCAAGATCGCGCAGCAGCCAGCCGGGTGTCTGGTAGTAGTCATTCGCTGTCAAAAGATCAGAACTGAACTCCGTTTCGATGCCTTGTGTACCAGCAAAGCGGAGATCGCAGATATTGGCCAACAGCTCATCGTAATCGGGATACCCGGTTACGCGGGGCCAGAAAGTAAACACCGCGCCTGCGGCAAGATAGCTTGTGGAAACGGGAGATTCTGTCAATGTAACGATCAGGCGCCCGGTTCCATCTGCGGTTATGTCTGCCGCGAGAGTGCCGCCAATATCCGCTGCGCCGGAGATATGCAGGATATTCATCTGCGGGTCATAGCTTCCTGCTGTATTGTCGACAGAAGTAAACTTATAGATGCCAAGGTATACCTCATAGCTGCCATCGGTGTTTTTTCGGATTGTCAGATTGGAGCCCATGTCATCGGCGTAGCTGCCGATGAGGGCATCTGCCGGACTGCTTTCATTTTCCACACGGAAGCTCTCCGCCATCATGCGAAGCTGCGTTGCCTGCACTTCAACCTCTGACTCGTCCGCATTGTCGTAGCTCCAATGAGTTTCTACCCAGTAGCAGGATTCATTGGATAGCACGGGATAGAGGTAGACGATCGTGTTGCTTAACCCTTCCTGTGTGACGCAGCGGTAGTATCCGTCCAACTCTTCTATGGCGCGACCGGCGTTTTGCAGACCGGCCAGCTCATCTGCAAGGCTGTCCTGCTTCACAACGCTAAGGTAAGCGTCGCTGTTGTCAGCCAACCACACGCGAGTTCCGAGATTACGCAGCCATTGACCAACAATGCAGATGCTCCAATCATCCACATAGAAGCGGTTCGCATCGGCAGCTTGCGTATCACCGACCTGAAAACTGTCAGGCAGAGGGGAATCTCCCTCGGTGTACGGCCAAGTGATATGGGTGCTCCGGTAGGTATCTCCGTCAATTCGGATATAGATATTGCCATTGTTCGTAACTGTGTGCTGCACGCCGTCAGCTGTGGTGATGTAGAGTGTCATCGTACTGCCGTTGAGCGACTCTGGTTCACTGATATACCGTCCGCTACTTTTGTTGATGAGTGCAACCGCCTCGGCAATTTCGTCTGCATTGAAGTCTTTATACTGCTTGTTGGTCGCCTGCGGCATAATCGTCAATTCAACACGCACCACATCATCCACGCGCAGATTCTTCGCCCACTTCATCGTTTCGTGTTCCGGATTCGTCAGAAAGCACACCGCCACAACGACGCACACGGCGACCGACGCCGCGACCACCCAGAACGCGGGCTTTTTGTAGTGAAGCGCATTCCGCACACGCTCCTTGACGCCAACTTCACCGAACGCCAGCGGGCAGGTGATGACTGCCTTGCGCGGCATACTGCACGCAAGCAGCACCGTGGAATAGGTCTTGACGGCGCTCTCGTCCATCGTGCGGATTACCCGCTCATCGCAGGCCAGCTCAATGTCGCGGCAGAGCAGCGTATAGGCGAGCCACAGCGCGGGGTTGAACCAGTAGACCGCCAGCAGCGCGAAGCCCAGCGGCTTCCACCAGTGGTCACGCCGCGCAAGATGCGCCCTCTCATGCGAGAGTACATTCTGCCGCTGTACCTCGTCCAGACCGGAGGGCAGATAGATGCGTGGTTTTACAACGCCGAGGATGAACGGCGAGGAAATGGCATCGCAAAGGTAGATATTTTCCCGCACACAGAGCGATACGCTCACGCGCCGGCGCAGCCGAAGATAACTCACGAGCGCATAGAGCAGCATGGCTCCAAGGCCGATGAGCCACACCCAGCCTGCGATCTCCGTCCAGACATAGAGCGGGTTGACGCTGGCTGTTGGCGCGGCGGCAAAATGCTCGCTGAGCGCGGGATTCACTGCGTTGTCGATGACGCTCACGCCGCTGGTGATGGTCGGCGCGGGGGCAAACTGCACGGCTGCGGGACTGACCGTTTCGGCACTGGGGATCAGGCTCAACGCGCTCTCTATGGAGAATGGCAGAACCAGCCGCAGCGCGACGATGCCCCAAAGCAGGACATTCACCCACTTGGGCGAACGCTTTGATATCAGGCGCAGTACCAGCACGGCCAGCACCAGCCAGCTTGCGGAAATGCTTAGATTCAAGAGCTTCAAAAAAACGGCGGCCATTGGCTCACTCCTTTCCGCAGCGGTCAATCATGCGCTGAATTTCCGCAATGTCCTTCTCCGAAAGAGATTTCCGTGTGGTAAAGGCGGCAAGAAATGCGGGAAGGGAACCGTCGAAGGTGTCCTCCACAAATTTCTCACTCTGTACGGCGTTATAGCCCTCCTGTGAGAGAAGGGAAGTTACCGTGCCGTTTTCGTTCTGAAAGATACCGTGTTCGCAGAGTTTTTTCAAAACTGTGTAGGTCGTGGATTTTTTCCATTGCAGCTCCTGTTCGCATAGTTTCACCAGCTCGCCGGAGGTCAGCGGCTCATGCTGCCAGATGAGTTCTGCAAAACGCGTCTCAACAACGCCCAGTTTGTAACCGTCCATATGTGCCACTCCTTTTTTACCAGTCTACTTGCGATAGACTCCCGATACTTGAAGTCTATCACAAGTAGACTGCATCTGTCAAGCACATTTTGCACCGCTGGAATCAATGATGACCACCCGGCCTCAGAAAACGGCAAATGAACCCTTTTGACAAGCGGCCGTCCAGCGTTTCAGCAACACACAGAGCACACCAAGAGTGGTGATACCACCCCTGCCTCGCACGCACAGAAAGCTCTGAGCGCAGGGTGTACAAGCCGCAACTTCGACAAAAGTAAAAAGATCACGCAGCCCAGCGGGGCCGCGACGCCTCGGGACAGCGACGCGCATAAGCGCATCGCTGTCCCGCAGGCTTTCTGCGTCCTTCTGGCGTACACCCGGCCAAGACCCAAAAGCGGCAAAGTTTGTCGTTCTGATACCCGGCCCGGGGATGTTTGTGAACGTGCGGAACGCTCCGAGGGTATAGTGATGTAACATTACGATGTTCAGTTAAAAAGTAGTTATTTTTATACTTGTTGCTGTGTTTTCAACCCAAAATTCATAAATCTAATTATCTAGGCTTATTGAAAGGGTTTTTAATGTTGTGTCATCAAAATCGGGATTTTCATAGCTTATAAACATAAATACAAATCCCTTATCAGATGTGCCATCAAGTCATATCTCAGTATGCAGAATAATTGATTTGATTACCTGCTTCATCAAATTGCGATACAGTCACGAGATTATTAGGAGAGAGAACAATCTCAAAAACTGTAAATTTTTGTTGTTCCCGTGCACCAATATAATCAACACGAACATACTCTGTACCATATTCAACGATGCTAAGCAGACAACTTTTGCAATCCATAGAAGATAAAACAAGATTACCAAATTTTGTCGTCACATTGGATATACATATATTTTTAGATTGTATAACGATACTATCATTGTCTAAATTGGGGATGCATTGTATTTTTTCAGATTGTGCAGATATCCAAATACAACATACCCCTATAAATAAGGCAATAAAAACGACAATTCTCCGTTTTTGTCTGAAATTCATACTACGCCTCCTCACTCAATTGTTTTTCCAACTTTTTTCTGGCCCGCTGGATAATCTTTTTTACATTTTCTTTCGACATAGAAAGAATCATAGCAAACAAAACTTCAGTTACACGCAATCATTTTCTATGTTTATAAATAAAGATAGCCAGAGCATACCCTATCAGAAAGCAGACACCAATTATACACCACACAAGAGCAGCAATAACATTACCACCAAGGAAAAAACCTGAATCCGATGTTAGGGCAATGATAGCAAAGGCAAGTGTTATAACAAAACAATAGATCGGAATATATCGTAAAATTTTGTGTTGTGTTCTACATCCAACAAGGAATTGAATAAGAAAGGCGATGAGAGCAGGCCCTCCAAAATAAAGTAGAATATCCATACTAACCTCGCTCCTCACTTTATTCGGCAGATATTGCTTCTTCCCGGGTTTTGTACTGAGAAAGTGCGCTATCGTATTTTTCGCCAACTCGACGATAGTGCCGTTCAAGGAGATAAAGAGCGAGTATCAAAACTGCACTGGAAAGAATGACAGCAATTAGCCAAATAGAAATTCCCGTACCACGATCTGCAATTCCAAGAAGATCAAGAATTAGAGATGGTAGCCCATAATTAACTGACAGAACGCTGCAAATGAGCACACAAGGGATGCCGCAAATTATAAGGCGGGATTTTATGGCATACAAACTTTCCTGGCCATCTACGCAGATCATAGAGTATAAAGCGGACAAAATAATAGCGGAAACCATGCAAAGTAAGGTTTGAGGTGTATTCAATCCACTTGCACGAAATTGAGGAAAGATGGCCCGTGCAAAGAACAAAGTTTGGAGCAGGCCAAAGATAAAAAAGAACACCGTAAAAAAGCGCCAAATAATTGAGCGATAGTTATTCATCTACATAACCCCCAATGCTGTCTTTATATTGCTTGAATATTGCCGTGATACAATAACTTTTTCTCCGTTATCCATAGTAAGCAAGAGCCTGGCACCAATTTCTGGCCGAATGGATTTTGTCCGTTTCAAATTGATAATAACTGCCTTCGATGCTCGGAAAAAAGATCTGTTTTTCAAATGGTTTTCTAACTCATACAGTCGCTTATCCGTTTCGTATATCTGTTGCTCGGTATAAATGAATGTCTTGCGATCCACCGACTCGATATACAAAATATCATTCAAAGCAATTTGAAAAAGTTCTCCTTGCCGCCGACAGCACAATTTTGTGTTGAGAGAATCCAATGCAGATACAATTCTTTGAACATTTTCATCTTCGGCCATACAATTTATGATGACTTTAATTTCTTGAATATCAGCCTGTATGTTAATTGCTACTTTCAATTTTCACCCCTCCCCCTATATGTATTTTATAAAAGGCAAATCAGTTTTTCAAGACAGAGCGACTCAAGATGCACCAAACAGCGACAGAGTTGCAACCAAACCCTATTTGCGCCAGTTTTGGGGCAGCGCACTAACGGCAAGCAATGCAAGTGTATTGACACTTGCAATTTCCGCGCTGCAGAAATGCTTGTTGGGGTGCCCCCAAACCCGCTGGACTTCTGGCCACCGTGACCAGAAGAAATATTGTCTGCGTCGCCGTCCCTATCGGGTCTGCTCCTTATTGCGCTGGTTGTCCATCAGCCCGCGCAGATGATCCACGCTGCCCTTGACGGCCACCAGCTCCCGCATATCCTGCTGGGCCTTGCGGTATTCCAGATAAAGAGCTTTTTTCCGCGCTGCCAGTTGGCGGCGTTTTTCTTTTAGTACGTCCATTTTGGGGAGCTTCTCGCCGCCCAACAGCTCGGCCATCGTTGCCTTGGCCGCCCGGTAGTCTGCCAGCCCCGCCTCATGCTCGGCAAGGTATTTCCGGCTGTACTTGGCGGCCTTGTACCCATCGAACGCGGGGCGGGTCTTTGCGTACTGCACTACGGCGGCCATCAGATCAGACACACGGGAAAGCTCGGCCTCGGTTTGTTGAATGTCCCCGGCCAGCGTGTGAAACCGCTCCGTAGCGGCATCGGTCTTTGCGGCCAGATCGTCATATTCAAATAGCTGGTGCTCTTTCAGATATTGCAGCGCAGCCGCCATCTGTTTAAGGTTATACACCTTGGCCCAGCGTTCATAGGCAGGGCCTTTACCCTGACGCATCCTCTCCTGAATATCGATCAGCAGATTGACACGGCGGGGCGCGGGCGCTCTCCGTGCCGTGGCCTTTCGCGTGGGAGCCTTGCCGTCAATGACGGCCTGCACGTCCTCGGGGCCGTAGCCGTCCCCCAGCGTGGATGCCCGGAAACGGGCCGCCCGCTGTTGCCCTGGCACAAGGAATGAGATCACGCCGCCGCGCCCGTGCTTGACCTGTATGCCCGCCGTTTCCATGCGCCGGAGAAAATCTGCGAAGTCCTCGGGGCGCTCCGTCAGGGCTGTGTCAATGGCAAAGCGGATCTGTTCTTTCTGTGAGAGCTTTTGATTTTCGCCCAGCCATTGAGGATCATCTTCTCAAGGACACTTGATGCCGCTGCTTTGCAAACATCTGCCTCAAAAAATAACAAAGCGGCGATTGACTTGTTACAGTCAAACGCCGCTATCGTTTCTATCGTTATAATATGCCGATTATTGTAACGATTAAGCTGCCTTTGCTGATTTATCAGAATAATCGTCAAGTCATTCTGACAATCTGTACCTAACCGCAGGGCCAGAACCAGGTTTAATAATCTTATTCATCGCAGAAAAGTTTCCCTTCCAATCCCTGCAAAAAAACAATGACCCAACACGTATTTACTAAATGGAAAGGAAAATCACAATGACTTTTGCAAAAACCTTTGGGCAGCGCCATGTCCTCCGCTTTCTGGACAGCCATGTTAATCTTTTTGGCTGCAGGGTCACCGCGGCATCTCCTGTCGGTCTGCGGGTGACCGATGGTGTACACCAGCTCTGCCTGAAAAGCACAGACGGCTGCATTCAGCGTGAAGATGATCCGAACAGCGTAGCGCCGGAAGTCATTGAAGTCTACGGGAGCACAGCGCGCCGAACCGCTGTGACTAAACGCGGGGAATTGAGCCGGATGCCCCGCAGGCTTACGTTGCAGCAAACTGCGGAATTGCCGGAAAGCCTCTTGCGTCACTTTCTCTCGCACCCGCAGCTCTCCGATGTTGATGTGCGCCGCCTTGTGGATACCGGAAGTGTGAATGAGGACGCTTACACGAGTATGCTCCTATGGTTTCTTGCGGCAGGCGGTGATGGGCACCGGCTCATTTTCGGTGGCTGTGACGAAGTAGGTGCCTATATGAAGCTGACCCTCTGGCACAACACCGCTCATGCGGAATCCTTCCAGTTCTATCTCAGCGATTACCCCTGTCCCGGCTACGCAGAATAAAAGGAGCTTGCTTATGAACACGGAAAAATTAGGGCAAATCCAGCTGCCCGCCCCGGAGGACTTCGATCCTCACCCCCGTCTGCTGCTCAATGGACGCGGCATTCACGCCGGCGAGACCTTCCATGCGCTCTTTCCGGATGGATGGCGGGAGATCACCATAGAAATGAGCTGGGAACCGGAGGGGCCCGGCTGCTGGTACATCTCCAACCCCGGTTTTACCCACATCTGTCCCATCGGCCTGTTCGTAAAGGAATAGGCCGATCCACAACATCTATAAAATGTTCCGCGAATAAATACTATATATTGTGTTTCTTGCTTGACACGAGCCATATCCTGTGGTACAATGCCCCTGTAAATGAGTTTTGCGCAATTTCCCTTATTGGGGCATGGACTTAGATCCGTGTGTGGAGCGATCCACCTGCGCACGCTGTCAGGTTTGTACGCAAGTGTCAGTAGGACGACTGTACCCATATTGGGTATCTGCCGCTTTACTGGCACTTTTTATATATAAGTATTGCCCTCGCGGCAGAAAGGAGTTGTATGGCAGAAGTCCATGTTTTCGGTCGGGTGACCAATGACCTTCAGCTGAAAATGAGTCACAGGCAAGTCCCCTATGTGTCCTTCGGTCTGGTCGAATGGATCGGGCGCAGGGATGCCGGTCACAGACAGTATTTTGAGGTCTGGGCATGGGGAACGGCTGCATTGTCGCTGGCGGATGCGGAGATCCACAAGGATTCCCGCATCTGGGTCCAAGGCTTTTTGGAGCTGGTGGACTGTACCAGAAACGGCGGAAGCGAAAAGGACAAGCGGCTGAAGCTCAGCCTGACGGGATGGCAGACGAAGCCTCCCCGTACAGCGCAGAGACCCGCACGAAAGCAAAGCCCCGGCGCTGCCCAGCCGCCGCTGCCTCCTGTGGAGGTCGTGGACGGAGATCGGGAACGCCTGCCGGAATAAGCGTATTCCGGCAAAGTAAAAAAGAGGAACCGCGTGATGTGTTTTAAGAGATTCTGGACACATACGAGGTTCCTCTTTTTTTGTTTTCCAGATTATTTTTGAAAGGTGGCAACTGAAATGAAAAAAGAATCTCCCCTTCGGAGCAGCATCTCGCTTCTCATCGGTATCGTGATCGCCATTCTCGCACTCATCCGCGGACGGATGCGTCTCCCCCTGCTGCTGGCGGTGTTTGCCCTTTGGCTGCTGTGGTGGCTTTTGACGCAGGCTCTTCCGCTCTGGCGCAACAACCGTGCCTACCGCGCAAAAGAGGCTCAGCTCCGCGAGCAGACCGCGGCGGCAAATGGCGGCGGTCAACTGGCAGACGCGCTGCTGTGCCATGTAAACTACCGGATCACCGCCATGCTCCACGCCGCATATCCCAACGCCCGTTGGGAGTGGCTGGCGGACAAGCCCTCCCGCTTTGCGGTGGAGGGCGGCACGGCCCGTATCCGCGTCTATGGTATTCCGGATTTTGATTACGCCGATGTGAAGCTGGATCAGAAGGCAAATCTGGACTGTTCGCTTGTCAAGCTCTCTCCGCTGGTGGCTGGGGCATCGGACACACAGCCGCCAAACCGGCAGCCGGTAAACCCCCGCGTCTGGTTTGAGACACGGGGCCGTGCCGCATTGG